>OGOW01003406.1_pt1 | contig 11413 bp, 9 predicted proteins | sample 1552781 | NCBI WGS metagenome assembly OGOW01 (sample SAMEA2580145, study PRJEB22360) | human gut metagenome | biome: human gut; feature: human-associated habitat; material: faeces | place: Denmark | collected 2008/2010
TTCATCAATTTCTATTAAAGACCCCAGACAATCCTCTGATTGATGAAATGCTACAACCAGAGAAACTAAAGGAAGTCCATAAGAGATTTCATGAAATGTTTGATGAATCTTATGGCGAACTTCAATATAAGATTTATATGTTTGATGATGAAGCTGAGATGTTAAGAAAATGCTTTAGTTTGATTCATACATTAAAACGAGACTTCTGTATGATCTGGAATGGAATGGATTTCGATATTCCGTTTATTATTGGTCGAGCAGAAGCGCTTGGTATGAAACCAGAGGATTTATTCTGTCACTCAGACTTCCCGTATCCAACGATGTTTTTATTCGAGGATACCCATGCATACGAGTTTGATAAGAAGCGAAGTTATTTTGAATGTGCATCATATACCCATTGGCTCGATCAGATGATCACTTATGCATCTCTTCGTAAATCTCAGGGTGCAATTAGACGAATGAGCTTAAATGCGATTGCAAAGCATGAACTTGGCGATGCTAAGTTAGATTATACTGAGACAGGTAACTTTGTAAACTTCTCACGTCTTGATTACATTCTCTATATTCTTTACAACGTAAAGGATACATTACTTCAGAAGGGTATCGACCTTCGTTGCATGGATAGCTTCTCATTCTACAATAGTTGCTACAACTCATTTTGTCAGTATAAAGATGGCTTAAAACAGACGGTATCCTTACGAGCATTTATTTATAAAGAGTTTATTGATGACGGATTAATTTTAGGTCATAATGTAAACTTTGGTGATCGTAAGAAACCGGGACCGACAGATGAGCAGAAAGCTAGATTGAATGAGATGGACAGTGATAGTGATCCATTTGACTTTGGAGAGGATGCCGATGATGACTCCTACGCAGGTGCAATCAATGGTAATCCAGAACTTAACAGTCATACAGGGCTTTCAATGTTTGGTACACGATCCATGTACCTCTTTGGTGCATCAATTGACTTTGACTTCTCATCAATGTATCCGAACTCCATTGTTGCGTTTAACATCTTTGCAACAACGATGTATGGAAAACTTGAGATTGATGGAGGGGAGAAATATTGTAATTACGATATTGATCCTGGTAAAGAATTTGTAGAAGATATTATTACTAAGGATAATTTGCATACCGTTCATAAATGGCTTGGACTTCCAAGTTTTGATGAACTTTATGAGATTATGAAAGAAACCGCAGAAGCTGCATGATGAAAAGGAGAGAAGCATATGGCAAAAATTAGAGTAAGTTTTAGAATGGAAGCAGAAGAAAGATTCATTGATAAGTTAGTTGATTCAGAGTCTACGTTGATGTATGATATACTGGATCGTGCAGAGTATCCAGAGATTACCGGAATTCGTGGAGAAGTAAGCCGTTTAGGTGATACAGAAGTGACACTTGTTTATGAAATGGATACCGAGGATAGTTTTGCCAAGAATTACGCAAAAAAGTGGGAGCATCACCTCGATTATCTCATTCCATTTGACATGTATCCTGGCATTAAATCTGTATATGGCTGCGAAGTTGTGGAGGTGGAATGATGCCTGTAACACAGATGATGTCTCCGAGAGACTTCAAAGATTTTATCCGTACACTGACCAGAGCGAAAGTTCTGGTCACTGATACGGTCTTCTTAATGAAGAATGATATTATGATTCCAAAGAAAAGAACCGTGTGGAATCGTCCTGGTAAGCACTATGTTAAAGGATTCGTTGTTGAAAGCGAACCATATTCCCAGATGACGTATGAATTTGATTCCAGTGTATTACTAGAGGCAGTCAAGGGTCAAAAAGGAAAGTTAGCACCAGTCATCATTTCCATCAATGAGAAGCACATCGATTTCTCAATTCATCATGGGAATAATAATATTCTGGTTACACCTGGTAAAGCGATTCCGTCAGAAAAGTTCCCAGAGGATCATAGTAATTTTAACGAAATTATAGGTGAAATTACCTGGAAAGATTTCACTATGGAGGAACTCCAGTCCATCAAGGAAAAACAGCCACTGGAACTAATATCAAAGGAAGGTGCAGTTGCACGTATTTCCAGAGACTTATTTAAGCTTGCAGGTGTTGAGCAGGCAAAGAATGCAATCAAATATACTGGTCGCTATGGATTTGAAGGCAGTCCGGAAAAGGGCATGATGATGCTGTATATCAACATGCAGTATGAGTTCGGACAGTGCTTGCATGTATACCCATTCGCAATCTACAAACCATGCGGTGACCATACTTATGAAGAATTATAAATTGAAAGGAAGATACTAATATGATTAATTATGACTTATTTTTAAACGATGCATATGGTGCTAAGCTTAGCATGGTATGTGCTACGGTGCCCCTTTATTTACTTCATGTATTCAAATTAGGGGCATTGGATGATAAGGATAGCTTTAAGAAATATATACTCACACCATTTCATCTTAAGGATGCAGCTTTCTCTGGGGAAGATTTCAGTGATGAATTAGCAAATGTGCTGACTATCGAGGGAAGTTACTTAGCAATTATGGATCACTACTCGGATCTTGAGCAGGATATCAAGGATATTTTTGAGAAGGATCTTCAGTTACAATATGGTCTTATCGTCAGCAACGATAAAGAGCTTTTGGGTGATGATTCTAAGTTGGAGCGTGTACTGTATATTCCGTCATATGCAAAAACAATTGATGCACTTAAAGAAGTATATTCCGTCAATATATATCGGGAAGACTATCGTGCAGACTGGCAGGACTTCTTTACAAACTATGCGAGTTATGCCATCGAGCTAATTACCACTGGACAGTTACACACGGATTTGAATACATGTGCCTATAGAACACTAGGTACAAAAATGATCCAATCGGCAATGAAAGCCCTCATTGGTGATCATGATGCACCGAATAGTACATGGGCAGTTCGTACATACTCTGATACGTACACACTTAGTGAATTATATGCCTACGTATCAGATCACGTATTCCGTTATTCGACCGACCCAGAGTTAAGTCGGGGATTTGTGACTATTAATTGTAAGAATGCGGGTCGTTTACTGATGGCATTCTTTTCAATGGCAGCATCCCCTACTTGCAATTACGATTCGGTGTGTGTAAACTTCCTCAAAGCTAAACTGAAAGTTAGTGATTACGCAATTTATAACGAGGAGCAGAACGAATACCAGGATTTATTATCAAGCGGACTGGTTACACTCGATACACTAACATCGTATTACCTTCCGATTATTTGCTCGGATGTTGTACTGCGAAATGGGGTAGCAATCAATGTACCAGCATTGAAATCATACATGTTTAACCCACATGCGTATCTTGCGAACACATCAACTTTACGAGAATTCGGATTCACCAGTGCGATTTCGAAAGCTATATATATCCGGAGCACTGAGAGTGATTCCTCAGACGTTCCGTTACAGCTTAACTACCCAGGACTGTATACAATATGTAAATATGTGGCAGATAATTTTAGTATCATTGATGCAGATAGTGATACATTATTAACGCCAATAGATATCGCTTGGAATTTCGCAGAGTTTCTTCGTATTCATTGGACAACAATCCCGCTCCCATTTAAATATATACTGGTGTCCAACTACATGGTCGAGCTACTTGCGACGAAACCGGCTGGAGCCTTAATCAATACAGATCCAAAACTCTATAAGAAATACACCGATATTTCTACTGCGGCGGAGCTCATTAGTAATGCCATTGATGACGTACCAGAAAATAAATCCACTAATAAGTTTGAGGCTGCATTAAAAGAAACCTTGATTTCAAAGTACGGTGTATTAAATGCAGCAACGTATGTCGACTTAGTAACATCTGGCTTTGTTGACTTCTTAAACGAGCTTGTCATGATTCGCATCATGTATTAATCAGTAGTATGGGTACTATAGGTCTTTCTATAGTACCCATTATTTTTTGTATCTGGAACAAGGCATATAATGAGAAATCCGAATAGAAAGGGTGAATATACATTGGCAAACGAATCTGATCGTAAGAAAACGATCGACGAAATTGTAGCACTAAACGCTCAAGTGCAGGACTTAATGAAATCACAGTCCAGGTCTCTGGGTAGTGTTGATATGGATCGTGCGGCTGAGCTAGTTCAAATTCAGAACCGATTCAATGCAGCAATTCAGGCAGATGGTCAGAATATGTACAAGGCAAAATCTGCATCACAGTCTGTCTATGATTATATGGCAAGATCCCTTGTTGGTTATAATGACCTAAATCAAAGAGGGATAAAAATGTCAACAGGTGACCCGAAGAGGGACGCCTGGTTAAATAAAGCGAAGCTTGAGAGATTATTCACAACAAGTGATTCCCAGATGGCTTCTTACTTCATGTCAACGAACTCCGATATTGCTCACATTTATGACGAGATTGATAGCATCTGCGCATACTTCTATCAGCTTGAAGAAGCAATTTCTTGTATCGTTGATAACGTCTTCTCATCCGAGCAGCCTGGTAATGAATTGTCTTATGAAGTAAAATTCCCAGGCACCTCTGATTCTACATTAATTGCAGAATACAGAGAGCAGATAGATGAAGCATTCAAATATTGTGAGTTTAAGAAGAAGTTGGTAAACCATATCGGGCCGAAAGCAATTAAGTATGGTTGCTACTACGTCCTAATGACACCATTTGCAGAAGTTGGTGCAAAACTCGCATACAATGGTACAAATTCCATTAGTTTAGCAGCACTTGGAAGTGGCTTTGGTACAAGGCATCTCTGTGAATCTACTATAATTGAAGGAGAGCAGGTGGATCCTAAGAAGGATATCATGGAGGGGTGTGAGGAACTACTCGTATCATTAAGTTCAGAAGATATTGAGACTGATAAAAATGGCGATCGAATCCTTCCTAAAGATATTCAGGAACGACTCGATACAATTAGTTCCAATATGGATAAGTTTTTTGTATGCGATGACGATACTCCCCCGGATATCATTGGTCTTGATCGTGGAGTTTATGAGTCCATGGATCAGAGTCTCCAGTCAAAGGTAGATGCGGCAATTAAAGCGCAGAAAGAACGTGTGAATAGCACGGCGAAATTAAACCGTGTAAGACCAGATAATGGTGATTCTACAATCTCTGCAAAAGAGATTGATAATATCCAGGGCTGTGACCTTAGACTTGTAGATCCAAGGCAGATGGTACCGATCAAGATCTTTGATTATGTTATCGGGTACTATTACTTTGAAAACTATGAGTTTACCAGAATGGGTACAACTCTTACGGATATTATGTCAAACCAGTTAAACTTCTCCCAGAGAACTCTGGTTATTGATAACATCGTAAATGCAGCCCTTCGTAATTTAAAGTACAAAGATCTTGTAGAGGGTGATCAGAAGCTTCGTACGATGATCTTAAACTGTGTACTTTATGCAGAGCGCAGGGATTCTCCGATTCGTGTAAAGTTTGTACCAGCAGATTACGTTATTGCATTCCAGACAAATACTGATGAATATGGTAATGGTCAGCCGGTATTACTTCGTTCTCTTTTCTACGGTAGACTTTACACATCTCTCTTACTCTTTAATATGACAGCAATCATTACAAAGAGTACAGATAGTGAGTTCTACTATTTAAGAGAATCCGCAATGGATCCATCTTACAGCAATCAGGTAACTGATTTAATTGATCAGTTTAATGATAATAACATTGATCTGATTCAGATTGCACAGGGTGATTTACTTCACGGAAATCGTGCAATCAATAAGCGGTATTATGTACCTCTTGGCACCCAGGATCAGCGTATGTTTGATATGGAAGTTGTATCTGGACAGCAGATCGACATTCACAATGACTTCATGACGGATCTTAGAAAAATGACAATCGGATCTACCGGTGTACCTGCGGTAATGGTTGACTTTATGGACGAGGTTGAATATGCGACGATGCTTGGTATGGTAAATATCAGACATTTAAAGAGAACTAACCGAATCGCTATGGACTTTGACCCGTCCATTACAGAAGTTATCAGACGAATTCTTACCTACAATAACTCTTCTATACCAGAAGAGGTAATTAACAGTATGGAGATTGAACTTACAAAGTCCAATACTCTTAATAACAGCATCACATCTCAGCAGCTTAATGATACACAGCAGACTGCTACGACAATGGTCGATGTATACCTTGGTGGTCAGGACACGAACCCACCGGAAGATCAGCCGTTTATCAGAGAAGCAATGATTCGTGATGTGACGATGCAGATGTCTTCTGCTGTACCGTGGAATATCTTACCAGATATTCAGGAGAAAGCAATCCTTAAAGCAAAAGAACAGAAAATCGGCCAGGATATTCGTGCTAATCGAATACAAGACCAGTCCACAGACTCCTCTGCCGATTACGGTAGTGGTGGAAGTAGTGACACGAGCTACTAAGGACAAAAAGATTAGGATATACCGACAATTGCATCGGTATATCCTAATTTTAATACACTAAGTGGAATATATATTATGGCTTAATCTTATGTTTCCATGTACAAACGAGAGTTTTCTCTGTACTATTGTAATAAGAGCCAACCGCACTAGTTTTATCATTGTATGATGACTTCGTGCACGATTCAGTACAATATAACCATTTCGGGCAATCAATGTTTCTACAATGATTCATAATGTCTCCCTATTTCTTATTCTCTTTTTTAGCAGAGATTGATTTCATTGTTTCCTCTGCCTCATCATCTCTACCGAGCGTCTTAGAACCGAGATTGAACTTAATATTGTCATGAGTACGATTGAGTTTGTTACGGATTCTCATAAGCTCGTATTTTTTCTGCTTATTGGAATCCCCTCTTGCATCATCAATCTTCTCATTAACCATCTCGATCTCATCTTCTAATTCTTTTAAGATTTTCTGACGCTCTCTCTGATCAAGTGCTTTATCAGTTGCAATCCAACCAATAAAGGCAATTGCGGAAATAACCGCTGCAACCGGAATCACCTGACCAACTGCAAGTCCTACAGAAATCGGAATCGCTCTCTTAAGCCAACGAAGAACCTTCTGAATAGATCCACCACGAAGGATAATCTCTCGTCTCTCAGCGGAATCCGCTTTCTTGATTTTATCACGGGTCTCTTCCATGAATTTTACCATTGGGTCAGTTGCGTGTTTCACAGTGGCTTTTACACTGTCAGCAGCGTTCTTACCTTTTCTGAGAACTCCTCTGGTACCATTTGCAACCTTTCTGGAAGCTTCACGAGCCGCTGCACCGATTCCTTCTGTTACGACAAGTGTACCTTCGGTTGTAACCTTGTAATATGCAGAAGATTCCATAGTCATTCTTGTAAGACTAATCATGCATTCTGTAATCTCTTCAAATGTCTGAGCTGCTTCCAAGTTACCAAGAAGCTTTGCAGTAGAACGAACTCCAGCTTCCGGCGGATACATTGGATACGTATTGACTCTCATACCCGGGTCCATTGGCGTTAATTCATTTAAGTTTCTCTGGTTCGAACAGAAGCCGCATTCCGTTGTCACCTGATTCATCTTCTTAATAGTAGCATCTTCACATTCCGCAATCTTTTCTTTCATTTCTGGATCAGTACATTCGTTTTCAGCCAGTGCAAAGATTGTATCCATTGCCTCTAATATCGGGATATCCGGATATTTGGAACGATCGAGTAACTGTTCCCTGTATCTGTAGCTGAATGATTCTGCAATTGGAATGATTTTATCGTCTGTTAAGTTAAGAACAGACTCAACGATTCCATTTAGATCAGATGTAATGAAGACAGGTGCTTTTGTGTACTTTTCATTAAGTACACTTTCTGCCGCAATAACAGCACCAATTCCAGCACGATCTACTAAAGCTGGTCCTGGGGTTGTCGGATACCCTGTCTTATCAACTGGTAGTTTCTCTGTAGCAGAATCATGAGTACACCCAATACTACCTACAATTGGTTTCGGGTCATCTACTTTTGTAGACGTTTTGGTTGGGTGAGTAGCTCTTAATTCAGCTCGAAGGGAATCATCGCTCAATTCAGAAGATTCTTCTACTTTGCTCGTTGTCTTGGATCCAACTCTTGTATGGGGATCCATAACGGAATCATTAGCGTTTAATTTATCATCTTTGGAAGGAGCAGCCGGTGCTGGACCAACCAGTTTTGGTTCTGGTCCGCGAGTTTAATCATTTTCCATTAACGCACGGAAATCTTTCATAGAAAGTTTCACAATCATTCTCCTTTCTTTCTATCTATCATTAAAGCGATGTTTCCAGCCTGTATTTTGGAACAACTCCTTAATGACTATATTACTAGAAAGGAGATTATAGATATGGCTAATAAAGATGTCGCTGGATATATTCTTATGGAAAACGATAATTCCATTCGGGAAGTATCCAACCTTGAAGTCTTTGATAAAAACCACCTGTTTTATTGTAGATTCAATACGGTCCTTCAGTCTTTAGATTGTATCAATAGAAACGGTCGTGAATACAACGGTGATGCCATCGTTGCATCCCTATCCACCAGTGAAATCAATGAGTTAATTGCTCACAATAAGTTCAAGGGAGAGGCTGGACATCCAGTTGGGCAGCCGATGCAGAGAATTGCAACCGTTGATCCGAAGTACACTTGTCATCGTATTACCAAGTGGTGGAGAGATTGTGAGTTGATTCGTGGTACTGTCGAGACACTGGACGATGGGTTATATGGTACGAAACTTACAAAGTCCATTCTTCAGGGAGAGGATCCGAGTTTCTCTTACCGCGGATTTGCCCAGATCATTAAGAAAGATGGACACCCATACGTTGCTACTCCACCGAGATGCATTGCATACGATGAAGTAAACTTACCTTCTCATAAAGAGGCATATGCAATGCCGGGTAGATCTTTTGTAGACCGTGATGTGACTGGTAAGGAGATGACTTACGTAAAAGAGGGTGTTGATGCTTCCAGAATTATCACTGCAAAGGATATGAGTGATTTTATGGAGAGTGCATCTGATGCTTGCATGGCTGTATGTGAGAGCTTTGATCTTGATCCGGCTTCCTTTATGGGAGTTACAAATGGTGGAAGAAGTGCCGTCTATACAAAAAATAAGAGCAAGTACGTTGTTACTCTGGAACAGAGAGTTGCAAGGGACGTAGCTTACTACTTCAGCGAGAACTTCTAATACAAAAAAGAATAACCAGTAGGTAGATTAAGTTCTACCTACTGGTTATTGCTTTAGTTATTCGGTTTCAATGATACTACCGATCAAGCTAGTATTGTCAACCCGAATAACTTTAAGGGAACTGGGGTTACGTGGGTTATAATCCGTTATCACACCGGTCCTCTTTCTACTGCCGTCATCGGGCTTAATTGTGTTCTCATCAATAACAAATTCCTTGATGATGTCATTCTTATATAAGGTGGTAATCACATGCACAACTGTACTACCTGGCATTTGTATTTTAAACGCTGGGACTCCGCCCCAGTTGATAGTGAAATCATTTTCACTGCCAACAATGGATGCACCCTTCATCCTTTCGATGACGAGTGCTTCTAACTCCATTGGCGTCTTAACATTATCAACAACTCGATCAATACGAATTGCTGGAGATGCCCACAGGTAACCTTCAAAATTTTCTACCAACGGATATACTCGGTAATATGATTTGTCGGGTGTCCATTTCACTGTTACGGCCACAAGATTGTTGGTGCTAATAAATCTAGCACGGTAATCGGTTGCCGTACAACCGGAATCCACTCTTCGGAATGTCATTTTCTTGTCTTCAATGTTTTTATCTGTCATATTTTCTCCTCTCTCCAGCCGGGTTAAACTTTTTTCTGTACCGGCTTGGTTGACAGCAATGAATAGGTCGATAGTCTATTTCCTATTCAAGGTAATAATATATATATACACTATTACGAATTCCAAATTTCATTTATCTGCAACTTTCAATAACGTCAATATATTTCTTGTCACTAAGAACGTCCTTGGGAATAAATTTGTGGACATATCCACTTGCATCTACAAGCTGTACTCCTGGAATCCGCTTTGCCACAACTGCATCGCCTAATTTAACGTAATTAACATTGAAATCACGTGCTATAGCTTTGACGGCATAAAAATCAGATAACGAGTACTCTTCCCCAGTTAACTTATCGATATATACCTTTGAAATCAGCCAGAAATTACTAACCCCCTCTGATATCTTTTTGGCAGCAAGACTCCCAGTACTGATGAACCCAGAAACTGCACTGTTGGTGCAATGAAACCTATTAGCAAACTCTGCAACTGTAATATAATCGTCCTTGTCAATAAGATCTGGTTTTGCCATATCAATATACTTTGTATCAATATAAATCCAGCTCGGATGCTCATCCACCTTTACAGTGGGAATATCACCGTTGGTGATTTTGGTCCGCAATACACCAATTGTAATACCAGCTCGTCTGGCAAACTCTGACATTACAACTAAATTTGGTGTTACATACGGCTGCTCACTATCACATGCATCAATTCGTCTGGATTTACGTTTCTTTGACGGAACTGGATCACAATGCATTTCTTTCATTGGTGCAGTATTATTTACATTCACCACTGGTTCCTGTTTGGTGATTAGGTTACGATCAACCCCAATCAGATCATAATACCAGTCCAACCCGTCAGGATCACTGGTGTATTTTACGCGATGCGTTGATACAGCACACAATGTTCCAGGTACCATGCTATTGATGGTTTCGAACGGGTTGATTGACTTGTCCGTTTTTGCCAATGCCATTCCAAGTATAATACCACGGTTGAGACCATCTACAAGGTTGGTATCTGTCTGCGGATCAAGTATGGTTTCTACTAAGTATGAGAACCATGCTGAATCTAAATCCGCTAACTCATAGAGCGATGACTGAAACGCCATCCTAATCAAAATATAAAATGATTTTGACAATGGTGTCCTACCACACTCTATGTTGCCGATTGTCTGCTTGGACACACCGATGCGATCACCGAGATCCTGCATCGTCCAGCCTCTGAGTCTCCTCAGTGCAGTCAGTGTGTTTTGTAATCGTTCGATCATGGCATTCTCGTTCATTGGTAAAGGATTCTTTTTCATATTTTCCTCATCTTTCTCCGACCGCTACTTTTCTCTGGTTCGTCGGTATCAGCTATGATTGTTATGTGCTATAAATAAGGGTAGAGAATTTTCTCTACCCTTTTATGAATATGATTACACCCTAATAACGAACGAATAGTTCGTTATCATTGATAATCCGAATGTGCGGAAGTTCAATATCGCGAACAGCCACAACCGGACTATTGATGGGCGTTGGGTGCAGGCATCGCTGCACCATATCAGAAAGTCGTTTTTCAGCGGCTTCCTGATCGACGTATTTACCATTATAGTAATAACGTACTTCACCCATACAAACACCTCCTCTCTTAGACGGGGTGCCAAATTATCCATAGCTAGAGTCGCAGTCTAGCTATGGA
>OGOW01003413.1_pt1 | contig 11401 bp, 6 predicted proteins | sample 1552781 | NCBI WGS metagenome assembly OGOW01 (sample SAMEA2580145, study PRJEB22360) | human gut metagenome | biome: human gut; feature: human-associated habitat; material: faeces | place: Denmark | collected 2008/2010
TCCGCATAATAAAACGGCGGCAGATAAATAGCTTCGGTTATTTGAGGTTCTGCCAATTTCCATTCCGGCTGTTCAAGGTCTGCAGGCATTTCATGTTTTCGCTGCTCTTCCGGAATTTCCACTTTCTGTAAGATCAGATCGTGATCCGCCAGCATCTGATCCAGCGTCATCACAACACAGCCCTCCTCTGCTTCCAGAAGCTCTGCTGCCGTTTTGATCAGCTGTTCCTTCGTTGCATAGACATGTCCCTGATCCGCCAGATTGCTTAATGTATACATAATACCGCTTCGAAGACGCACAAAGGCTTCTTTTCCAAATCCCAGCTTCTGTGCAATCCCATCCGCTGTTTTAAAGCCGATCCCCCAGATATCATCTGCCAGCCGAAATGGATTTTCCCGGACCTTATTGACACTTTCATTGCCGTATTGCTTGTAGATCTTTGCTGCAAAGGAAGTGCTAACCCCATGATCCTGCAAAAACAGCATAACATTTTTAATCTCTTTTTGCTTTTCCCAGCTCTCTGCAATCTTTCGGATACGCTTTTCTCCGATTCCCTCCACTTCCCTCAGCCGGAAGACATCGGTCTCAATCACAGCGATCGTCTCTGTTCCGAACTTCTGCACGATCCGTTTTGCATATTTGGGACCAACCCCTTTGATCAGCCCAGAACCCAAATATTTTTCAATGCCAAAAACAGTCGCCGGCATCGTCTCTTCCCAGGTCTTTGCCTGAAACTGTCTGCCATAGCGACTGTCCATTTTCCAGTTTCCGTCGATCAGAAGCACCGAACCAACATTGACATCCAGAAGACTGCCGACCACCGTCACCAGATCCTGATAATTTTTCACCGCACACTTCAGAACCGTATAGCCGTTGTCCGGATTCTGGTAAGTGATCCGCTCCACCACCGCACGCAGTTTAAAAGTACTGCGTTTCCGGACTGCCGGTGCGGTGTTTTGTGCCTGTTCACTCGGTTCTGTTTTTGCCGAATCGACTCCTCTGTTATTTTCTTTATCTTTGCCCTGTTTTTTGTATACAGGATTTCCCATTTTCTCGAAAACCTGCTGGTTCATCCGGCAGTCATTTAATGCCCGATGTGCCCCTTCTGCCGAAATCCCGTAGTATTCTGCCAGATCCGTCAGCCTGTGATGCTCCAAATTCGGAAGCTCCCTTCTCGCCATCTGCAATGTATCAATATAATCATTTGCCAGCGACCGTTCAAAATACTTTTCCACATCACGATAAAGAAAATTCATGTCAAATCGGGCAATGTTATGTCCGACCAACACGAATCCTTCAATAAACTCCAGAAATTCTTCCAGAACCTGTTCAAAAAACGGTGCTTGTCATCAACGGGGCGGACGGTGTGCAGGGACATACCAGGACGCTCTGGAGACTCCTGGAGCGTTATCAGATCCCGGTGTTTTTGTTTATCAACAAAATGGATCAGCCGGGAACCGATCGGGAAGCACTGCTTGCAGAAGTAAAGGAAAAATTAGATGCAAACTGTGTGGATTTTTCCGCAGATCAAACAGATGAGGAATGGAAAGAACAGGTGGCAGTCTGCGATGAGCAGGTGATGGAAGCGTATCTCGAGGGAGAGGAAATCAGCAGAGAGCAGATCAGGCAGATGATTCGTGAGAGAAAACTCTTTCCTTGCTATTTTGGTTCGGCACTGAAAATGACCGGTGTGGAGGAATTTCTGGACGATCTGAAACTCCGGATCCGGGAGACTTCTTATCCGGAAACGTTTGGAGCAAAAATTTATAAAATCACCAGAGACAATCAGGGAGAACGGCTTACTCATATGAAGATCACCGGTGGAACTCTGAAGGTAAAATCGGTACTCTCAAACGGCAGACCGGGAGAGAACGGAGAGGGCATCTGGCAGGAAAAAGTCAACCAGATCCGCATCTATTCCGGTGCGAAATTTGAGCTTGCAAAGGAAGCTCCTGCAGGAACTATCTGTGCAGTGACCGGCCTGTCCCAGACACATCCGGGACAGGGATTTGGAATTGAACGGGAATCTGAGATGCCGGTTCTGGAACCTGTATTAAATTACAGAATCCTGCTTCCCGAGGACTGCGACGTTCACCAGATGCTGAAGAAACTCAAAGAACTGGAAGAGGAGGAACCGGAGCTTCACATTGTATGGAACGAACAGCTTGGAGAAATCCATGCCATGCTGATGGGTGAGGTTCAGATTGAGATATTAAAGCATCTGATCTGGGAGCGTTTTCATGTGGCAGTAGAGTTTGGCACAGGAAATATCGTATATAAAGAAACAATCGCAGAGCCGGTAGAAGGGGTAGGTCATTTTGAGCCGCTGCGTCATTATGCAGAAGTACATCTGCTTCTGGAACCCGGAGAGCCGGGAAGCGGACTGCAGTTTTTTACTGCATGCAGTGAGGATGTGCTGGACCGTAACTGGCAGCGACTGATCCTGACTCATCTGGAAGAACGAGAACACCCGGGAGTACTGACCGGTTCTCCGATTACGGATATGCAGATTACGCTGATCACAGGGCGAGCCCATCTGAAACACACAGAGGGCGGCGATTTCCGGCAGGCAACGTACCGGGCTGTGCGTCAGGGATTAAAGAAAGCAAAAAGCGTTCTGCTTGAGCCATATTATGAGTTCAGACTTGAGATTCCGGGAGATATGATCGGGCGTGCCATGACTGACATTCAGAAAATGAATGGAACCTTCCAGCAGCCGGAAGCAGATGAGGATGACATGATGGTGTTGAAGGGGAGTGCACCTGTATCAATGATGCGAGATTATCAGACACAGGTAACTTCCTATACAAAGGGACGTGGCAGATTATTCTGTTCGCTGAAAGGATATGCCCCATGTCAGAATCAGGATGAGATTGTAGAGGAGTTTGGATATGATTCCGAACGTGATCTGGACAATCCCACAGGTTCTGTATTCTGTGCTCATGGAGCCGGATTTGTGGTGCCATGGTATGAAGTAGAGGATTATATGCACCTGGAGGGAGTGGGCGACTCTGAACTGAGCAGCCGTATATCCGATGGAGAAAAATACGGATCAGGAAATGGAGAAACAGGAGCTGATAGTGGATTTTCTTATGTTTCAGGGAGTGCAGGACAGGGAAAAAACAGGAACAGTAACAATCAGACAGATTCGGGTTATCGTCCACCCAGGAATGCCGGCATAGGAAGCTATGAGGATGAAGAAGAGCTGAAAGCTATTTTCGAGCGCACATTCGGACCGGTCAAGCGTTACAAAGAACCACAGTTTAAGAGAACATTTTCTTCAAAATCTGACAACGGCAGCTATTACCGCAACAGTTCCTCTGCCAAGAAGAAAGAAAAAGAATATCTCCTTGTAGATGGATATAACATCATTTATGCCTGGGAAGATTTAAAAGAGCTGGCAGATGCAAATCTCCATGCAGCCCAGACAAAACTGATGGATATTCTGAGCAACTATCAGGGCTTTAAGAAATGTACGTTAATTCTTGTATTTGATGCTTACAAGATAGAGGGCCATGCAGAGGAAGTGCTCACCTATCATAACATTCATGTAGTTTACACCAAAGAAGCTGAGACAGCGGATCAGTACATTGAGAAAACGGTCCATAAGATTGGCAGGGAAAACCAGGTAACGGTAGCAACATCCGATGGATTGGAACAGATCATTATTATGGGACAGGGTGCTCACCGTATGTCTGCCAGAGGTCTTCGGGATGAAATAAAAGCTATAGAAAACCAGATCCGCCAGCAATGGCATGAGAAACGTCAGAGCAGCAAGAATTATCTGATCGACAATATTTCTGATGAAATGGCACAATATATGCAAGAGAAAAGACTGGAAAAATAAGAAGGACTGGCTTTTAAGCCAGTCCCTTTTCTTCTAACCAGTCATAAAGTGTTTCCTTGTTCGCTTTACGCTGATGTGCCATATGGTTAAACTGCAGGATTGTAAGCAGAGTAAATACTACGATCAATCCGATCAGTACATAAACTGACTGACGGATACTTGTGCCGCCTGCAATTGTACTTCTGAATGCATTTACTGTATAGGTAAATGGTACATAAGAGTGGATTTTGGATACAAATTCCGGAGAAATTTCTACCGGATAAGTACCAGCGGAGCCTGCAAGCTGGATTACCATGAATACCAGCATAAGGAAACTTCCAACCTTACCAAAGGTAATATTAAAGAAATACATGATAGATGTAAATGCCATTGCTGTCAGGCAGGCAAATAATACTGTCTTTGTCATCTCTATAGGTGTAAATCCATTGAATACATGAAGCAGAATGATCAGGAGAAGTCCCTGGAGGATTGCTACCGGATAAAGAATGGAAGCTTTGCTTGCCCACCATGCAAATCCTGATTTCAGTTTGCCTTTGTATGTAGTCAGAGGATACATCAGGCAGAAGGCCAGTGCACCGACCCAGAGACCGACAGACATCATGTATGGTGCCATTGCATGACCGTTGTTTTCTACGGTTGTGATCTGGGTTTCCTCATCTTCGATCGGTGTTGCGAACATGCTGACAGTTGTATCACTGGATTTCGTGTTCTTTACCTGATCTGCACCTTCACTGAGGCTGGATGACAGTGTAGAGGATCCATCCTTTAATTTTGTCATGCCATCTCCAAGTTCTTTGGAACCATCATAGAGCTGAGAGGAACCACTCTGAATCTGGGAAGCACCGTCTGCAAGTTTCCGGGCACCGCTGGTCAGTGAATCATTATTGGCAACCAGCTTCGCTGTTCCACTTGCCAGAGTTTTTGTGCCATTACTGAGGGTATCAGCGCCACTTGCCAGGGTTTTGGCACCATCGGCAAGCTGTCCGGTTCCACTTGTCAGTGCTTCATTGTTAGAAGCGAGAGTGGACACACCATCCGTGTACTCTTTGATTCCATCATTAAGTGTAGAGGCTCCTTCTGATAACTGAGAAGCACCTGAGGAAATCTGAGGTACAGCAGCAGTAAGTTTCTTACCTGCTGATTTCAGGCTTGCAGCACCGTCTGTAAGTGTTGTGTCATTGGAAGTCAGAGTTTTGAATCCGTCATTTAATGCTTTCACACCTGCGGCTGCCTGTGGGAAAGATGCTGTGCTGTTTTCCAGTGTAGTCAGTGCAGAAGAAACAGACTGAGTTCCTGCATTTACTGCCTGAGCACCTGCATAGAGCTGTTTTACGGCAGCAGTCACAGAGCTGAATGCATTACCGGAAACATCCGGGATCTGACCTGCAACTGCATTCATCTGATCTGCACCTGCAGACATATTCTGTGCGCCGTTACTTAAAGTGGAAGCACCGTCAGAAAGCTGACCTGCAACTGCATTCATCTGTTCAGCTGCGGAATTCAGTTCAGAAACCCTGGAAGAAAGTTCAGAGGACATACTGCTTACGGCGTTGCTGATCTCACTGGAATACTGTGCTGCGAAAGAACCATCCACACCTTCCAGATCTGTAACAGAAGAGTAAAGTGCATCAGAAAGTCCGGCAATAGAATCAGCGGAGATCATACCATTTTCATCTGCAGAAGCTGCGGCATTATCCAGAGCTGCTGCGACATTCTGCATTGCCTGCATGGCGGTCTGAGCAGAAGCAATCTCGCTGTTGGCTGTTTCGAGTGCGGAAGAAGTAGCCTGAGTATACTCACCAAGTGCAGAACCAATACTTTCTGCTGCGGAAGATGCCTGAGAAGCTGCATCCTGAAGTCCCGGTACAAGAGTATCGGAGATCTGGCTGCTTACCTGGCTGATCGCATCGGAGGCATTGGAGATTCCGGTTGCTGCGGAGGTCATCCCTTCACTGGCATTTTCCATTCCTGTTTTTGCCTGGCTCAGTCCGGTGGTAAGTTTGTCAACGGAAGCAGCGGATGCACTGTTCTGTAAAGCTGACAACTGTGTGTAGAGCTGTCCCAGACCATCCTCAAGCTGCTGGGTTCCGTCCTTTAATGCAGCGGAGGAATTACTTCCTTTGGAAACTGCTGCATTTAACTGAGAAATACCGCTGGATACCTGACCGAGATTTTCCAGCCCGCTTAACTGAGAAGCACCGGCTGCTAACTGCTCGGCACCTTTTACATAAGCGGTGGTTCCGTCTGCGAGAGAATTTGCACCGTCAATATACTGAGTAGCTCCATCTGCCAGGGTTGTCACACCTGCGCTAAGGGAATTAATTCCTGATTCCAGGGCACTTGCACCCTCTTTTAATTTCTCAGAGTTTTCATTGAGCTTTGCAACACCGTCTGTGTAACTTTTAACACCGCTGTTGAGAGTATCGATTCCGGAGGTAAGTTCTGGTACTTTTGATGTCAGTGTGCTGACGCCGTCATCAAGTTGTCTGGCACCCTCATTTACCTGAGAGACACCATCTGTGTATTCCTGAATACCTTTTGTAAGGGTTTCGGCGCCATCTGCGAAGGTCAGTGTGCTGGAAGAGAGTTTTTTCAGATTCTGGGTGATGGTCTGGTTTCCTTTGGCAGCAGATTCGATACCGTCTTTAAGTTCACCGGAACCATCGGCTGCATCCTGCATACCGTCTCCGACTTTGGCTATCTGGTCAAAAACTGTCTGTGTATAGGTTTCTGTTACTTTGGTGGCAACTGCATCCTTGATCTTCAGCAGTGCGGTTTCACTTAATTTGGAAGCAATGTAGTTGGTTCCGGGGTTGGTTTCGTATTTCAGCTCCATTTTCTTAGGTTCATCGTCCATAAGTGTGGCAGCATTTGCGGAAAAGTCTTCCGGAATGGTAATTACCATATAGTAAGTACCGTTTTCCAGGCCATCTTCGGCTGTACGGCTGTCTACGAAATTAAATGCCATAGAATCATTCTCACGTAATTCTTCTACCATGTCCTTTCCTACACTTAGCGTGGTGCCATCGTAGTCTACAGGTTTGTCTTCATTGACAACTGCTACAGGAAGATGGTCAACACTTCCGTATGGATCCCACATGGATTTCAGAAACAGTCCTGCGTAAATGATCGGGATTGCGATAATTGCAATTACCACAACGAACATGATCTTATTATGCAGTAGATTTTTCCATTCGTTTTTGATCATACCTTATCCCTTTCTTTCTATAATTAGTTGTAGTGAAAACTGTTCGGTCTACAGCTAGTGAGCTTACAAGATTGTTTCAAGAATCAACTTGTCGGCAAACTAATGTGCTGGAGTGGAACAGTAAGGTGCTGATAAACAGCAGATTGAATAATCAAAACATAATTGATTAATAGCTGCCGAAACTATTAATCGACAAAGTGTTGATTTTTTCTATGGATGGTATTATACTAAAACTAAAAATAAGATACAACCATTAAATTTGCTATTTGACGTATATTAATAGACATATTTGTTTAAAATGACTATTTTTACACGGAATCTACATTTAGGATAAAATATACAAAAACATGAGAATAAAATTGGTGATATTTACAATTAAGCCATTTGAGAAGGTTGTGAAAAGCAATAAGCATTTACCCAGGCCAAAGGCAGAAGACGGAATGACATAACAGAGATGTCTGGGCGTTTTATGGAATTGCTATAGAATGTGAAATAAAGAACAGGGGGAAATGTTAATGGCAGAAAAAGTAGACAGAAGAGTACGAAAAACCAAAGCACAGCTTCGGGCAGGTCTTGCACGACTGATGCAGAAGAAAAGTATCAAGGAAATAACAGTTAAGGAACTGGTGGATGAGGTAGATATTAACAGGTCTACGTTTTATCTTCATTACAGTGATATTTATCAAATGTTGGAGAGTATTGAGAATGAGCTGATGGATGAGATTGCCCAGGTAATTGAGGAGCATCCTCTGGATCTGGTACAAAATGGAAGTTCTTATCCGATGATTGAGCATATTTTTACAATTCTTGATAATAATAAGGATATTTGTATTGCTCTGTTGGGAAGCAATGGAGATATGGGGTTTGTGAGCAGGATGGAGAAGATGGTTGCAGACACTGTTCTCCGGCAGTTGTCCGGAAAATTTGCAGCAGGTAACCATGACGTGGAATATGTTTATGCATTTTGCCTTAATGGATGTGTGGGAATGATCAAAGCATGGCTTTCTTCGGAACACCGGGAATCAACCAAACATATTGCAGAACTGACTAACAGAATGATCGAGAATACGACACATGACTTCCTGCGGCAGATACCAAATGCATAAATCCTGTGCATCGTGAAGTGGGTTATCGGGCACGGAGTGAACAGTAATGATTTGACAAAATGATGCCCTTCTGCTATGGTTAAGCCAATATAAAGCAGGAATAGAAAGCAGAAGTAATAAAAGGGAGATGCAGTCATGAAAGAAAAGCTTACACAGAAGGATGTTGAGAAAATCCAGCAGGAGATTGACCATCGCAAGCTGGTTGTACGAAAAGAGGCAATCGAAGCTGTAAAAGAAGCAAGAGCCCAGGGGGATCTGAGTGAGAACTTTGAGTATTATGCGGCAAAGAAGCACAAAAACCAGAATGAAAGCCGCATCCGCTACCTTGAGAATATGCTGAAAACAGCAACCATTGTTTCTGATGATTCCAAAGACGATGAAGTTGGAATGGATGATATTGTAGAGGTATATTTCGAGGAAGACGATGAGATTGAGAAATACAAACTGGTTACTTCCATAAGAGGAAACTCCATGGAAAACCGCATCAGCATTGAATCTCCCATTGGTATGGCTCTGAAAGGTCACAAGGTTGGAGACAGAGTGGAAGTAAAGGTAAATGATAACTACAGTTATTTCCTGGAAATCCGTTCTATTGATAAGACTGGTTCCGAGGATGAAGAAATCCGCGGATTCTGATAATAATACTGTCGAAATACAGGATCCGGATTGATAAAAGAACTATTGTAAGAGATGAACACCGGTTAGTGTCATATCTCCTGCAATGGTTCTTTTTATTTTTATATCAAAAATACGGATGGATTTATGGGAACCTTACACAGAATGAATATGATGACTGGAAATTTTACATGGATTTAACATTCTCATGGGGATGATTTTACAAAGCATGGTTATGATGGGAAACAAGTTAAATAACCATATACTTATGAAAAGGGAAAAGGAGAATAATCATGGATTTATTCAGTATATTAACATTGATCGGAGGCCTTGCATTATTTTTGTATGGTATGAATGCAATGGGAGATGGCCTTGCGAAGGTTTCCGGCGGAAAGCTGGAGAAGATTCTTGAAAATCTTACTTCAAATCCGATAAAAGCAGTGCTTTTGGGAGCAGGAGTAACAGCAGTGATCCAGTCATCTTCAGCTACGACTGTTATGGTAGTAGGTTTTGTAAATTCAGGGATCATGAAATTATCACAGGCAGTAGGAGTGATCATGGGTGCCAATATCGGTACTACGATCACCTCCTGGATCTTAAGCCTGACAGGAATACAGAGTGATAATTTTATTATTCAGATGTTTAAACCAACATCATTTTCCCCTGTGCTTGCGATCATTGGTGTGATCTTCATTCTGTTTATCAATGATTCAAAGAAAAAAGATATCGGAACAATTTTTATAGGTTTTGCAATCCTGATGTACGGTATGGATATGATGAGTTCTGCTGTAAAACCTCTTGCAGAAGTGCCGGAATTTACAAACCTGTTACTTAAATTCTCAAATCCGTTGTTAGGTGTTATAGCAGGTGCACTTCTTACTGCAGTGATCCAGTCATCTTCTGCATCCGTAGGTATCCTGCAGGCCCTGTGTCTTACAGGTGCAGTACCGTTCAGTGCAGCAATCCCGATCATTATGGGACAGAACATCGGAACCTGTATTACTGCAATCCTTTCTGCAATCGGAGCCAAGAAGAATGCAAAACGTGCAGCAGCAGTACATCTGTATTTCAACCTGATCGGTACGGTTATCTTTATGACTGTATTCTATCTTATAAATGCAGTTGTTGGATTTTCTTTCTTCCATCAGGCAGCAACACCGGCAGGAATTGCTGTTATCCACAGTGTATTTAATGTTACTGCAACGATCATTCTCCTTCCTTTTGCAAAGGGACTGGAGAAACTTGCCTGTCTTACAATCCGGGACAAAAAAGAGGATGTTGTTGTTTCAGCAGAGGACAGAGAGTTTATGATCCTGGAGCCTCGTTTCCTGGAGAAACCGGCATTTGCAGTAGAGCAGAGCCGCAATGCAGCAAGAAAAATGGCAGAAGAATCCCACAATGCACTGTTTACAGCACTGAGTCTGGTGGATAAATACAGTGAAGAAGGCGTAGAACGTGTGGAAAACATGGAATCCAAGGTTGACCGCTATGAAGATGAACTGGGAACTTATCTGGTGAAGCTGAGCCACAAAGATATCTCAGAAGCAGACAGTCACAGCCTTTCCATTATGCTTCACTGTATCGGGGATTTTGAACGTATTTCCGACCATGCTGTAAATATTATGGAATCAGCACAGGAGCTTTATGAAAAAGGACTGAAATTTTCCGAAAATGCAAAGAAAGATCTGGAAGTGCTGGGACAGGCAGTAGAAGATATCGTAAATACGGCATATGAAGTTTTTGACAAACAGGATATGAAGCTTGCGGAGAAAATTGAACCACTGGAAGAAGTGATTGATGAACTTTCCAAAGAAGTAAAACGTCGTCATGTACAGAGACTGAGAAACGGTGAATGTACAATAGAGATGGGATTTATCCTTTCGGACATTACAACCTGTCTGGAACGTGTGGCAGACCATTGTTCCAATATTGGAGTCTGTGTGACGCAGGTGAATGAAGATCTGTATGATACTCACAGTCATCTGAATATCGTCAAGAGCCATCCGGACGAAACATTTTATCATGAACTGGAAGACGCACGAATCAAATATCAGCTTTCATAAAAATAAACAGGTAGATGACAAAATTCCATTGCCGCAGGCAATTTGGAATGAATTTTGGCTACGTTACTGAGAACGGAGTAAACAGTAATGTACGTGGTGTGTGTACAATGTCAGGAATATTATGATTGTGCTATAATTCTGCCTGTGCTACACTGTCCATATGATATCAGTGACAAAAGATAAGTGTTCCGTTCTCACTGAAAATATCCGGATAAAGGAGGAGGTAAGTATGTTTTCTTTGAAAGAAAAAGAAGTGAATACAGGACGTCAGAGGGAACTTGATCTGGTAAAGGGTTTCCTGTTGATCATGATAGTATTTATACATTCATTTCAGACAATAGGTGGTGTCGCAGCAGCCGAATCAAATGTACATAAGATTCTGTTTGCGCTCTTCATGCCGACAGGTGCCTGCCTGTATCTGTTTACCATGGGATTCGGAAGTGCTTTCACACGCCATTCCCAGCCCAAAGATATGGTTAAAAACGGCATAAAGCTGTTATTCTATCAGGGATTAAGCAATTTATGCTATGCAGCTGTAATGACAATCAGTTTTAATATAAGA
>OGOW01003418.1_pt1 | contig 11383 bp, 8 predicted proteins | sample 1552781 | NCBI WGS metagenome assembly OGOW01 (sample SAMEA2580145, study PRJEB22360) | human gut metagenome | biome: human gut; feature: human-associated habitat; material: faeces | place: Denmark | collected 2008/2010
GAATTGTTTGAAGGTAAAGCTGCTCATAAAATCTTGCGGAAAATGACCGCACTTTACGCATTGAGCTTGATAAACCAACACCGTATTTGCCGGAAATGTTGGCGCATATTAGCCTCGTGCCACAATATAGCGATCCTGATTCCCCTGTGACAAACGGGGCTTATATGATCGAAAGTGAAAGTGTGAAAAGCATACACTTAACGAAAAACCCCTATTATTGGCAAAAAAATAATGTGGCTTTTGAACGCGTAGCCTATTTGCCTTTTGTGGAACCTAAATTGGCTGAATTTGATGTGGTAGTTGATGTGCCAGAAGTGCATTCAGATCTTCAACATTTTCCACAGCTTTGCGGTTATTTTTATGAATTTAATCTGAAAGATCCTAAAGTTGCTAAGGCAGATGTGCGTAAGGCGATTGCTTCGTTGGTTTCGGTTACGAATATTGTGAATAATGAGATTCCAGCGGCAATTCCAAGTTCTTATTTTTTACCGAAAGCTATGCTAAATGGACAAGATTCAAGATGGGAGCCCGTTGTTGCCGAGCAGTTATTGGCTCAAAATAAAATTGATGAAAGACATCCGCTACATTTAAATGTGCTCTATGATGATGCACCCTTGCATGTGAATATCGCGCAACGTGTAGTAGGGCAATTAACGCAGTCCGATATGTTGCGCGTGGATGCCCAACCCGTCAATTGGCAAACATTACAGGCTAAACGTCAAAAGGGTGATTTCCAAGTCATTCGTTCTGGTTGGTGTGCGGACTTTAATCACCCGATGGCATTCTTAGGCTTGTTCTATTCTAAAAGTCCCGATAATAAAAATGGCTATGCCAATGCAGAATACGATCAACTTTTTGAGCAAGCACTGAAAAGCTTAAATGAAAAAGAGCGGTCAGAAATTTACTTAAAATTAAGCGAGAAGATCCAACAGGAAAACCTTGCGTTACCGCTTTTCCAATACACTACACCGGTTTATATTTCTCCAACTATTATGGGAGCGAAGAAAAATCCAGTAGGGGTTATTTATAGCAAAGATCTATGGCGAAAAGTGGAAAGCTAAAACTGATTAAGAAAGTTGTTTATCATGCGATAAACAACTTTTTTATTAAATTTAATTAAAAGTGTAAAGTAACACTATTTACTTTTTGTTTTTATCCGCTACAATACACAACAAATCAACCTAGAGGGAAATCCTTATGTTAAAAATGAATGATTTGGTTAAGCTTAGTCAGACACCAAAATCCACGGTGCTGTACTATGTGAAAGAAGGTTTGTTGCCAGAGCCGGTGAAAGATAAACCGAATTTTCATCTCTATGATGAACATTGTGTGAAGTTACTCAGCTTTATTAAATATCTACAAAGCAATTTCAATGCGACAATTTCACAAATTAAAGCACTTTTTGCACATCCTCATTTTGATTGGAATAATCCTTATGAAAGTCTTATTGGATTATTAGACATCATCATGGGCGCTGAAAATGAAGTGTTTTCAGTGGAGCAACTCTCTACAGAATTTCATCTTTCTACTCAGCAAATCCAAGATATGGTAGCAGAAGGATTATTGAATCCTCGTGAAGGCATTTTTACAGCAAAAGAACGAGATATTTTGGCAATCTTGGCGCGTTGTGATGAAGCCGAAATGGATGTAGTGAAAGCTTATTTGGCTGCAGCAAGAATGTTAGCGGAAAAAGAGGTGAATGTGACTTTAGCTGCATTAGCCAATAGTGAACAAAAAGATGAAAAATTAAAACACTTATTTGATTTATTGTTGGTGTTAAAACCTTATCTCTTGAATATGAAAACCTTTAATCTTTATCAAGCGGAGAGTGCGAAATGAAACTCTTAAAATATGCTGGCTTTGTGCCTTATTTAGCCATTGCCTTTATTAATGCCAGTGTGGATTTGGCACATAAAATTACTATTCAAAATGTGTTACTGAAAAGCTTTTCAGGGGAGAGCCTGGTCGTTTTAACGGCGTTAATTAATGCCATGATTTTATTACCGTTTATTTTCTTGTTTTCCCCTTCGGCATTTATCAACGATAAATTTTCTCGCACCAATGTGATCCGTTACAGCAGTTTAGCGGCTGTGGTGATCAGTGCGGGGATTTTATTGAGTTATATGACGGGCATGTTTGCGCTTTCCTTTGTACTCACATTGATTTTAGCAGCGCAAAGTGCGGTCTATTCTCCGGCCAAATATAGCATTATTAAATCAATTGTGGGCACCGAAAACATCGGTATGGCAAATGGCGTGATTCAGTCGCTCACCATTGTGGCCATTCTGTTTAGTTCTTTTGCATTTTCTTTCTTCTTTGAAGCGCATTATGTGGCATCAGATGATCCGAATGAAGTATTACAAAGTGTTTGGGTGATTGGTGTTGCGTTAGTATTGCTGAGTGCATTAGAAGCCTATTTTGCTTTTAAAATCCCATTCTTTAAGCAAGAAGCTGAGAATACAGAAGGTCAGTTTGATATGAGAAAATACCTTTCTTTAGGGTATTTAAAAGATAACGTTCGCACATTAAAAGCAGATCAGAATATTTGGTTGAGTGTCATTGGACTAAGCCTATTTTGGGGCGTGTCACAAATTATTGTGGCGGCATTTCCTGCACATTATAAAGCAATGTTCAATGAAGATAATGCTGTTGTCATTCAAGCGATTTTAGCGGTGAGTGGAGTCGGATTAGTGTTAGGTTCATATCTTGCAGGACGTGCTTCTCGTTTGCATATTGAGTTAGGTATTGTTCCACTTGGTGCATTGGGTATTTGTGTGTCGTTATTCTTCTTAACCCTAGCCCAGAGTGGGGTGGTATTAGCACTTTGTTCTTTTGTCTTTGGTTTCTCTGGCGGTTTATTAATCGTGCCACTAAATGCGACGATTCAGTATTTCGCACCTGAGAAAATCAGCGGCAAAATCATGGCAGGTAACAACTTTGTGCAAAACGTGTTTATGGTGGTCTTTTTGCTATTAAGCATTGTTTTTGTACAACTTAATGTTTCGACTCAAGGTTTATTCTTAGTGACTTCGGCTGCATGTTTTGCTGCAAGTTTATATACCATGTCGAAAGTACCCCATTTATTTACGCGTTTATTCTTACTCTTTGCGTTAAAAGCAAATTACCGTTTTCATGTGGAGGGGTTAAAAAATCTTCCACAAAGTGGTGGCGTGTTGTTATTAGGTAACCATATTAGCTGGATTGACTGGTTAGTATTACAAGCGGCTAGTCCGCGTGCGATTAAATTTGTGATGTATCGTCCGATTTACAACAAATGGTATCTCACTTGGTTCTTCCGTATTTTCAAAGTCATCCCAATTGGTGGAGGCTCAAGTCGTGAGTCTATTGAAACTATTCGTGAATATTTAGCGCGTGGTGAAGTGGTGGCGTTATTCCCAGAAGGTCATATCAGCTATAACGGCCAAATTAATGAGTTCCAAAAAGGCTTTGAGCACGTATTAAAAGATTTAGAGAATGTGACGACTGTTCCTTTCTATTTACGTGGATTATGGGGTAGCAGCTTCTCTCGTGCGGATTCTTTCTATAAGAATTTAACTAAACGCCAAGGCAAACGTGAAATTTTAGTAGCATTTGGTAAACCCATTCATGGCTTCATTGATGCGACAGCGATGAAGCAAAAAGTACTCGAACTTTCTTTCTCCGTATGGGAAAAAGTCATGAGTAAACGTAAACCGCTGATGCACCATTGGTTGAATTCGGCAAAATCGAATTTATTCAAAGAAGCCGCGGTGGATGCACAAGGCACTAAACTGAATAACCTGAAATTTATTGCTGCAGTATTGATGTTTGTGAAAACCTTGAAAGCCGCTTTAGGGAATGAAAAAAATGTCGGTGTGTTATTACCAAGTTCATCAATCGGGGCAATTATCAATATGACCTTAATGGTGATGGGCAAAGTACCGGTAAATTTAAACTACACGCTAAGCCCTGAAGTGATGGAAAAAGCGTTGAAAAAAGCCAACATTTCGCAAGTCATTACCTCTGAAAAATTCTTGGATAAATTGAACGCAAAAGGTTTTGACTTTAGCCAAGTGGTGGCTGATAAAGCCCTCTTTATGGAAAATTTAGGGAAATCGATCACTAAAGCGAATAAAGTGCGGTCATTTTTAACGGCGTTTTTAGCGCCACAATGGTGGATTAAATTACGTTACTTTGCAGACGTAAGCTTGGACGATAATGCAACCATCTTATTCAGTAGTGGTAGTGAAGGTGATCCAAAAGGCATTGAATTAAGCCATAAAAACTTACTAACAAACATTAAACAGATTGGTGAATTATTAAATTTCCACAAAGATGATGTGATTTTGAATTCCTTACCAATTTTCCACTCATTTGGCTTAACCGTGACAACTTTATTGCCATTGTGTGAAGGGATTAAAATGGTGAGTGTAGCGGATCCAACAGATGGGGCGACAGTAGGAAAAATGTGTGCTCGACATCGGGTGAGCATTTTATTTGGTACTTCAACTTTCTTTAGATTGTATGTACGCAATAAGAAATTCCATCCGTTAATGCTACAAAACGTGCGTATGGTTATTGCGGGTGCCGAAAAATTGAAAGCGGATGTAAAAGAAGCCTTCAAACTTAAATTTGGCTTGGAAATTTATGAAGGCTATGGCGCAACTGAAACAGCACCGGTAGCTAGTGTAAATATGCCTAATTTACTTGATCCGGAAACCTTACAAGAATTTACCTTCAATCAATCTGGTACAGTTGGTATGCCATTACCAGGTACCATTATTAAAATTGTGGATCCAGAAAGCTTGCAAGAATTACCAGTCGGCGAAGACGGTTTGATCTTGATTGGTGGTGGACAAGTCATGAAAGGTTATTTGAATGCACCAGAAAAAACAGCAGAAGTGATTGTTGAAATTGACGGTGTACGTTATTACAAAACTGGCGATAAAGGCCATATCGATCATAACGGCTTCATTACCATTGTGGATCGTTATTCTCGATTTGCCAAAGTTGGCGGCGAAATGATCAGTCTCGGTAGCGTGGAAGAGAAACTTTCACAAGTATTTGATGAAGAAAATCAATTTGTTGCCGTCGCCTTGAGCGATGATAAAAAAGGCGAGAGCATTGTGCTTTTAATCAAGTCTGCACTTTCTTTAGATGAGATCAATGAACGCATTAAAGGATTAAATGTACCGCCGATTATGCTACCAAGCCAAATCTTCTTAGTGGATGAAATCCCGATGCTTGGAAGTGGTAAAGTAGATTTCAAAGGTGCGAAGAACTTGGCGATGAGTTTGGTTAAGTAAAGAAAATCGTAATAAATAAAAGAGCGGTCAATTTGACCGCTCTTTTTGTTATTTAATGAACCTCATTTAGGTGTTTTCAGCATCCTTAACCTTACATCAACGTGCCGACATATTTTAACATGACCCCAGCGGCAATGGCCGAGCCAATTACACCGGCAACATTCGGTCCCATGGCGTGCATGAGTAGGAAGTTTTGATTATCCGCTTCCAATCCGATTTTGTTGGAAACGCGAGCGGCCATAGGAACGGCAGATACGCCAGCAGAACCTATGAGTGGGTTGATTTTATTTTTGCTGAATTTGTTCATCAATTTGGCCATTAATACACCGCTACCCGTACCGATTCCGAAAGCAATTACACCAAGAATTAAAATGCCTAATGTTTGCGGTTGTAGGAATTTATCGGCGATAAGTTTAGAGCCTACAGACAAGCCAAGCACGATGGTTACAATGTTAATCAAGGCGTTTTGTGTGGTATCGCTTAAACGTTCAACGACGCCACTTACGCGCATGAGATTACCGAAACAGAACATCCCAAGTAATGGGGCTGCATCAGGTAAGAGTAAACCAACGAGCAACAGCAAAATCACCGGGAACAAGACTTTTTCTCGATTACTCACATGGCGCATTTGCGTCATGCGGATTTTGCGTTCTTCTTCTGTGGTTAACGCTTTCATAATCGGCGGTTGAATCAACGGCACTAGTGCCATGTAGGAATAGGCCGCTACGGCAATCGCGCCAAGCAATTCAGGCGCGAGTTTACTGGTAAGATAAATCGCGGTCGGACCGTCTGCACCACCGATAATGCCGATAGAGGCAGCTTGAGGTAGCGTAAATTCGATAATACCGAAATAATTTAACGCTAGCGCACCGAGTACGGTAGCGAAAATACCGAATTGAGCAGCTGCACCAAGTAGCAATGTTTTAGGATTGGCTAATAGCGGGCCAAAATCTGTCATTGCACCTACGCCCATAAAAATGACCAATGGTGCAATGCCGTAGCTTATCGCAACTTTATAGAATAATGCCAAAATACCGGCGCTGTAACCCATATCCACAGATAACGCTTCTAATTGATTTATCATAGATATCGGCGCAGAATTTAGCGCTGTTTTAATTGCAGCAATATCGGGTGAAACACCCAACTGCGCGGCGATTACCGCAATTTGCTCTGGTGAGCCAAGATGAAGCAAATTCTCCAATGCTGTCATAGCAAGACCTGCCTCAGGGATATTTGACAATAGTCCGCCGAAACCAATTGGCAGTAACAACAATGGTTCAAATTTGCGCGAAATGGCAAGCCATAGCAACAGTAGGCTCACAGCGATCATTACCGCTTGCCCCCATTGCAGATGGAATATACCCATCCCTTTAATTAACGCAATAATACTCTCCATAGACCATTCCTTATGCTAAGGTCATCACGGTGTCACCTACCGCGACAGCATCACCAGCTTTGACGCAAATGCCGCGTACGGTACCAGCCTGTGCAGCTTTCACTTCGGTTTCCATTTTCATGGCTTCGAGAATGAATAATACATCGCCAGCTGCTACGGTTTGACCTTCTGTTGCAACAACTTTCCAAATATTACCTGCCATCGGCGCCGTAACTGGTGTGCCACTAGTTGCTGGAGCAGGAGCCGCTTGCGATGCAGCTTGCGGAGCAGTAGTCGCCACATGAGAGATGTCACCGCCTTCGCTTACTTTCACCACAAAGGCTTTGCCTTCCAATTCCACGGTATAAACAGTGGAACCAGAGGCTGCTGAAGCAGCTTTAGAAACCGGTTTATTTTCAATCGTACTTTCATTACCGGTTGGGGCTGGCTCAAAGGCGGCAGGGTTGTTGCGGTTTTCTAAGAATTTCCACGCAATTTGAGGGAAGAGCGCCACGATTAAAGCATCATCCACAGCATTGTCTGCTAATTTCACGCCTTTCGCTTTAGCTTGTTCTGCAACTTCCGCTTCAATTTTCGCCATTTCAGGCGCAATGTGATCGGCAGGGCGGTCTGTTACTGGCGCAGAGCCTTCTAATACTCGAGCTTGCAACGCACTATCTACTGGTGCAGGCGTTTTACCGTATTCACCTTTTAAAATACCGGCAGTTTCTTTGGCGATAGTTTTGTAGCGTTCGCCAGTGAGAACGTTAATAACCGACTGTGTACCAACAATTTGAGAAGTTGGTGTAACGAGTGGAATGTAGCCCAAGTCTTTGCGCACGCGTGGGATTTCTTCTAAAACTAAATCTAATTTATCGGACGCATTTTGTTGTTTTAATTGGTTTTCCAAGTTGGTGAGCATACCACCTGGCACTTGTGCCACTAAAATACGGCTATCTACACCGCGTAATTGGCCTTCAAATTTGGCATATTTTTTACGCACATTACGGAAATAGGCAGCAATTTTTTCCAAGCGAGGAATATCCAAACCGGTGTCATATTCAGTGCCTTGTAAGGTGGCGACTAGGGATTCAGTTGCAGGGTGACCATAAGTACCTGACATAGAAGAAATTGCCGTATCAATACCATCTACACCTGCTTCAACCGCTTTTAATAGCGCCATTTCTGCCATACCAGTGGTGGAGTGACAGTGTAAATGCAATTCTACGTCGAAACGTTTTTTGATTTCGCGCACTAAGTCTGCAGCCGCCATTGGATTTAAAATACCGGACATGTCTTTGATGACCAAGCTATCGATACCGATTTCAAGCAATTGTTCAGTCGTATCAAGCCAGGTTTGCATAGTATGAACTGGGCTGGTGGTATAACTTAAAGTCCCTTGAGCATGACCACCAAATTTACGTACTGCTTGCAACGCTGCTTTCATGTTGCGCGGGTCATTGAGCGCATCGAATACGCGGAAAACATCCATACCATTCGCTACACAACGTTCTACGAAGCGTTCTACTACATCATCAGCATAGTGGCGATAGCCTAATAGGTTTTGGCCACGTAATAACATTTGTAATGGAGTTTTTGGACAAGCTTTTTTCAATTCACGCAAACGAACCCAAGGATCTTCACCTAAAAAGCGAATACAGCTATCAAATGTTGCACCGCCCCAAGCTTCCAACGACCAATAGCCAATATCATCTAATTCATGAGCAATTGGTAACATATCATCAAGACGCAAACGAGTTGCGAAAAGTGATTGGTGGGCATCACGAAGCACCAGTTCTGTCATTTTAATTTTTTTAGCCATGGTAAAATCCTTATTTTATTTGAACTGTTGGGTACGGCGATGGTGTGCGATAGCCGCTGCAATCACAGGACGTAACCGCTCAAAATCGTCAGTAGGTGCCGCAGAAAGTGCGGTTGAATTTTGGGAAGTTTTGGGTTCGGGTTGAGGTTCTGGAAAGAATCGGTTGATAAGTTTAGACATCAATCCAATTGCCCAAATTAAAATGAGCAAAAAGACCAATACAAAACCCATCCCTGAAAACATCAGGTTAATTCCTTCGCCTATAAGTGCAGAGGGAGTCATCATTTTTCTTCCTTATTTGCTTGAAAAAATGGACAATTTTATTCTAATCGATCTGTTTTAATAAAACTGTGATGAAGATCATAATTTGAAATATAGGCACACAATAAAAGTGGAAATGTGCGGTTGATTTTGAAGTATTTTGGCGTGAGTTAAATATTATTAATGAGGTATTTCTACTGAAACATACGTTATACAAAGCGTGTAAAAATTAAAAGGACTAAGTCCTATAGTGACAGAACTTAGTCCTTGAATTAAATGAATCTCGATTTGTTAATAGAAAGGAAAATTATTCTACTTTTACAATCCAGCCTTCAGGTGCTTCAACATCACCGAATTGAATACCGGTTAATTCATTGTAAAGTTTACGTGTAACAGGGCCTACTTCAGTTTCTGAATAGAACACGTGGAATTTACCTTTGTGTTGAATACCACCTACTGGCGTAATCACTGCGGCAGTACCGCAAGCACCCGCTTCGGCGAATTGATCAAGTTGATCAATATAGACATCGCCTTCAATGGCTTCCATACCTAAACGTTCTTTTGCAATGTGAAGTAATGAGTATTTCGTGATACTTGGTAAAATGGATTCAGATGCTGGCGTGATAAATTTATTATCTTTGGTAATACCAAAGAAGTTTGCAGAACCCACTTCTTCAATCTTAGTGTGAGTTTTTGGATCAAGATAGATCGCATCAGCAAATTTACGTTCAGGTGTGCCAGCTTCAGCTGCTAATTCATGAGGAAGTAAGCTTGCCGCATAGTTACCACCTACTTTTACACCACCGGTCCCCATCGGAGCCGCACGGTCGTAATCAGTTGTAATGAAGTTAGATGGCGCTAAACCACCTTTGAAGTATGCGCCGACAGGGCAGCAGAATACAGAGAAAATAAATTCTGGTGCGGTTTTTACACCGATATTCGCACCCGTACCAAAGAGGAATGGACGTAAATATAATGTTGCGCCAGAGCCGTAAGGACCTAACCATTCTTGGTTTGCTTTCACTACTTCTTTACAAGCGCGGATAAATAATTCTGTTGGCACTTGTGGCATTAATAAACGATCAGAGGTGTGTTGCATACGTTTTGCATTTTGATCAGGACGGAATAAGTTGATTGAACCATCTTTACAACGATAGGCTTTTAAGCCTTCAAAGCATTGTTGACCGTAGTGAATTGCAGTTGAACCTTCGTGGATATGTAGCATATTATCAGTGGTAAGTTTCCCTTCATCCCATTTACCATCTTTCCAATGTGCGATGAAACGATAATCTGTTTTGATATAACTAAATCCAAGATTGTTCCAGTCTAAGTCTTTCATTTTGCTTCCTTAATTTGTATAAATAATTTTATGAATGGAAATGCAGTTAATCTACACCATAACGGCTACTATGAAAACCTTTAAACACAAAAATATTGTGATTTCTCAAAATTTTTATTGGATTCTCAAATTTGTGAAGTAGGTCAGGAAATAAAATTTTGCTTATGTTAGAATGCGGGAATAAAAAAACGCCGCTCGAAATGAGCAGCGCTTAACCAGAATGGTTTAATATATACAGGAAGTAAATGAGTAACTTAATTGTTACTCCAGTTCGGAGAACCGAACTATATGCAAACACAACATCATACTTAAGTCTGAAACTCATTAACTTGTAAGGAATTACCAATCATTAAGTATGGGTGTATTGTAGGTAGAAGGTGATGGAAGGACAAATGATGTTTTTTTATTTGACGCATAAAAAAAACTAATCCGAATTGGATCTTAATCATTATAAACTAAAATTTAGCCGTTGGGAAGAATTATGTATAAACGTTTGCCTCCCTTGAATTCATTGAAGTCTTTCGAATCAGCTGCACGACATTTAAGCTTCACAAAAGCTGCGGATGAACTTTTTGTGACACAAGCCGCAGTGAGCCATCAAATAAAATTATTAGAAGATTTTTTAGGTGTCGAACTTTTTATACGTAAAAATCGTTCACTCGAATTGACGGAATTTGGGAAAGCCTATTTTGTTGATATTAACAAAGTCTTGCGAAAATTAAATGAAGCGACTGAACGTTTATTAACACTTAAAGCAGAGCCGCATTTGGCAATTAGTGTGCCACAAACCTTTGGTATTCAATGGCTTGTACCGCATTTGAGTGATTTTAATAAGCAACACCCTGAAATTGAAGTACGCTTGAAGGGCGTGGATCAAGATGAAGGTTTATTAAATAAAGAAATTGATATTGGGATGATTTTTCAGATATTCTTTCGTATAGAGCACCAGGAATTCCTTATTCTCTCCCATATATTCAGGTTCTTTCCCATCGGTTCGTTTCTCACGACTATGCTTTGCCCAATTCAGTCCCAGCTCAACACTCCATCGGGGATGAATAGCGGAGAATAATGTTTGCAACGTTTGGCTGTGGAACATCCTGCGAAGGATTTTAAACTTCTTATCCGGTACTGCCACAGAGGGAGAGACAACAGTATGATGCATCTTGTAACCGGCGCATCCGCAAGCGGAAAATCCGCCTATGCGGAGGATCTGCTTGAGGATGCAATGAGCGTGAATAAATATTATATTGCCACCATGCGTCCCTGGGGCACGGAAGGGGCCGCGCGGGTGAAAAAACACC
>OGOW01003434.1_pt1 | contig 11349 bp, 8 predicted proteins | sample 1552781 | NCBI WGS metagenome assembly OGOW01 (sample SAMEA2580145, study PRJEB22360) | human gut metagenome | biome: human gut; feature: human-associated habitat; material: faeces | place: Denmark | collected 2008/2010
AAAAGAGATATCTACAATCTGACAATGAAATAAATAAAATTTTTATTAAGATTTTTAATAAAAAATAAATTACGCCAAAAGGGTTGACATAAGGATTCTTTTGGCGTTTAATATGTCTTACATTCGGAAACGCGGAATCCCGCAGGACTTAATTAGTCTTTAGTATCGATACATTTCGGATTAAATTCACATTTATAACTTAATAGAAAGAGGTGTCATATATTGGCTGAGACCAATGATATTTCTGTAGATGCGCTGGAGGAAATTGTCCGTACCGGTGGAGACGAACTTGTAACAGGCTTTGTAAGGTTTAAGAAAGTACATAAGTGCAAGGGTTATAAGGACGCCGGTCATAAGGCAGCCGTCAGATTTTCCAAAATAACAGGCGGACGGATTTTAGAAAATAATAAATATGCCGCCGTTATCAGGTTCAGATGGATTATTCTTTTAATTTTATTTGCTCTTGTAGCACTGTTGTTTGGAATATGGAGGATAACGGGACATGCAGAGGAAAAAGATGCAGAGAAAATAGTTCCCGCTACAATTGATGTGCTGCCTTCTGTAGACAACAGAGGAGATTTTATTCCTGAGACAATGGACGTACCGGGTTTTTCTGATATTACCCTTACGGATGAGTACAAGAATATTATTTTATATAATCCGTCATCAAATTACTGTATGCTTAAATATACGATTAATTCTGATGGTATATGTCTTTACGAATCCGGGTATCTGCATCCGGGAGATGTAGTGGAGGCTGATATTTTTAACGGACTTGTTAAGGGTATATACAGCGTGGAGATAATAACTACAGGATATACGGAGGAAGCGAAAGAGCTTAACTCCGTCAGACAAAATATTAATATAACAAGAAATTAGGAGGAAAAAAATGGGCAAAAAAATAATAATGATTCTGCTGTCGGCAGTATTTATATTTACGATGAGTGAGCAGGTAAGGGCAGCAGAAATTAGTACCAATGGAGGAAGCGTAAGCGTTCCTGTAAAATATACTGTGGACAATACTGCATTTACCATAACGATACCAACGGTTATATGGGCAGGAACATCTGAAACGGAGTTTGAGATTGCAGCAGGTAATATTAACTTAAGGCCTGATGAAGAGATACAGGTTTTTATAAAAGAAGGATGCGACGAGCAAAGTAAAATAAAACTGCTAAGGCAGGGAGACACACAGAATGTTTCGGTTCTTGAAACAAGTGTAACGGTAAATAAAACAAGCCTTTCCGACAATAATTACAGAGTCGGCAGATTTGTGGACAAGTCCGGAACTGTGAATCTTGACGGCAAGGTTACACTTAGTCCCCTTAATATAGACAAGGATACTAAGGCAGGAGACTACCTGGCAACAGTTGTTTTTGAAGTAAAGTTAGGTTCTTATGAAAAGTAATAATATCAAAAAGTTAATTTTATGTATTATTGCAGCAATACTGATACCCTTAAGGGTATCGGGGGCTGCATACTGGCAGGGTAATAATGTTTTTAACCCTGATGAAGGTACGCTATGGGGCGTTACAAAAGATGAGATAGTAAAAGTAACGGATTATAAAAGGGTATACAGTTTTGATGATATTAATTCTTATTCCGCGTATATTACAAATAATCCGGGTTTTCTTGGCAACAGTATCGAGAATAGTTTTTTCTGGTTTACGAAGTCAAGGCTTGCTTATGTAAAATTATTTAAGGTCAAACCGGGACAAAAGGTATCATTTCTTTTTAACCGTTCAATATATCTTTATTGTGCTGAATTTGATACGGATTTCAGGCTTGTCAAGGATGGAAATTGGGGAACTAACGGAACTGTTTACGAGATGAGTGATGATACATCATGGATAATGGTAGTGTTTAGGCAGGTGAACGGAGATTTAAGCGAGGGCTCGGGAAATGATACGTTCATAAGCGGTAATGATATCCTGGCCTATGATAAGCGATATATTATTTTTGAACCATTTAAGTACACTTTGGATATGAATGGAGGTGTGTATATGGATTCCACAGCGGCAGTTACAATGAACAGACTGGGTGTTGAACAGATTACATTACCGACGCCGGAAAGAACCGGGTATATATTTAAAGGATGGAAAAGTCCAAACGGAAAGCTGTATAACAAAACCCTGACTAATGTTTTTGATGAAGAATTATTTAAAGATACAACACTTACGGCAGATTGGGAAGAAATTGAAGCAGAAAGTATTTCAATAGACAGGGAATATGCTATTCTGGAGCAGAACAGCGGTAATACAGTTAATCTTAAAGCGACGGTATATCCCGACAATGCGGTTAATAAAAATGTTATTTTTACCAGTAGTGATGAAAGTATAGCTAAAGTTGACGCGGATGGTAAGGTTACCGCAGGAAAGACCGGTGTTGCAGAAATAACGGCAAGAACAGCAAACGGAATGACTGCAAAATGTAGAATTTATGTAATGGGCTTTGAAATATCGCTACCGTCAGTATGTAATGTCAATCAGGTATATGAAGTTGACATTAATATATACAATAACGGCAGCAGTGACATGGAAGGCAGGAAAAGAGTAATTGTTGATTGCGATGAAACGGTGGAACTGGTAAGAGTCGGTGATATTTCAACAAAATGTCTGGCGGTTGCAGAAAAAACGGTTGAATATAACGGAGAATTTGTATTAAAGAATAATGAATTTTTTGCAGATACTACGGATTCTGAGAAGGTATATTACAGATTATCAGAAAAGGAGGCAATAAAAAAAGCAGGCGACTATGAAGGGAATGTAACCTTCACAGTCAGCGTGCTGTAAAATTAAGCAAATAGTAATGCAAGTGAGATAACAATCTGAACGATTGCAAATCTGAAAACAACCTGTGTGTCAGACCAGCCTTTATTCTTACGCATGTGGTCGTGAATAGGTGTACGGGTATTTTTTAGTATTTTAATCTTAAAGAATCTGAGTAAAAATACTTTAAAAAGACCAAGACCTCCATCAACAATAAGAACTAAAGCAGCCGGAATGTAAAGTAAAGGACTTCCTGTTTTTAAAACCGCAAGTGCAAGGAAGAATCCGATAGCTCTTGAACCGGCATCTCCCATTAACAACCGGCTTGGTGATGCATTGAACCAGAGATAACCCAGCAGACATACTGCAAACAGGAGAATCATGTGTTTAATGGTTGAATCAATGCCGACAGGTGAGGCGGCACTCTTAATCTGGCATATACCATATATTGTAAGCATCGATATAATTGAAAGTGTGCCGCATAATCCGTCAACACCATCGGAACAGTTGGTTACATTAATACTCATCCAAATCAGAACAACGGCGAGAATACCGAATAATACGGGTGGTACTGTTACTCCTGCATCCGAGAAAAAGAACTGGATATGAGTACCATTGTAATTAATGTAAGTAATTGCACATATAATAGCAAGAATCAGGTCAATCAGAGCCTTCTTATATTCGCCCCATGGCGAATCGGAACGGTCATCAAGGTAGCCACTAAGCATGGAAGCAGTGATAAGAATAACATAAATTAATATTTCATTGGAATATGGAACAAATAAAATTGTACATAATGCAAATACAAGTACAAAAATTATTCCGGCACCCCTTGGTTTGCCTTCGGATTTCTGACCATTTACCGCAAATGCACGGCCCTGATCCCTGGGAAGGATATTTTTACAAAGATTAGTAATTACACATGTGGCGATAAATGCAACAAGAATACCGATAAAAGTAATTTCACTTATGTATGAATTACCTAATAATTTTATTATCATAACTTGAGCCTTTCTTTATTTAAAATATGGGAAAATTATAGCACAACAAGGTAGTAATGTGCAAAAAAATATGATATAATTTTTCCATACTTTTAAAGTGAATACGGTTAATAAAATAGATAGGCAGGAAGGCGTATGAGCAGTAACAATGTTTTTTTAACAGACACAGATAAGTACCTTTTCGGAAAGGGCACACATTACGAGATTTATGAGAAATTAGGAGCACATATTACTGAGGCAGATGGAAGAAAAGGCGTGTATTTTGCAGTATGGGCACCTAATGCAGCAGGTATATGTGTAGTGGGGGACTTTAATAACTGGTGCGGTGACAACTATGAGATGAGAAGACATGATGACTCAGGCATATTTGAACTTTTTACGGAGAACGCACACGAAGGAAGTCTTTACAAATACCTTATATATACTAAGGACGGCAGAATGTTATACAAGGCTGATCCCTATGCAACCTATAGCCAGAGAAGACCGGATAATGCATCCATTGTATATGATATTAACAGATATCAGTGGAATGACGGACAGTGGCTTGCAGAGGAAGAAAAGGCAGCACCAACTAAAAAACCGATGGCGATATATGAAGTCCATCTTGGTTCATGGAAAAAGAAAGATGACGGAACCCCTGAGGGATTTCTTAATTACAGGGAATCGGCAGTCCAGTTGGTTGACTATATGAAATATATGGGATATACACATATAGAACTTATGGGAATAGCAGAGCATCCATTTGACGGTTCGTGGGGGTATCAGGTTACAGGATATTTTGCACCAACGTCAAGATACGGGACACCTGAAGACTTCATGTATTTTGTAGATTATCTTCATCAGAATGGAATAGGAGTAATTCTTGACTGGGTACCTGCCCATTTTCCAAAGGATGAGCATGGACTTGCTAATTTTGATGGAACACCTACATATGAGTATGCGGATAGCAGAAAGGGTGAACATCCTGACTGGGGAACCAAAATATTTGACTATGGAAGAACTCAGGTAATAAGTTTTCTTATATCCAATGCTTTATATTGGGTAGAGAAATTCCATGTAGACGGATTGAGGGTGGATGCAGTTGCATCTATGTTGTACCTCGATTATGGAAGAAATCAGGGACAGTGGGTTCCTAATAAGTATGGCGGAAACGGTAATCTTGAAGCAATGGATTTTTTCAGGCATCTTAACAGTGTTATGCGTTCAAGAAATCCAAGAGCCATAACAATTGCAGAAGAATCAACCGCATGGCCGGGAATAACCGCATCCGAGGAAGAAGGCGGTCTTGGATTTACATTCAAATGGAATATGGGCTGGATGCACGATTTCCTTGAATATATGAAGCTTGATCCATATTTTAGATCCAATAACCATAATAAGATGACCTTTGCAATGACTTATGCGTACAGCGAGAATTTTATTCTTGTACTTTCACATGATGAAGTTGTTCATCTTAAATGTTCAATGATTAATAAGATGCCGGGTGAATATGAAGATAAATTTGCCAATCTTAAAGTAGGATATACTTTTATGATGGGACATCCCGGTAAGAAATTGTTATTTATGGGACAGGATTTTGGACAATGGGCTGAATGGAGCGAAGCAAAATCATTAGACTGGCATCTTACTAATGAGAATATGCACAGCGATTTACAGAAGTATGTTAAGAGTCTTCTTTCAATATATAACAGGTATAAGGCGTGTTATGAACTGGATCAGGATCCGGAAGGATTTGAATGGATGGATCCGGATGACAATACCAGAAGCATATATAGTTTTGTTCGTAAGACGATGGACGGAAGGGACAGCATATTGTATGTATGTAACTTTACACCGGTTGCAAGGCCTGATTTCAGGGTTGGAGTTCCATGTCCCGGAAGATATACGCTCCTTCTGAACGAAAAGCGTGAAGAAGGTACAGAATATATTGCAGAAAAGATACCGACAGACAGAATGGAATATTCTATACCGCTTCCTCTGGCACCATACGGAACGGCAATAATAAAATTTAATTATAAAAAAGTCAAAAAACCGATAAAAAAAACTAAGAAATAAACCGAAATAGACTGTGTAGATATTACACAGTCTATTTTTTTCTTGGTTTAGGAGAAGTTATATGAGAATTGATGTTAATAATGATAATAAAGTAAGCGTAAGCAAAGTTAATGAGATAGATAAGAACGTTACTAAATCAACAGGTGCGGACAAAAATGAAATATTTGATGCCGGCGTAATGACAATGAAATTTTCTGATGTTAATAAAAGCAGTAAAGCATTTGGAATACTTGAACAGGATATTTCAGCTGATGATATTAAGGCAAAGGCAGAAGTGATTAAGAATAATTTATCGGTAATTGAAAGCCAGATGGAATCCGGAAATGTTGTAAAAGTAGATGACGAGGGAATAGATATTAACAATACCAGAACCGATAAGATTGTTACGGTTGTTGAACGTATCCAGATAAAACTGGCTGCATATTGTGATGATTTTAACATTACAGCGACGGGAATAGATATGGAAGATATTAAGGCGGTAACAGGAAACGCGGCAACTTATAAAGCGGCAGCACTTATGTCTGACAGCGAAAAGGCATATCTTGTAAAAAACAAACTGGAACCGACCATTGAGAATGTATATCATGCAATCCACTCAGGGGCAAAGGACAATACCTGCAATCTTCTGACAGATGATGAGTGGAATGAAATGCTTCCGCAGGTGGAAAATATTATAAAAGATGTAGGTCTTGATGTTAATGAAGATACATTAAGTCTCAGCAGATATATGATTGATAATGAGATTCCGCTTGATAAAGAGAATTTACAGTATTTTGATATGTTAAATAAGCTGGAGACTCCTGATGACAAGACCGTTACGGAAAGAATTGCTGCGGCGGTAATTGAGGGTAAATCCCCTGAAAAAACTAAAGTGACCGGTGAAAAGCAGCCTTTTGAAAATACAGTGAGGGCAATAGCGGTTCTTGCACAGGCAGATATGTATAATATAATGGCATTGGCAAAAGAAGATGTAAGAACCCTTGATGTTCTTGCGGATATAGAAGCAGACGACACAGGTATTGAACCGGATTTTGATAATCAGACTTTCGCAAAGACTTACAGAATGATTCAGGAGACCAGACTGATGATGACGATTGAAGCAGGAAGATTTCTTGAAAATAACGGAATATCAGTCAATACAACGGAATTATCTGAACTTGTGGAAAATCTTAAAAAGTATGAAGCTGCCGCAATGACTGAAAACACGGACACAGAAGTATCTGTTGAGGAAGTGGATAGGGTAAATGATATACTCCTTGCCATGGAGCAGTTAAAAACATCACCGGCAGCAGTTCTTGGAGAGGTTAAAGACGAAGAAAAAATAACACCTGAACTGCTTTCTGTAAGAACCGATAGAAGCATGACTGCGGCAAAAGAGTATGAAACCCTTAGCACAGAGGTGCGTACAGACCTTGGCGATAATATTAATAAGGCGATAAAGGCAAGCACGGATGATATATTATCGGGTATGGGATATGAAAATAACGAAGAAAACAGAAGAGCCGTAAGAATACTGGCATATAACAATCTGGAAATGACGGAAGAGAATATAGACAGGATAAAAGATCTTGATAAATCCGTTAATCTTCTTTTTAAATCAATGACAGGTGAAAAAACACTTAAAATGATAAGGGACGGAAAGAATCCTCTCACAACAGATATCAGGGAATTATGTGATTATTTTAATAATATTCCCGATGAAGAAAAGATTGAAAAATACAGTGAGTTTTTATACCGCCTTGATAAGGATAATAAAATAACCCCTGAAGAAAGGGAGAAATATCTGGCAGTATATTCGCTTATAAATAAATTTGAAAAGGACGGAATGACGGCACTGGGCCAGGTATATGACTGCAATATGGAATTTACCATGGGAAATCTTCTCACCTCATATATGACATTAAAAAGCGGCGGGGTTGACAGGACTGCAAAAGAAGATACCGGAATAGGAGAGATAAAAGATAAAGTGTCCTATTACAAACATCTTTTTGCCCAAATCGGTAATAAAGTAACGCCTGAGACACTTGAAAAAATGACAGACATTGATGATTTGTCTTTTGAAAAATTTGCGGAGCAGGTAGAAAAAGAATACGAAAACAATATCAGCGAAGAAAATATAAAAGATATTGAAAATGCCGTTAATGCGGAAAGTGATGTAATGAAGTTCATGGCTCAGTATGAAGTGCCGGCTACAATTAATAATATAAATGAAGTCAGAAAACTTTTAAAAAAACCTGAAAAGGTATTTGAAAAAACAGACGGAAGCAGACTTGCGGATAACACGGATGATAAAGATAAACTTTTGCAGGAATATGAGACAATAAGCCGCAAAGCCCATGAAGAAATTATGAACAGCCTTTACGAAAATCAGGACAGACTTGATATAAGAAGCCTTAAACAGATAAATACAAGCATGAAACTTTTAAACGGACTGGCAAAGAAAAATAATTTCTTTTTCCCATGCAGACAGGACGGCAAGGAGATACTCGTAAATCTTAAAGTTGTGGAATCCGGCAGTGATAAAGGCAGCTTCCAGATTAGTTTTAACGGTGAAAAATACGGAAAAATATCGATAGAAGGAAAAATTAACAAAAATTCCTTAAACGTAAATATTTTAAGTGACAACAGCGAAGCATTGGGAAACATACAGAAAAAGGCAGAAATGCTTTCAAAATGGAACGAAAATTTCTTAAGTCAGGACATGAGTTCTTATCATGCGAAGTACGAAGAAGCAAACAAAAAGGTATTTTTCTTAAAAGGAAAAGCACAGGCGGCACTTGTGGCAGAAATGCAGCTGTTTGCCGCATTTCCGGTGGAGGTCGAGCAGATTCCGCTGTATCTGACGGAGATCACTGCTTATCAGCAGGAAGAGCAGAAAATGGAAGCGGCAGAAGCAGAACTGTCTTATGACTGGAAACAGATCTTGAAAGAACATCTGACAAATGAAGAATTGCAGTCTTATAAAGTACAGATCCAAAATCAGAGAAAGAATATGGTACGTTTTGCCGGAGTACTTCAGGAAATCGAGGCGAGGGGCATTTTAAGTACACTTGTCCGGAAGGGAAAAGCACTCTTTTCTATCTGGAATAGCATGGATGCTGCAGAGCGAAAGGTCGCAGAGCTGCTGGAACTGAAATTTTGCGATGAGAAAGCAGACTGGATTGAGAACAGAAAGGCACTTTGTGGCTGTATTCTGGAAAATGCAGCCGCATTAAAAGACTGGATTGTTTATCAGCAGAATGTAGATTTGTGCCGGAAAAAAGGGCTTGCTCCGATCTGTGATGCCTATGAAAAAAGGCCTTCCGCATGAAGTGGTATTGAATGTATATCTGCGTTCCATTTACCGGGCGATCATTCTTGGCGTGATCGAATCCGAACCGGTGCTGAACGGATTTACCGGAACCGGTTTTCAGGTTCAGATCGGGCAGTTTAAAAAGCTGGATCAGGAATGTATGCAGCTGACGAAAGAAGAAATGTTTTACCGGCTGTCATCGCAGCTTCCGTCTGTCAGTGATTCGGTGGAAGTCAGCAGAGAACTGAATTATTTAAGAAGGGCGATCAGCAGCAACGGCAGAGGTATTTCCATTCGTCTACTGTTTGAACAGATTCCGCATATTTTGCAGAGACACTGTCCGTGTATGCTCCGATTTCGGCGGCTCAGTATTTAAAGGCAGAAAATGATCTGTTTGATATTGTGGTATTTGACGAAGCATCGCAGCTTCCGACCTGTAAAGCAGTCGGTACCCTTGCAAGAGGCAAAAATGCAGTGATTGTAGGGGATCCGAATCAGATGCCTCCGACCAGCTTTTTTGCGGGAAATTCGGTGGATGAGGACAATCTGGATATCGAAGATCTGGACAGTATTCTCGATGACTGTCTGGCACTTGGCATGCCGTCCGCACATCTGCACTGGCATTACCGAAGCCGCCATGAGAGCCTGATCGCTTTTTGTAACCGGGAATTTCTATGCTTACGTTCCCATCGGTAAATGACCGGCAAAGACGCGTCAGCATGGTAAAAGTGGAAGGCTTTTTTGACCGCGGCAAGAGCCGTGTGAACGAAGGAGAAGCACAGGCGATCGTTGCGGAGATCAAGAAAAGATATGCCGATCCAGAGCAGAAAAAGCAGACGATCGGTGTGGTTACTTTTAATGTTAATCAGCAGACTCTGATCGAGGATCTGCTCCAGGAAGAATATCAGAAAGATTTAAATTTTGATAAATGGGCAAATATGGGAGAAGAGCCGCTGTTTGTCAAAAATTTGGAAAATGTCCAGGGAGATGAGCGGGATGTGATCCTGTTTTCCGTGGCATTCGGACCGGATGCGGAAGGAAAGCTGTCCATGAATTTCGGACCGCTGAACCGGGATGGCGGATGGAAACGTCTGAATGTTGCGGTGTCCCGTGCCCGGTGTGAAATGGTGGTGTTTTCTGTTATGACAGCCGATCAGATCAATTTGAGACGAACAAAAGCAAAAGGCGTAGAATCTCTGAAATATTTCATGGAATTTGCTCAAAATGGAAAATTGCGGGGAGACTACAGACAGAATGAAGCAGTCAAAAATCAGGGGATTAAAGCAAAAATCTGCCGGGCACTTGCAAATGCTGGATACGAGTATCAGTTAAATGTCGGCCATTCAAAATTCAAAGTGGATATCGCAGTGATCAATCCGGATCATCCGGAAGAATATCTGCTCGGAATTATGACGGACGGAGATTCTTACTGTCAGTCGGCAAATACGAAAGACCGTGAGGTGGCACAGTTTGAAGTGCTGAAAGGACTTGGATGGAAACTGTATCGCATCTGGACGATGGACTGGTGGGATGATCCGCAAAAGGAGATTACAAAACTTCTCGGAGTGCTTGAACGCACAGGTTGCGAAGCGGATTGTGAATGTCCGCTTTACATGAGAAAGAAGGAAGAACAGTAACAGAAAGGAAGCAAAATGGGAAAAGAAAAGGAAAACAGAAATGGAAAAACAAAAGGAAATGCAATCGCTTTAATGCCGATCGGCGTATTTCTTGTGCTGTATCTGGGGCTTGGTATTTTATTTGAGTATGTGATGAAAATCCCGATGGGATTTTATAATGTACCGATCGTGGTTGCTTTTCTGGCAGCGATCCTGGTTGCCTGTCTGCAGAACCGGGCGGTAAATTTTGAACAGAAACTGGAGATCATGTCTGGCGGCGTGGGTGATAAAAACATCATCACGATGCTGCTGATCTTTCTGGCGGCGGGTTCGTTTGTCGGAGTTGTAGGCAGGGGAAGTGCAGAGAGTGTGGCGTATTGTATGCTCTCCCTGATCCCGGCGAGATATGCAGTGGCGGTATTGTTTGTGGTGGCCTGTTTTGTCTCCGTGGCGATGGGAACATCGGTCGGAACGATCACGCTTCTGGTGCCGATCGCATCGGCTGTTTCCGCTGCGTCCGGATTTGAACTTGCATTCTGTGTGGCATCTGTTATGGGCGGAGCAATGTTCGGCGATAATCTTTCCTTTATTTCGGATACGACGATCGCCGCCTGCAA
>OGOW01003436.1_pt1 | contig 11347 bp, 9 predicted proteins | sample 1552781 | NCBI WGS metagenome assembly OGOW01 (sample SAMEA2580145, study PRJEB22360) | human gut metagenome | biome: human gut; feature: human-associated habitat; material: faeces | place: Denmark | collected 2008/2010
TCAGATATCTTTCGGAACATTCGGCTCAATGCTGTCTGGTATGCTCGATACCCTGTTTAATGTTCAATTTGCAAATATGCTTGAAAATATTTTAACATCAGCCGAAGTCGGTGCATTTTTCAAAGGACTTTTGCTTGACGGAATAATATCCGGAATAGGCAGTGTCATAACATTTTTTCCGCAGATAATGCTGTTATTTTTATTCCTTTCCTTTCTTGAAGATTCGGGATATATGGCACGAACGGCTTTTATTATGGACAAACTTTTTATAAAAATCGGTCTTTCGGGCAAGTCGTTTGTACCTATGATAATGGGATTTGGGTGCAGTGTTCCTGCGACAATGGCAGTCAGAACGCTTGACAACGAACGTGACAGAAAACTGACAATGCTGTTGATACCGTTTATGTCGTGCGGTGCAAAAATGCCGGTTTATGCGGTATTTACAGCGGCACTGTTTCCGAATAATGCAGGTATCGTCACATTCAGTTTATACATTTTAGGGATAGCTTTAGGGGTAATTTCGGGATTGATTTTGTCAAATACGGTATTCAAAGGCGATGAACCGCCTTTTGTACTCGAACTCCCACCCTACCGAATGCCGACTTTCAAATCGACATTTAATCATATGTGGGATAAAGTCAAGGACTTCCTTACAAGAGTAGGTACTGTAATTTTGCTTGCAAGTATAATCATCTGGCTTTTGGAAAATCTTGATTTTCATTTGCATTTAACCGCTGACAGCGAATACAGCATTATCGGCACTTTCGGAAAACTTATCGCACCGATATTTAAACCTTGCGGGTTCGGTAATTGGAAAGTTGCTGTAAGCCTTATTTCAGGTTTTGCCGCAAAAGAGGCAGTCGTGTCAACTATGTCAATCCTATACGGTGCATACAACACTGCCGACCTTGTATTGTGCCTTACGACTTCATTCACTCCCCTGTCGGCATATTCGTTTTTAACGTTTGTACTGCTTTATGTACCTTGTATCGCCGCAGTGTCAACACTCCGCAGTGAACTCAACTCACGAAAATTAACCGCATTTTCGGTATTATATCAGCTTTCTGTTGCGTGGATAATGTCAACGCTTGTATTCCAAATCGGTAATTTATTTGTATAGACTTCACAAAATTAAATTTTTTTATGTTAGCTATTGCAAATTAAAGTGATTTAGGTTATAATAAAGGCATAATTTAATTGATATTAATTTTCGAAACCAAAGAGGGTTTTAGAAACAGCAATGTTTCTATACCCTCTTTATTTTTTTATTAGTTTGCGGACAGAAAGGCTATGGTGATTAATATGTTAGTTGATAATGATATTTGTATCTCAAGCGCACTGGAAGATTATCTTGAATCAATATATGAAATTTCAAAGCAAAAGACGAGTGTGCGCATAACGGATATTGCCCTTGCACTCAAAATATCAAAACCAAGTGTGAACAGAGCGGTAAATACTCTAAAAAAGCAAGGTCTTGTTTCTCACGAGCCTTACGGCGATATAATTCTTACGGAAAAGGGTTTTGAGCTCGGTGAAGCAGTATATCACCGTCATACGATGATTAAAAAATTTCTTGTAAATGTTCTTCATATTCCCGAAGATGACGCCGAAAAAGAGGCTTGCCAAATTGAGCATAATATAAGCCAAAATACAGTTGAAAAAATGAAAAGTTTTATGGAAAACTAAAAAGGAGTACCGAAACGGTACTCCTTTCAGATTGTAGACAAATTGTCCTCCGGAATTTATAAATCTCTTTCGTGCATTAAACCCTTCATATAATCGTCCATTGCGTCTGCAACTTGCTTTGAATACGCAACCGCCTCAACAACAGTTTTCGCGCCGCGAACAACATCGCCAGACGCAAAAATACCGTCACGCGTAGTTTCTCCGAACGTATTTGTTACAAGCAAACCTTTTTCATTAACTTCCAAGCCTGTCGTTGTTGAAACAATTCTGTCCTTCGGACCTTGACTTATCGCAATAATCGTTGAATCTGCCTGATAAAGATTTTCCGTTCCTCTTATCGGCGAAAGATTTCCTTTTCCGTCACATTCAAGTTCAACAAATATAACTCCGTCATCTACAATTTCCACAGGCTCAACGTGTACCACAAATTCAACACCGTCAATCTTTGCATAATCCACTTCACGCTGACTTGCTGCCAAATGGTCACTTCTTGAAAATACCGTAACCTTTTTAGCGCCGTGTCTTAAAGCCGTTCTTGCAACGTCCATTGCCGAGTTACCCGCACCAATAATATTAACCGTATCGCCAAGTCTGTAAACATCGGGATTGGTAAGATAATTAATCGCATAATGCACATTTCCGAGCGTTTCGCCTTTTATATGAAGTGTGTTCGGTTTCCATACGCCTGTACCGATAAATATCGCACTGTAACCGTCACGGAACATATCGTCAACGCTTATAGTCGTACCTATTGCCGTATTCGGTCTGATTTTAATACCAAGCTCAATCAGCTTTTCCTTATATCTTTCCAAAATTGATTTCGGCAATCTGAATTCGGGAATACCGTATCTCAACACACCGCCGATTTTTTCTCTTGATTCAAATATCGTAATATCATATCCGCGCTGTGCAAGTATTACCGCAATGGTTATACCGGCAGGACCTGAGCCGATTATACCTGCTTTCAAGCCGTTTTTTTCAATCCCCGAAAAACTAAGTTTATCAAAATAGTTTTCGGAAATATAATTTTCAATACTGCTTATATGAACCGGTGAACCTTTTCTGTTCAAAACGCAATGTCCCTCGCATTGATTTTCATGATTACATATAAGCGAACAGACGATTGAAAGCGGATTATTCTCAAACACCATCTCGCCGGCTTGATTTATATCCCCCTCTAAAAACGTATGTATCATATCCGGTATCGGTGTATGTATCGGACATCCCTCTCTGCACATAGGTTTCTTACAGTTCAAGCATCTTTTTGCTTCATTAATAACGTGTATCGCCATTTCATATTTCCTTTCTGCAATATATTTACTAATTTGATTTTAGCACATTTTATGTGAACATTCAACAGTTTAAATAATAAATTTTGTTGACAATTTGTTAATTTTTTCTCAATTACAAATTTCGACTTAATACTACATTCCTTATCCTTGAAAATACACCGTTTTAGTGATAAAATTATATTGTTTACTTGACAATTTACAAATTAAGTTGTATAATAACTTTATCGCTTTAGCACAATAAAGTTAAAATTCAAAAATATATTGAAAGGATTAGTTTTATGTCTAATTGGAAATTGCATACACCGAACGGTGTAAATGATATACTGCCGGACGAATGTGCAGTAAAAAAAGAAATTGAATCAACAATATGGTCTGTTTTTTCTTCAATCGGTTACAAAGAAGTTGAAACACCTACATTTGAATATTACGACTGTTATTTAGGTCTTAGCGGTCAGATTTCACAAGAGCATATGTTCAAGTTTTTTGACGAACAAGGACGTATTCTTGCACTAAGACCGGACTTTACAACATCAATCGCCCGTATGGCGGCAACAAAGGTTGCAAATTCGGACAAGCCTCAGCGCTACCTATACACAGGCAACGTATACAGAGTTGAGCAAACGCAAGGCGCACGTCAAAGAGAATTTACGCAAAGCGGTATCGAGCTTATCGGCTCATACTCACCTGCCGCAGACGCTGAAGTTATTTCAGCAGCTATGGAGGCTGTTCTTGCGGTAGGTATTGAAGAATTTTCAATGGAAATCGGTCAGATTGCATTCTTCAACGGACTTGTAAAGCAAGCAGGACTTGACGAACAATCTATCGAAAAACTTCGTGAACGTATTGATTCAAAAGACTCTGTCGGTATTAAGACGATTACAGACAAACTTGACATTGATGACAACATCAAAAATCTTATGATTGACTTGCCTTACCTTTTCGGCGGTGAAGAAGTTTTCAAAAAGGCTTATGTTGACGGTCTTAACGAAGAATCTAAAAACGCACTCGACAACTTAAAGCGTATATATGAGCTTTTGTGTCTGTACGGTTTTGAAAAGTACGTTTCTATTGACCTTGGTATGCTTGAAAGTATCGACTACTACACAGGCTCAATCTTTAAGTGCTACACACACGGTGTCGGCTTCCCTATTTGTGCCGGCGGACGTTACGATAATCTTATGGGACAATTTGGTGACAATAAAGGTGCTGTCGGTGCGGCAATCGGTATAAACAGACTTATTTCCGTACTAAGCGACAAGGAGGTACATGATGTTTCCGCATCACTTGTTTTTGCCGAAAAGAACGCCGAAGGCATTGCCTATGACATTGCATACAATCTTCGTGTAAACGGCTGCCTTGTTGAAATGTATATCGGTGACGGCGATTATAAAGCAGCCGAGGAATATTCAAAAGGTAAAAATATCGGTGCAATGCTTAGAGTTTTCCCTAACGGTCAGCTTATGATTAACGATTTTGCAAAACACGAAATTATAGAAACAACCGCAAACGAATTTTTGGGCTACTATGACGAATCTATGATGTTTGACGAACACGACCATTGCGGCTGCGGCTGTGACCATGACCACGAGCATGAACATCACCACGACCACTGCGACTGCGGTCACGAACACTGATTTTAGGGAGGAAGAGATTATAATGAGATATTTAACAGTTGCTCTTGCAAAGGGCAGACTTGCCGAACTTGCAATGGAATTATTTATTTCAATCGGAATGGATTGTTCCGAAATGAAAGAAAAAACAAGAAAACTTATTTTCACTGACGAAAAAAACAAGATGAAATTTATCCTTGTAAAAGCGTCTGACGTTCCTACTTACGTTGAATACGGTGCGGCTGACATCGGTATCGTCGGTAAGGACACACTTTTGGAAGAAAGCCGTAACCTATATGAAATGGTTGATTTGGGATTCGGAAAATGTAAAATGGCTGTATGCGGTCCGAAAGAATTAAAAGGTAAGCTTGACACTATGACAAATCTTCGTGTTGCGTCAAAGTATCCGCACATCGCAATGAAATATTTTCAAGACGACAAAGGTCAGACTATTGAAATTATAAAGCTAAACGGCTCTGTTGAGCTTGCTCCGCTTGTCGGACTTTCGGACGTCATTGTCGATATTGTCGAAACAGGTAAAACACTTTACGAAAACGGTCTTGACGTTCTTGAGGACGTATGCCCTCTAAGTGCACGTTTTGTTGTAAACAAGGTTAGTATGAAAATGGAAACAGAACGTATTATGAATATTGTAAAACAGTTTGAGGAGAGAATTACAAAATGAGAATTTACCCTGCGATTGATATAAAAGACGGTAAATGCGTGAGATTGTTCAAGGGACAATTTTCGGACGTTACCGTATACGGTGACTCCCCTGCCGAAATGGCTAAAAAATGGGAAAGTCTTGGCGGTGAATATATCCACGTTGTCGACCTTGACGGTGCTTTAAAAGGTCATGGCGTAAATGCCGCAAAAATCAAAGAAATATGCGAAAGCGTCAATGTTCCCGTACAAACAGGCGGCGGTATTCGTACTATTGAGGATATTGAGGCAAAACTTGCCTGTGGTATTGACAGAGTAATCATAGGTACAAAAGCCGTTTCAGACAGTGAATTTGTTAAACGTGCCGTTGATAAATACGGCAAAAAAATCGTTATCGGTATTGACGCAAAAGACGGTATGGTTGCTATCGAGGGTTGGGAAAAAACAAGTGATTTTACCGCTGTTGAATTTGCAAAGAAAATGGTAAATATCGGCGTACAGACAATCGTTTATACGGATATTGCAACCGACGGTACACTTGCCGGTCCTAACGTAAACGCAATGGCTGAAATGGCAAGTGCGGTAAATGCCGATATTATCGCCTCGGGCGGTGTCGGCAGTCTTGACCACATCAAGTCACTTGTTACAACAGGTGTTGAGGGTGTTATCGTTGGTAAGGCACTTTATACGGATAAGGTTGACTTAACCGAAGCTATCAAGGCGGTAAAATAACAGGAAAGGCTGAATAATATGAAAAAGGTAGTAAGTCTTACAAGGCGTGCTATTGAACAGTATAATATGATTGAGGACGGCGATAAAATTGCCGTCGGTGTTTCCGGCGGTAAGGACAGTCTTGTACTGCTTAATGTGCTTGCGGAACTTTCGCGATACTATCCGAAAAAATTTACCGTTATGGGATTGACTTTGGATATGGGATATGATGCCGATTATTCAAAAGTACAAAAAATGTGTGATGATTTGGGCGTTGAATATAAGGTTAAGAAAACAAATATTAAAGAGATTATTTTTGATATACGAAAAGAATCCAATCCTTGCTCATTGTGTGCAAAAATGCGCCGCGGTGCGTTAAATGATATGGCAATCGAAAACGGCTGCAATAAAGTTGCACTCGGTCATCATAATGATGATGTGCTTGAAACATTCTTCCTTAGCCTTATGCACGAGGGCAGAATACATTGTTTTTCGCCTATTACATATCTCGACCGCACTGATATGTATCAAATCAGACCTATGATTTACGTTCGCGAACGTGATATTAGGGGTGTGGTTAAAAATTATGATATTCCCGTTGTTCACAATCCTTGTCCTGCTGACGGATATACGCAACGTCAATATATGAAAGATCTTATTAAACGTCTTGAAAAGGAAATGTATCCCGGACTTAGAAAAAGACTTTTCAGAGCAATTCAAGACAGTGCAATAGACGGTTGGAGCGATTATACAAAATAAGGACGGTCATTGACCGTCCTTGTTTTTTTGCCACCGCTCCGTCACTTCGTGACACCTCTCCTCAAGGAAAGGTTTTTTGTATGGCTCCCATTGAGGGGAGCTGTCGACGCAGTCGACTGTGGGGTAGCTTTCTTATGCTTTATGCTTTTGCCACCACTCCGTCAATTCGTGACACCTCTCCTCAAGGAAAGGCTTTTTTGTATGGCTTCCCTTAAGGGGAGTTGTCGACGCAGTCGACTGTGGGGTGGTTATCTATCTTTTCCACTTTTCAGACAACATATCAATCTGGTCTGCGAACTTTGCCAAATCTTTATTGGCCATTCCCTCACAACTTCTTGCAACTGCAAGCAATCTTTCCGCAGCGGCAATAAGTCTGCCGAATACAGTCGCAGCACGTTTTGTAGTTTTCTTTTTCTGCACGCGTATGCCGTACGTCTGTACAACAACTTCGCCTGTAAGCAAATCGTAACAAGTACCGCTGTATGGTGCAACAGAATTATAGCCGTATTCATTTCTGATACAATCGGTAAATTCATCGCAAGACTTTTCCTCGCCATGATTAACAAAAACAATTTCAGGCTTTTTCTTAAATGTTTTAAGCCACTTTATAAGACCGTTCTTGTCTGCATGTCCGCTTATTCCGTCAAGCATTTTAATTTCGGCATTTACTTCTATATCCTCACCAAACAATTTTACATTCTTAATACCGTCACACAACATTCTGCCGAGCGTTCCCTCTGCCTGATAGCCGACAAACAAAATCAAACATTCTCTTCGCCACAAATTGTGTTTTAAGTGATGCCGTATTCTTCCCGCCTCACACATACCGCTTGACGATATTATAACTTTCGGCTTTTCGTCAAAATTAATTGCAACAGACTCATCAGTTGAAACGGCAAGTTTTAATCCGCTGAATGTAAGCGGATTTATACCGCTGTCCACCAACGCTCTCGCTTCTTCGTCCAGACATTTTACGTCACACTGTAAAAATATCGCGGTAGCCTCATTCGCCAAAGGACTGTCCACGTACACAGAAAAATCACCGTAACCTTTTACAAGATTTTGTTCTTTAATCTGACGTATATAGTATAAAAGCTCTTGCGTTCTGCCTACAGCAAATGACGGTATAACAACATTTCCGCCCCTGTCAAATGTTCTCTGAAATTCCCCCGCAAGCAATGTTATATAATCAGGTACTTCCGTATGAAATCTGTTTCCGTAGGTGGACTCTATAACAAGATAATCGGTATCGTCCGTATCATAAATCGGAGTCGGGTCTTTTATAATCGGTTGATTTGTATTTCCCACGTCACCGCTGAAAACTGTTTTCTTTGTAATACCGCTTTCTGTTATCCAAATTTCTATACAAGACGAGCCGAGCAAGTGACCTATATCGTGAAATCTTATTTCGACATTTTCCAAAATTCTTATTTTCTCATCATAATTACACGGACGGAATTGCTGAAGCACACCGATAGTATCGTCCATATCATAAATCGGAACATATTCTTCCCTGCCGGCACGCTTTGCTTTTCTGTTTCGCCATTTCGCCTCAGTTTCTTGAATATGCGCACTGTCCGGCAACATTATTTCGCATAAATCAGATGTTTCATTCGTCGCGTAAATTTTACCGCGAAAACCATTTTTGTAAAGTAACGGCAAATTGCCCGAATGGTCAATATGTGCATGAGTAAGCAATACACATTCAATATCATTTGGATTTACGGGGATTTCTTGATTTTCAAATATATCAGCACCTTGTTCCATTCCGCAGTCAACAAGAATATTTTTTCCGTTCGTTTCTATTAGCGTACAACTGCCCGTAACTTCGTGTGCCGCACCTAAAAATGTGATTTTCATACTAACGCACTTCCTTTCTATTTTATTTATACCACCAATTTCGGCTTTAGTAACAAATAAATTGTATTTTTTATGTTTTAATGTATAATATTTTTGAGGTGTTTGGTATAAAAAAAGAGCTTTAAAGCTCTTTTTTTATTTCCTTGAGTAAAGTAGTGCAACCTTCAAGTACATCATTGTATGTCACATCAAAATCACCTGTGTACCATGGATCCGCAATATCTCTCGGATTGTCGGACCAATCAAGTAAAAGGTGTATTTTGTTTTCGGTATCATTCGGTAACATACGTTTCATATTGCGTAAATTGTAACTGTCCATACCGATAATGTAGTCATATTTGGCATAGTCGGATTTTTTTAATTGAACCGCATATTTTCCGTCAACGGAAATACCGAATTCCGCAAGCTTTTTGCGCGTACCATAATGTACACCGTTCCCGATTTCCTCTGTACTCGTCGCCGCAGACGCTATGTAAAACTCATCACTAAGCCCTGCCTTTTTAACTAAATCTTTCATCACAAACTCCGCCATCGGCGACCTGCATATATTGCCGTGACAAACAAAAAGTATCTTAATCATAATTTTTTCCTTTCATAAAAAGCCGTAAAATGCCGTGGTTTGCCCGTATTTGCGGTGTCTTTCAAATGATTCAAAAACATGCTTGACAAGAGCGTAATCTGCAAAACACGGCAAATAAGAGCAAATTGAGGACACCGTTAGTAGTAAAAATCCGAGTGTTTACTACTAAGGATTTTTGGGGGTATTTTTGTATTTGATTGATAATCTTGCAAATACCTTAAGCATTTGTTCTCCAATAAAGTACATCCAAAATCATACACTATTAAAATGAAGGTTTACACAATACTTGAAATTGACTCCGTTTCTATTTTACTGGATTTTTTGATCCATAAATGCGAGACATAGAGCCACTTTTTCTGTTACCTTTGCATGTCCTCTGTATTTTAATATCGCATTGCCAGACATATTATACAATCATATTTCTTAAAAAATTTTTTTGTTTTATTTTTTGCATTAGTTTTTATATATGTTCTATCAACGAATATTGCGCTTTCATCAACAAAACCACAGTTTATAGTTTCATTTAAAATTCGTGTAGATAGTCTGTATCTTTAAATAGTCTGCAGTAATGCTTTTCTAATGTCGAGAAATGTGGAATATCTTCACCTATATCGTAACTGATAGACCAAAGTTGTGCATAATTTGATTCTATTGCTTTTATTGACTGATGCATATTTCTTATTCTGAATATGTATTGTATCATCACTATTTTAAACAGAGAAACAGGGTATATGCCCAGACATCGTCCCTCAGCTTCATTGTAAATGAAATCAGGTGTTGCCTATATCGCATAATATATGTTTTTAGGTACAAATTATCTATGCAAAGCATATGTAATTGTCATTGCTTCTTATGTCTGTTCATTTTCCTATATATAAAAAAACACCTTAAATTCTGACATTTATATTATATCAGAATTTAAGGTGTTTGAATAGAGTTTTGTCTACAACATTAGACAATGATAGAATATCGTCTTATCCCTTCATATGACAATAATTAGCTTTATGCAGGAACGACTTCAAACTGCATTAGGCATGGAGCGTTGCCCTTTGAAAGATGCATATATTGAAAGTCTATTGTAACACTACCTGTATTTGCTGGTAGTGTAGTTGATTCGAAAAATTGCCAACGGTTATTGTCGGGGTTTTCATTGCTTTCATTAGGCTCTAAAAATACTCCATCAACAGAGTTCCCTGAACGTATACCAGCACAATGCGAAATAGGATTTGAAATAATATATCCTTTGAATTTGACTGGCTTTGAATAATTGTTTTTTAGTGTAAAGTTCATGGCATATTGCAATCCCCAATTACCTAGATTTCGATCGCTCTTATTTAGCGCAGTTTCACTTGCAGTACCACCTTGAACAAGAGTGATAGGATTGTGTTCGTTCGTATTAGTAACCTTTCCATTGTATGGTGTTAATCCAAAGAAATAAGAATTATAGTATGATGCCATTGCATCAGCGGCATATAGTGTTTTGGAAGTTGAAATGTAGAATTTTCTAGCTGTGCCTGAATACGACTCTTCACCGTTACGCGGTATATATGTGCCACCATCAGCTGGAATTTTTGATATACTTGTACAGAAATAGACTGCAACGTAAACATCTCCAGTTGTTGTGAATTTCATTAAATATTCTAATAGACGATTGCTAGATGGTGTAACTGATTTAGTAGTAATCCATATAGAAGATTTTGCCGCTATGGACTTTGCACTTTCACTTACACCGTTTGAAAACTGCTTCCAAGCATTAATTGCCAAGTCCCATGAGCCAGAGTGTGAAAAACCTTCGTTCACCTTTTTAACAGTCACCGATGTTGAGTTTGGATTATATATTCTAATGGCAAAGTAACCATTTGGGCAACCCAGCAAATCGTATGAGGCATAAACCAAACAATCTCCCTTCTTAACTGACGAACGATTTACATAATAATTAGTTGTAGCTGCGCTAGAACCAACAAAATGTTTTGCAAGCACAGCTTCTGGCTGATTACAATAAACTAAAGTTTGATCATTGTAAGTTGTAAAACTTAATTTTGTTTTATTCTGCATAGCTTTACCAAAATTATCTCCTGCAAATTGGGTTGCTCTGTCTATATTTTTTTTTACTGTAAATGTTGACATAACACTTACCTCCTATATTTTTATTTGTATTAAAACTGTTTCATTTCAAGCTTTCATCA
>OGOW01003443.1_pt1 | contig 11334 bp, 8 predicted proteins | sample 1552781 | NCBI WGS metagenome assembly OGOW01 (sample SAMEA2580145, study PRJEB22360) | human gut metagenome | biome: human gut; feature: human-associated habitat; material: faeces | place: Denmark | collected 2008/2010
CTGTCAGACAAGGAGGACCCTAAAATGAGAATATGGAAAAAAAGAATTACAGGATTTCTGATCGCCATGTGTGCGTTCTGCATCACAGCCGGTGTGGGAACTACACAGAATGTACAGGCAGCCACCAAAGCTACTTATACGATCAAAAAAATCCAGGAAAAGAAAACCTATAAGAGTTCCAGTGCCACATATTCCTACGAGCTGCCACAGTTAAAAGGAAACAGCACTGCAGTTAAACGGATCAACCAATCCTTAAAATCTTCCTACAACAATGATCTTTCTCTGAAAAAAACACTTTTTAAGGAATTCAACGATTACAAAAAGAACGGTACATTAAACAAAAGAAGTATGAGACTTTATGTAAGTACCAAATGCACCTGCGATTACAACAAGGATGGATACATCCGATTCGCATACCGTTTTGCATGGCACGGCTGCGGTTCTTATGATGCCAATAAGACAACCGTTATTTACCGTCTGAAAGATGGCAAACGTGTTTCCAGTATTCCGGCTTCTGCTACAGATAAGAAAGCATTAAATCTGGTCAAAGGTACCTGGTACACACCAGACGGAGATAAAGTTGTTTTCTCCGGAAAGAAAGTAAATTATTATTTCTCCGACTCCGAAAATGAACCATACTGGATTTTTGATATCGATGAGATCATCAAAACCAGTTACGGCTATTATTTCAAAATAGAATTAAGTCATAACTGCTATTTCGGATATCGTCTGAATCTGAAAGATACCAGTTCTATGACCCGAATCGGAAACGGTAACCCCTACAGTTCTGCCGGATATGTAAAATCCAGCAGTCTCAGCAGAACAAAATAAAATATATAATAAGGCGTGTGAATTTTTTTCACACGCCTCTCTTTTTTATAAATCCTCTCCGATTTCTTCCATCATTTTTTTTCTCTGCTTTCTGAAAATCCCCGGAAGCAGAAACAAAAGGACCATGCCTGCTATAATTCCCATGATCCCTATGATCATCATGATCGTTCCTATCTCCATTTCTTTCTCCTTATGATGCAGACAACCAGCCGTTTGCTACTGCCTGCTCGTACAGATCCTGAAGATTATCCATCTCCATATCATTGGCATTGTTATCCGGCTGTGACTGATAAAGTTCCTTTGCTTTCAGATAGTATTCCTGGAATTTTGTGTAATCTCTGCCTTCATTATCAGCCTGAGACTGCTTTGCAACTTCCAGATATGCCAGCGCCTTATAGGTCTTATAATTATCACCATACTTCTCCAGCATCTGGTTCAGTACCGTTTCCTCCTGATCGTACTGCTGCATATTCTGATATAAAACAGACAGATTATAATCTGTATCATAAGTTCCCATGCCCTGACTCTGGATCTGCTCAAAAACCTTCGCGGCCTCCTGATAATAGGACATATCTGAGGTATCATTTCCAAGATCACTGTATGTCTGCGCCAGCTGTTCAAGGATTCCGATATTGTATTCTTTTGGAAGCTCTTTACGGGCCTTCTCCAGAATCTGGATCTTTTCATCCGATCCGCTCACACCGTCATCCTGCCCGTCAATGCATTTGCACTCCATAATGTAGGCACGCATTCGGAGATAATCGTCATCTGTTTTCTGGATACAATCTGCAAAGATATCCTTTGCACCGGAATAGTCCCCATTATTATATGAGATTTCTCCTTCAACATAATCAATATCTATGGAATCCAGGCCATTCTCACGTGCCGTCTCCAGCGCTTTTTCCGCTTCCTCCATATTTCCGGTGTATGCCATCGCAATGGCATAATCTCTGTAGTAAGCACTGTTATCCGGCTTGATATCAATGGCTTTTTTGTAGCATTCTGCCGCATTCTCATAATTTTCCATTCTCTCATAGGAATTTCCGAGAAGGTAATAAATATCATTCAGAGACGATCCGCTTTTCAGGATCGCATCATTGGAAAGGATCACTTTATTGATAAAATCAATACTGTCACCATACTGCTGCTGCTTGTTCAGCGCCAGCGCCTTCTGATAATAGGCATCCAGCCTGTCCGGAATAAGATCCGTGGCTTTTTCATAATATGTTTCAAAATTCTGATAATCTCCGGAGCTGATACACTGCGCTTCCTGACGTACATAAGATTCATAGTTTTTCTGTTTCCCAACATCCCGTTTGAAATATCCACTGATCGTCAGCGCTGCACTTCCGATCATCAGAGCTGCAACCAGAACATAGGCCATGTGCTGTTTTGCGCAGAGATCTTTATACCTCTTGTCCTTTGTCTGGATATTCTTCAGATCATTCAGAAGCTCTTCCGCACTCTGATATCGCCTGTTCGGGTCCGGCTCCAGGCATTTCATGATAATATGTGCAAAGATATCATTGATCTTTATGCCGGTAAGCCTGATATCACTGACATTTCCGTTTTCATCCGGTTTCGGCTTCCTGCCGGTCATGATGTGGTATAAAGTTGCTCCCAGACTGTAAATATCCGCTCTGGCATCTATGGTTTTCCAGAGTGAATGGTCCAGTTCGTTCTGGTTGTAATGCAGTGCCTCGATCTGTTCCGGAGCCGCATATCCATTGGTATATCCGGTTACCCAGGCAGTATCTCCATCCAGCGTGGCAGAAATGTTAAAATCTATCAGACAGATATTTCCTTCCGGTGTCAGCATGATATTCCCAGGTTTCAGGTCACTGTGGATGATCGGTGGTTTCTGGCTGTGCAGATAGCCCAGTGTTGCAGCTATCTGCTTTGCCCAGATAATGACTGATTTCTCTTCAAAAACAGTTCCGGAATCCAGATAATCCTTAAATGAATTCCCCGGGATAAAATCCATAACTGTATACACATCCCCGTCCGCCTCAAAAAAGTCAAGAACCTGAGGCAGACAGGAATGTCTGAGGTTTTTCAGTACATCAACTTCCGCTCTGTTGTTCAGAAAATCTTTGATCTCTGTTTTTATTTTTTTCAGTACTACATATTTTCCAAGGTTTATCTGATAAGCCTTGTAGATTTCACCGCTGTTTCCAGCTCCAATCTTACCTATAACCCGATAAGTATGTGGAATTGGCATATATTCAAACCTCTTTTTATCTTATTTTACGCTAAAATCCATGCTGCTGCTTCCTGGCTGCATTCCCACATTGATCACTGCCAGGTCCTGGACTCCTGTTTCTTTTGCGGAAAGACCGGTATTGATCGGATTTGGTACTCCTGCTGTATCCTGCATCGGATTATTGAGAAGATCCATTCCGGCTAACATATCTGCGCTTTCAGCAACCCAGGATCCGCTTAATCCCATTTTGGAAATCTCGCTGATAAAGGCATCCTTTCCGCCCTCCTGTGGAGTCGTTCCATTCAGGTAAAGCTGTGTGCCGTTTACCAGTGCCGCATTTCCTGTCTGGCTTACTGTTCCGTCACTGTTAACTGTATAAAGGGAGATAGCCAGCCTTGCTTCCGGCATTGCATTTTCGCCGCTCATTCCGGAATAATAGCCTGCGATTCCGATATCAACAGAAGTTCCATTATCTTTTACAAAGCATTCCTGTGTTCCGCTGTATGTGATTCCCTCGACTGGATCACCAAAGCCCGGATCTGCTGATTCACTGGCAATCTGCTGTGCCTCTCCGTTTTCTGCCCTGTAAAGTTCAAACTGCAGTTTTCCTCCGGAAATAGAAATCACCAGAAGTTCCGGTCTTCCATCACTGTTAAAATCTCTCTGATCTGTTGCAAGAACGCCATTTACAGATGCCATGCTGGTACTGTCTGTGTAGGAAATGCTTCCTCCTGTATATTTGGAGATTTCCACCTGTGCTACATATGCAGCCAGTACAGCATCGTCATCTGCAGTTTCTGCGGTATTGCTATCTGTCTGCTCTGTACCTGTCTCATCCGTTTGTGAGGTCTCTGTTGTCTCCGTATAAGTCTCTGCCGGACCAGGTGTCGGTATTGCCGGATCATCAGCTGTTTCTGTATCCGGTTCGCTGTAATTTCCATCCTGGTTTTCATCAGAAGTTTCCGCTGGATCTTCATATGCATTATCATATGTATCTTCATTGGAGGCTTCACCCGGATTGTCGTATGAGTTCTCATCCTGTTCTCCGTTGGAAACTTCTGAACCTCCGGATGGGAGTTCATCCTGACCATATACATCCTCATTGGTCGCTTCTGTTGTTCCTGCTTCATCTGACGGATTATCATATGTTTCCGAATCCGGATCTTCCGGATAGTCTGAACTGTCATATGGATTTTCTGTATCTTCCGCATAATCAGAAGCATCCGTGGAATCCGTATCATCTGTTGAATCTCCATCATCTGTTGAATCCGTATCATCCGCGGCGTTCTGATCTGCCCCGTCTTCTGATTCCGTGTTATCCCGATCTGGAGCACTTGTCGGATCAGTCTGATCTCCAGGATGCGGTGCCGCAGTTACTTCACCAACTTTTCCAGAATCCAGACCTGCACCACCCGCACTGTTATTGCTTCCGTCATCCAGTTCATTCGGATCTGTTGTCGGCGTTGGCGTTGCCGTTGGATTTATAATATTAATAATAAGAGTGATATATTTTGTTGTATCCTGTTCTTCTTTTTCAGTCTCTTCTACCTGAGAAGTTTTTCCCTGTTCTTTAAAAATGCTCTTTGTATTTTCAAAAGCGTTCTGATAATCGTTTACACGGGAATTCCATGCAGCGGAATCCTTTTTCACAGAAGATGTGGAAACATTTTTCATATTTTCGCCGGTCTTTTTCAGCATATCCAGTGCCTTTTCCGGCTGTTTCTTTCCATTGTATACTTTTGCAAGTCCCAGAGTCGCATCTGTGGATTTTTTATCAATCTTCAGAGCATCATTAAATGCAACTTCTGCTTTGTCGTATTCTCCTGCATCCAGATATTTGGAGCCCAGGTTCAGATTTTCCTGTAACTGGCTTGCAGTTGCCTTTTTAGGTGTGACAAAAATCACAACTGCCAGAATCACGAGTACGCAGACAATTCCTGCGATCATCGGAACTAATATCTGCGGTGATAATTTTTTTCCGGAATTATTGTTTGGATTCATTTCACATCCCCCTTTCGGAAAATAAACTCTTCATCAGACAGGCGGATCTGATCTCCGTCATTGAGAAGCAGTTTCTGGCCTGGCATTGCTCTGTTTCCGTTCAGGTATGTATAGTTGCTGGAATCCTTATCTTCCAGGTAATATTTACCTTCTTCAAAATGGATCGCACAGTGTTCCCTGCTGATGGTCGGGTTATTGCGGATGCAGATATCTACCATAAGTGCACGCTTACCGATCTTGCAGATCTCCGTCGTGATATGGAACTTCTCCTGTGTATGCAGACGGATCAATGTAGCATTTGGTTTAACTCTTGCTTTCAGAAGTATCGTTGCTTCACTTCCGTCATCCCTCAGCATTACAGTTGCGTCATTGCCGTCATCATCGTCTGATGCAAAACCGGTTCCCGGATTCGGAGTAAAACTTTTTCTCTGTTCTTCGCCAAAACCTGACGTTGGATTCGGAGTGTAGCCTCTTCCCTGAGCTCCGTCATTCCCTGGCATTGGATCTGGGTTATAGCCCCCTGCCGGTTTGTCCCAGAAACCTGGTGTTGGATCTGGCTCATAACCTCCTGCCGGGTCCTCTCCAAAACCTGGCGCCGGATCTGGTTCATAACCTCTTCCCGGTGTCTCTCCGAAACCTGACGCCGGATCTGGCTCATAACCTCTTCCCGGGTCCTCTCCGAAGCCTTCCCCTGGTGAAGGATATGTTTTTCTGTTTTCTTCTGGCGGATTATCCCAGCCTCCCTCATTTGGAGTATTCGCCCAGATATTCTCCGGTCTCTGTGGTGGCATTTCCGGCGGCATTGGTGGCATTTCCTGTGGAAATGGAATTTCTTCCTGTACCTCCTGTTTTTTCTCCATTCGATGGAACAGTCCCTTCAACAACGCCTTCTTTTTCTTCGGTTTCTTTTCTTCAACGTCACCATCCATATCTACAAAACCGCCACCCGGTGTAGGAGGAACCAGTGGGCCACCTTCATCATAATTGGCAGTCTGTCCGGTCTGCTCATGACTAAATCCGTCTGCTCCGCCGCCAAATCCACCGGACTCTGATCTCAGCGGAATGCAAACGACCTTTACTTCTTCTGTTCGTGTATCCACATAGATATTCTGCATCTCTGATACGATTTCCTGCTTTGGAACACCCAGTTCTTCAAAGAAAGTAAGCACATAATTCACCTTCTGCTGAATTTCGATCTGCTTTTCCTGAGGTGCTTCGCTCATCCATGCCATTATGTTCATGGTTCCGGCTATATCATATGTAAAAATAAAACCATTGCCATCCTGATTCGCATTTGCCGGCAACAGAAACTGATTTGCGGTTCCCTGTGTCAAAATGCTCCACGTTTTTTCGTCCAGGACCTCTCCCGGCTTGGATCTGTAGGAAAATCTTGTGTGTCCGTCTTTGAAATCATACTCAAAATTCATACTCTTTATCTCCTTTTCTTAGTATATATCCAGCTGGATCAGTTTCCATTTTCCTTCTGACAGTACTGGTGCAATTCCACTGCTGTTAAAATTCTTGGCATCTGCAAATTGCGGATTTACCACAAAATCACCATTGCTCTTAATAAATCCCCAACTTTCATCCGACTGAACTGCCGCATATCCAATGGCAGAAAAGCTTCTTGCTTTTTCAAACATACAGTCCAGAACTTTTTCTCCTTCTGATGAAACAAATCCCCATTTTCCAGCCTGCTGAACTGCTGCGGGATTTTTGGAAATAAACGGAGAAACTGCTTCATAATTTTCGCCGATCTGTACACCGGAACTGTTAAGCAGCTGATACTGCTCACCGGTTTTTACAAATACGACACCATTTCTGGAGCAGAAGCCCCAGGCATCCCTGACTACATCGTCAAATCCGAAATCTGTAATAATCTTCAGGTCCTTATCAATAAGAGCCCACTTTTCATCTTTTTTTACTGCTGCAATACCATTAAGCATAGGTGTCGCCGCATCATATTCAAATTCCGTCTTTTCATTGAAATCTTCATCCAGGAATCCATATTTCCCGTTCTTTTTTGCAGGAAGTACCCCTTCATTGAAGGTTCCCAGATATTCATAAGTCTCGTCCGGCTGTCGCCGCTTATAACCGTTTGTATCTATATAATACCATTCGCCGTCTTTCTCAACCGGCGCGAAACCGTTTTCACCAAACATTCCGATATATTGATATTCCGCACGGATCACAGAATTTCCATCTTCATCCAGGATACCCACATCTTCTCCGGATGTGATCCTCATATAATGGTTGCAGGTTTCTGAAATATTATCGTATTCATCTCCGATAAACTGGAAATCTCCTGCCAGAGAATCCAGCTTTGCCTTCAGCGCGCCACTGTTTTTTTTCTTCTTGATGTGTTTTTTCAGAAGGGCAATGGCGTCCTGTTTCTCATCCTGCTCCACGTAATAATCTGCCAGTGTCAGGATTGCCTGTTCATTATCTCCGTCAAGAGAGATCGCACTGTTGCATGCATCCACAAAACCGGAATCATCTCCCATATTTCTGTAATCTTCCGCGATCTTCATATAGATATTTCGGTTATCTCCATCATACTCCAATGCTTTCTTATATTCCAGGATTGCATCGTAATAAATTCCTTTTTCTTCATTTTTCTGAGCCTGCTGGAGACATTTTTTATATTCCATCGGTTTTTCCACTGCAGAAGTAAATGTTGTATACCATGCTCCCACAAGCAGACCGGTCATCATCAGAACCATTAATTTTTTCATACGCACCTCTACGAATCAAAAGCCAAGTAACAAAATCAGGATCGTTCCCACAGAAAAAAACGGAGCAAGAGGAATGGAATCCTTCATGTTCAGTTTTTTGAGGATCAGCTGTACGATCGAATAAAGTGCCGCAAGCGATAAACTCACAACAATGTCAAACCATATCAGAGAGCCTCCAAGATACCATCCCAGCACGGCTGCCAGCTTCACATCTCCCATTCCGACACTTTTTCTGGAAAAGATCCTGGCCAGAAAAAAGATCAGAAATCCCAGCAGCATTCCACCTCCTGCTGATTTCAGGATATCCAGCCAGTAAGAAGGCTTCACTGTAATTTCTCCTGCCAGTATCACTGCCCTTATGACAAACATGAAAAGCAGAAGCTTATTGGGTATAATGGTTTTCTGCTGATCGATAAATCCGAGAAAAACCATAAAAACCGTCAATATCATATATCGGACTGCTTTCAGCCAGTGATAGCCATATTTGCTGAAAAAAAATATCTCGGCTAAAACAAGTGCTGCTATGATCAGAAGGATATATTTTTTTTCTTTTATAAGACTTTTTATATGTTCCATTTTTTCTCCTTGGTCAATCCGTCAGCTGCCTGCCCATACGCGGGTTGAAGCGCAGACACGGTAATGTCTTGTTCCCAGATCAAAGAACGGGAATTCCGTTTTGATATCATAATCCACAACGATCTTTATGTCATTGGTACCTTTTGCACACCAGGAACTTTTGCTGAATTTCATATTGGAAACTCCCAGTTTTTCCAGATATTCGTCTGCATCCTGTCCTCCGGAAGCCACACTCAGCTGCTGCTTCACACAGGATTTTGCAACGACTCCTGTCATATAACTGGCAAGCTTGTTCCATGCGCCGTTTTTCACATAGTTCAGAACACCGTTCACAAACTCCTTGGGATTTTTCTTATATTCTTTCAGCTGATCATATGTAGCTTTTCCCGCCTTTCCGGCATCTGCCACATCCTGTATGGTTCCCTGTCCGTTTGTAACACTTTTGGCTGTATTCTCGATCACTTCCAGATGGGATTTAATGTCCTCCATCTGTTTTGAGAATTCTTCTGATTTTGTATTAAGTCCTTTATATGCGTCCAGAACGCCTGTCTTTTCCAGTATGTAACTGTATTCCGCAACCTCTTTCGCTGCCTGATCCACAGAATACTGGATCAGTACCTGTGCCCTCACACAGGAGATCAGACTGAATATGCACATAAACGCGAACAGGAACATGGGAATAAACAGTGCTGCCTCCACAGTGATCGAACCATTTTCTTTTCTGTCTGACATTGCCCCTCCTGTTAATAAGCCAAAACACTCTTGTAATCTATGATTCTCCTGCCATCATCTGTACTCTTTCCTTTTCCCAGAAATTCCGGAACTTTCGGAAGGAATGTGGTTGATGTCTGTACCTTCGCGTTCAGCGTCAGCATGGTATATTTCTGACTTAGCGTTGAGCCGGTGTTCAGCTGGATACAGTCTGCCGCACGGACGGAGAGATCCTTTTTACCATTCTCATCTGCAAGCTTAACCAGAACAAATAATTTCATGTAATCTTTGTAAGTGAACTTAAGGCCATCCGCTTTTCCCGGCCATACTGCCGACTCTTCTCCGTTAACCAGCGCTACGGTTTCCGTTGCTGCCATTCTCAGCGCATTACAGAAAAGATATCCATATTTTACAACCGGATAAAGCCATGGCTGCCCGGTTGCTCCGCATACAACCGTTGCCACTGTATCTGCTTCTGCATTCAGAGTTGAATCCATAAAAACATATAAACTGTCAATGGCAAGCCTTGTTCCATAGAGCTGTGCTACTGCCAGTGTTTTGTTCTTGCCGGTAAAAGCATTTCCATAAAGGATATATTCAATTTCCCCATTCCAGATCACATGTTCGGAAAGTTTGTCATTGCTGAGCGACGTATCTTCGTCTTTGGTCGTGATACAGTTAAACATTTCTGTGGTGTATTCCATGAGATATGCCTGTTCCATTATCCCGCCGGACAGATTGTCCAGGCAGGTCAGAACACTGTTCAGAAGATCCACATTATCCTTGGAACTTTCTACTGTTTTTTTATCTGCACTTACATCTACTTCTGCCGGACTGTTTCCCGTTGCACTTGCTGACGTTTTGGCGATTCCGCTCGGATACTTGGAAGGATACCCTTCTTTTTCTGAAAGGTTTTGCTCTTTTCCGGAATTATTCAGAGAGTCTTTCGTCTGTGTATAATTTCCGCTGGCCTCTTTTGCCGCTTCTCTGTTCTGCGCTCTGGTATCTTCCTGCGTCGTGTCACTGTCTTCATTTTTTACACCGGAAAGGGTGGTCTGATAAAAGGTTGTATCCTCAGGATTATAAAAAGATCCTCCCCTGAACTGTTCATTTAACAGACTTCCACCGATTTCCTCCTCATGCTGGGCCCAGAATGTTTCTGTAGCTGCTGTGCCGCCCATACTTCTTATATATGATGCCTCTTCCTCATCCACAGAAAGTTTTTCAAAATTTCCCGTTACCTTTTTGAATTTCTTTATCATTTCTTTAAAGGCTTTCGCTGTATCTATATTATTCTGAATCGTTTCTTTCAGTTCTTTAAGATCTGTTTCATTAATTTCAATATCTTCTCCGGCACTTTCCTCAACCGTTTCTCCGGCTGCGATCAGATCTTCTTTTGCCTTGTTATATGCTTCTTTTTTAGAAGCAACCTTCCTCCAGCATTTCATCACGTCATCCAGCGCTGAGTTGGCTTTTTTCCCATTATCTATGATCTCATCCGCTTTTTTCTCCAAAGCCTTAATGCAGGCCTGATATGTTTTGGCCGCATCAGAATAGATTTTATTCATACTGCTGATATTTCCGTTGATCACAGATTTGATGGAATTAAATGTCTGTATTTCTTCTGAAGTAAATCTTTCACTGATTTCAGCTCTCACTTCTGAATCAGCTTCTGCTACCTGATACACAGCAAGTAAAGTTACCATATTTTTATACATCTGATCATCAAATGTAGTATTCCCGCTGTCCCAGCTGAATGGATAATTCAGATATTCTTCAATCACATCATACGTCAACTGATCAGGTGCTTCCTCCGGAAACGGTGCATCAATCTCTTCGTTCAGATATTTCTGCAGTGATTTCGCAGCCAGACGAAATACTGTTTTTTTCTGATATTCCTCCGCAAAACCAGTATCTGTATTTGACAACTGATCTACCGCACCCGTCTGTGCTTCCACAGCTTCCTTTGCCTCCTGTATAGGCTCGCTGAGTTCTGACGCTTTCAGGGCGTATTCTGACTTTGCTTTTACATATTTCTGCTGTTTTTTTACATTGTTGAAAGGAAGCTTCTTGATCTTCCCCACAATATCATCCGCCATATAGACAGGTCCCCGGAATTTCATATATTCCATAACCTGCTGACGGAAAACATCGTTTTCTGCCAGGGATGAAGATGCCACCCCTTTTGCCTCAAAGCCAGTTTCTTCCAGCTGTATCAGTGAACTTAAGCCATCGCTGCTTTCACCTGTCAGATTTTTTGCGTTGATGGATTCTTTG
>OGOW01003452.1_pt1 | contig 11315 bp, 10 predicted proteins | sample 1552781 | NCBI WGS metagenome assembly OGOW01 (sample SAMEA2580145, study PRJEB22360) | human gut metagenome | biome: human gut; feature: human-associated habitat; material: faeces | place: Denmark | collected 2008/2010
TCTGTTACAAATTCAGGGCAAGAATAGTATGCACCCGGTAGATCTGGATATGCAACACCATTATTATCAAAAAGACAGGGTCTTTGGCCGTTTTTTACAGATGCATTCATGAGTCCATACCTATAAAATATAACCTGTGACTGTTTATAATTTTGGTCTGTCATTATTTGGATGCCAGATTCATATTTTAATTCTTGATATAGGACATCGAGTAGATAGAGAAAGGTTTGATCGTTTTCAGGGTAGATAGTAATAAACTTTCCAATCTCAGTTTGAGATGTCTTTTTTGAAAAGATAAAAAATAATTTTTCTATAGAGTTTATAAATTTAAATGGGGTATCGTTCGTTAAACAGATAGTAGTTACAGAATCTAATATTATTTGATAATTATCTAATGTTGCTGAAATATGTATCTTCCAGCCTTGGTATGGGATAGATTTATTAGTTGAAAATACATAGGTAAAGTTAGAGTTAATAATTAAGTTATCTGGGGATAGATTAGTTGGAAAAATCATGGTATCAATCATAAATATTCTCCTTAAAAAAAGCTAGAACTATAAAAAGATAATATCTTTTTATAGTTCTAGCTTACACCATTTTAAACATCAAAGTTAGATATTGTTATATAGTGGAATTTAGTAGTTCTTCATAGTAGGCTTCGTGAGATACGAGTAGATTATTTGCTCCTAAAGTTTTGAGGATTGAAAGGCAGTTCTCAATAAGTTTTTTTCCAATTTCAACTTTACCTGATTTAATCCAGAAAGCTCCTAAAAGTATATTATACTCAAGTTTTTCGTATAAAAAGAGTTCTGGAATACCTATATCTGAAATTATATCTAAATACGACTTTGCTAAATCTAGTTGATTTCTTTCAATAAATTCAGATGTTGCATTTATCAGTAAATCAATCCTAATTTTTAAATTTGATTCATTATTTCCAAAAAGAGTTGTTCTGTAAATGACTTCTTTGACAAGTACATTGAGAGTTTCTGAAGAAATAGTTGGCATACTATTTCCTAGTATTATCAACTCCCTCTTACCCCATTGTTCAATATCAAAAAGATAATCCGTGATAATTTTTATTTTATCCTCATCTACGTCTTCCTCTGTAATTGTAGATAAAAAGGATTCAATCATGATTGTATTATACAGGAATAATTTTTTATTCTCTTCTTTTAGGTATTTTTTTAAAGCAAGTATATTATTTTGATAATACGCCTTACTAACACGTTCTAACAGTAGTTCTGTATAAGTCGTTTTTTCTTTTGAGAGAATACCATAGAATTCTTCTATACTAACATCTAGATTTTCTAGTAGTAATAAGAACCGAGATAAAGAAATTTCTGATTCTCCACGCTCAAATTTTGACAAGAAAGATATAGATAAGTAGTCACCAGCAACGTCTTTTAAAGCTAATTTTTTTGATAAGCGAAACTTTTTGAATAGTGCGCCCATTTCTGTTGTTTCAATCATAGTACTTCTTTCAATAGGTAAAATTTTAATAGATTATATCAAAAAAAAAAAAAAAAGTAAAAAAAAGCCGATATTATACTACTGTTATTTATTTTTTCAACAAATTTTTCATTAGATGCCAAAGGGTCAAAACATGCCCTGTGAATTTAACTCGTTATACACTCATACACTAAATCGGCATGTTTTGACACCCGAACCCATATTAGTCAAAAAATCCCGCCCACATTATCTATAATTGATATATCAAATGTGAACGGGATTTAAAAAACTGTATTAATGCTTTAATCTATTTTCTTATATCTGGTAAATACCTTGTCCTCTCCTACAACCTGCTTAGTTCCATCAGAGTCGATGATAATATAATCACCTTTCTGAATAAATGTCCTTCCTCTCCTGTGCCTTATGTACGGACACACTATTGAACCATTGTCCCTTTTGACCTGCATAAGATTGTCAGTGACAATCCATCCTTTAGTGATGACATCCGACAACAGCTCAAAGCCATCCTCTAAACCTTTACCAAGTTCATATTTTGTTACCTCTGATTCAAGTGGAATTCTTGTGCATTTCATAAAACCGCCTCCATTCAATTATTTCCATTAATTATGTAATTGGGGTTATCTTTATTATTTTTCTTAAGAAATTTTTCCTCAAAAATCTCCACTGATACAGGCTTTGAAAAATAGAAGCCCTGAAACATACCACAGCCCATATCAGAAAGAAAATCAAGCTGGTTTTTAGTCTCAACTCCCTCCGTAATGACAGGCATATTGAGTGCATTTGCCATTGATATGATTGAATTTAAAATCTTTCTGCTCCTTGCCTGATTCTCAGTTTCATGAAGAAATAGCATATCTATCTTAAGCAGATCGGCCTTGATATCTTTTAGCGTGTTAAGCGATGAATAACCACTTCCAAAATCATCTATCTCGATATGGAAACCGAACTGCTGAAGCTTATCAACAACCTCCATGTGCAGCTTAACATCCGACATTATGACAGTCTCGGTAATCTCAAGATGAAGCTTCGTAGGCTCTATATCATATTTTTTTATAAGTCCTGTAAATATCTCATATAAATCAAGATAATAAAAATCCTTTGCCGAAATGTTGACCGATATATAACAGTCATTAAAGCCTTCCTTCTTCCACTTTGCAAGAAGTTCCGCAGCCTTATCCCATATGTAATTGTCAAGCCTGTGTATCAGTCCGGCCTTCTCAAGAATTCCTATGAATGTGTCAGGAGATTGAAGTCCCTTCTTAGGATGCATCCATCTGACAAGTGCCTCAGCACCTAGTACATTTCCCTTATTGTCAACCTGCGGCTGCAGATAAATACAAAATTCCTGATTGCCAAGTGCCTTGTCGAACTCTGCAACAACACTCTTCTCATGCATCAGCTCGTCCATATCGCTGTCATTATAGTATACTATTGTCTTCTGATAGTCTCCTTTTATACGCTCGATAGCTATATTAGACTTATCATACATTGTCTGTATGGATTCTTCCTTATCTCTCACTTCATATACGCCGACATATATATGCATCTTATATATACCGTCCCCTGTAAGAGAACAGAGCTCATTAATGTTGTCTTCAAGAAGTTTTTCGTTGAAATTCTTCTTAAGCGTAATCCTGCAGAATCTGTCTCCGGAGATTCTTCCGGTTACAGACTCATCCGTTCCTCTGTCGTTAAGCTGTTTTGCATGCCTTATGAGAACTTCATCTCCCTTTTCATTGCCAAACAATTCATTCACAAGCTTGAAATCCTTAATATTTGAAGCAAGAACATAAATATCTTCATCCGCATGCTCTCTTAGGAACTTTTTTGCTTCATCAAAAAATCCCTCTCTGTTATACAATCCTGTAAGCCTGTCATGCGTTGCACGATACTGCTCATCCCTAAGGCGCTTAACATCCTCCGTCTTATCCTCTATCCTGAAGAAGCTGCCTATCGATGTCCCATCATCATCTAACATGCTGCAATACTCAAATCCCAAAAAATATTGTACACCGGCTATTTTCAGTTCGCCATCCCAGTAAGCATTATCCTTGCCGGAATTCTTATCAAGCCAGTCTGCATACTGCTGTTCAATCCTAGCAATATCCTCATCACCTCTCCATTCGGAAAAAAGCTTCTTAGCAGCACTATTCACATATACACAGCTTCCGTCTATATCAAAGCATATAATTCCGTTTCCCATCTTTTCTATTACATAGGAATGTGTCTTCATCGCAAGACTGCGCGGAGTAGAAAACAGTGTAAAATAACATACCAGCGGACCGAGTACCGCATATATAAGCACCGAAAAATCAATCTTAAGCCCAATAAAAAGGAATGCCGCATTAACAACAATAACTGCTGCCAGCGTGATAAATACAGCGCTGTATTTTCTCTTATAAAAACGTGGTGCTGCAATCATCTTATAGACAAATGCCACAAATGTGAGCGCTACCATAATATAACATAGCAAAAGATGCAGCTTCATGAAAAATTCCGGCTTTGAAGTCCAGTAATATGTACCCGTGCTATCATCAAAAAGCTGTATCATCCCAAATACATGACCTGTAAAATTGTTAACAATAATACTGACTGAGTCCACAATGACAAGCAATGCAATTATGTATTTAGGCATTGTCGTTATCAATTTTGCCTCCGTATATGCCATTGCATATTCAGTGAGGAAAAATGTAAGCCACTCTACACTCATATAATACAAGCCCATGAAAAAACATGCCGGCTGCCTGTCAAGCCCCGAAGTCATAAGATATAGCGCATAGAAAAACGCTGTCACTGTACCGGCTGCTATAACACGTATAACCGGCAATGACATTTTACTTTTTTTCTTTCCTGCTGCCACACACCAGGCAATTAAAAATACAGCCAGGAACAAATATACAATAGCAAAAGTCATTCTCAACATATCTTGAATTCTCCTTACTATTAATAATCCACACAGAATTGATATCTGACTTATATATGTATAATTTTACCACAACTGCAAATATTTTCGCAAGTTTATATAGCAAAGAAATAGCAAACAGCTCTTTAACGCTGTCTGCCATTTTCATATAAAAATAACTTTTCCGATTGCATTTGTATTCTTATCAGGCTGCCAGCCTTATAATCTGCTTCTAACTACAGCCGTACAGAATTATCATATCAATTAACCGCGTGCGAGCTTTCTTCTGATTCTTGTAGATGCAAATTCAATTATAAGGACAAGAACCATAAGTCCCCATATAAACGCACCGACCATAGCCCAGCGGCGGCTGTTAAGGCACTGCATAAGTGATGCTCCGATACCGCCTGCACCTACAATACCAAGCGTTGTTGCATCCTTGAGGTTAATATCAAACCTGTATATTGTTGTTGATATGAAGCTTGCCGTAAGCTGTGGAAGCACTCCGTAACGTATCTTCTGAAACGGTGTACAGCCCATAGCATCAAGGCTCTCCAAAATCTTTGTATCCAAATCTTCGATTGCCGTTATATACATCTTTGAAATCATACCTATAGAACATACTGACTGTGTCACAACTCCACAGAAAGCTCCAGGACCGGTTACACGAATCCACATAAGCGCCCACACAAGGCTGGGAATAGTTCTTATAAGCAGAATAAATATTCTGAAAATGTATGCAACAGGCTTAGGCATAATTGTTGTCGATGCAAGAAAAGCAAATGGTATTGCAAGAATTGCACCAAACAACGTACCAAGAACAGCTATCGCAATCGTCTGAAACAGAAGGTATGGCACATCAGAGTCTCCTGTTCCGAATAAAAGCTTAGTGTCAGGATGAAATACTCCGTGCATAACACCCTTGGCAACTTCTGTTCCTGTCGCAGTCATGCCTGAAAATCTTATGTCTGATGCAGACCAGCCGATAAGCACAGCGATAATAAGCACTATTCCAAGATAAAGAAGCCATCTGTGCGGCTGTCTTTCGTACATCTGAATAACACTTAACTTCTCTTCTGCTTTGTCTAGGATGCTTTGTGCATTTTCTTTTTTATTTACAGTCTTTTTTGTATTATTACCCATGTCTTTCTCCATGCTTTCTTCTATACTTAGCTGAGTTTCTTTCTCAGATATTCGCTGAAAAACTCAATCGCCACTACAACGACAAACAGTGCAAGCAGAACCATTCCAAGTCCGTTGTAATCACGCCAGCCGATACGCTCGTTGATTGTGATTCCAAGACCTCCTGCACCAACATATCCTAGAATTGCCGATGCCCTGACATTCATCTCGAAACAGTAGAGACTGTGGCTTAAATATACCGGAAGAATCTGAGGAATACATGCCGACCAGAATGCCTGAAACTTATTAGCGCCGAGCGCCTCCATAGCCTCGAACGGTCCCATATCAATAGTCTCTATGCTCTCGTAAAGCATCTTAGCAACGATGCCGAAAGTAAAGATTGCTATGGCAAGTGTTCCGGCAAATGTTCCAAGAGAAAAGATAAGCGCACATACAAGTGCAATGATAAGTGTAGGAACCGTTCTTATAAGAGCAAGTATGAATCTTATCATGCTTACTACAGTACGGCTGTGTATAATATTGCTTGAAGCAAGCACAGCAAAAGGAAGTGCAAGAGCACAACCGATGACCGTACCTAATATTGACATCTTGATTGTATCTACAAGCGGTGATACAACCTTTCCGAAGAAGCTCCACTTAGGATGGAAAATCTTTCCTAGAATTACAAAAAGCTCATTTATTCTTGAAAATACAGTTGCAAAGCTGAAGCCTGTCATCTTAAGTGCCCATGCAATCACTATAACCAAAATTATAATTATAAAAGGTATACGGCTTCTTGGACGCACTGTCGTATGACCATTCGCAATAGTGATTACCTGTGGCTTAAATATGCGGTCAAAAAGCTTCACCTTAGCCTTTGGTGCCTTATACTCTTTGCTCATGCCGCACCTCCTAGTTATCTGACTTCTCTGTTGTAGGAACAGCAGTTCCATTATATACCTCATCAAGCTGCTCCTGTGTGATGCTTGATGCAGGTCCATCAAATACTATCTCTCCGGCTCTCACGCCGATAACACGGTCACAATAATTGAGTGCCAGATCAACATGGTGTATATTAAGAAGAATTGTAATATTATAATCCTTGTTAATTCTGACAAAATCACTCATAACCTGACGTGCTGTCACAGGGTCAAGGCTTGCAACCGGCTCATCGGCAAGTATGATAGAAGGATTCTGGTTGAGCGTTCTTGCAAGTGCAACTCTTTGCTGCTGTCCACCCGATAGCTGGTCACATCTTGTATATGCCTTGTCAAGGATTCCTACCTTGTCAAGACTCTCAAGAGCCCTCATCTTCTGTTCCTTTGTAAATATCCCAAAAAGCACTCTCCAAAAAGGCATGTCAGGTACATCCGCTGTCAGAACATTCTTTATTACGGTGCTTCTCGATACAAGGTTAAAACTCTGGAAAATCATTCCCACCTTACGACGGAAACGGCGCAGTGCCTTACCGCTTAAGCTCTCGACATCAACGCCGTCAACAGTAAGTGTTCCCTGCTGTATATCATGCATACGATTAATACAACGGAGAATTGTCGATTTACCGGCACCTGAAAGTCCGATAATTGCAACAAACTCTCCCTGTTCAATATTCAAATTCACATTTTTTAAAGCTGTAAATCCATTAGGATAAGTCTTATACACATTTTTAAATTCAATCATCGTCTAATTCCTTTTTTGTAAAGTAGCAGCCGTCTAAGCTGGTATCTGCAATCCGCTCATTTCTTCAATTAAAGGGGTACCCACAAATACTTGTGGGATACCCCTTTAAAAACGGAGTTAAACCGTATTACTGTGCAACTGCCGCAAGTGCTGCACGGGCGCCGTCATAATCAGCGTCTGTTGCGATTGCATAGCCTGCATGGCTGTATACGCCGAAGATTTCCTTACCCTTCTCAGTATTTATAATATTGATGAAACACTGCTGAAGTGCTTCCTTAAGCTCATCTGTATAATATGGGCTTCTCTTTGAAATAGCAACTGTATCATTGTAGATACCATCTGTTACACCGATTACATTAAGCTCATTCCAGATAGAATCGCTTCTTCCCATACCCTGCTTACCTGTTGAATCCTGCTTATCTGTAGCAAGCATCCAGCTCTCCTCATAATCGTTACGTCCGTCAGCGTAGCATACAATGATATCAACGCTCTCGGCTGCTGCATATGAGAATGCGGTACCATAACCTGAATCAAGAGGAATAACATTAGCAAGATCGCTTATCTTCTTGCCGTCATAGTTCTTCATAAGCCACATTGTAGGATAGATATAACCTGCTGATGATGAAGTCTTCTGAACTGCCCATGTAGCATTGTTTAAGTCATCCCATGTAAGTGCTTCACCGTTGTTAACCTTCTCAGCTAACTGCTTGCCGTACTCTGAAGGTGTAGCGTAGATAAGTGAACGGTAGTAAGTAACCTGTGGACCGTTCTTCTGTGTTGCATTGGCATCACCGTTCCAGTCTGCCGGATTCTCGCTGTCGTTTGAAAGACCGTTACGTGTAGCTGTCAAAAGTACATCAACGTCATCTGAATAAAGTGCGTATGTACCGCCCGGTAACCAGCCTACATCGATTGTTCCCGCTGACATAGCCTCGCCTGTTGCATCATAGCTTGTACCAACTGAAATATGTACTTCCCCGATATCATATCCCAGCTTAGCCATCTCGTCCTTAACAAGCTGTGGAAGCTCTGCTGTACCTGTGATGATAACATCAGCGTCCTTAGAAGGAACGAACTCAAGTGTGAGCTTGTCAAAGCTCTGCTTAACTTCTGCTGTTGCTGCATCAGATGTTGTTGTATCTGCTGAGGCTGCTTCTGTTGTTGATGTACCCTCTGCAGTTGTGTCTGCTGCGCTTGTTGTCCCTGTACTGTCTGTTGTCTTGCTACCACATCCGGTAAGCATTGTCATTGCTGCCATCACGACAGCAGCACCCTTTACAAAACTCTTTTTCATAATAAGGCTCTCCTTTGTGCATTAATATACAGTGAATAAAAAAGCTACATTATATTCCTGCATTTCGGGTTTCCCGAATTCGCACGGATATAATGTAGCATTGACGCGTACTTTTTTCAATAGTTTTTATAATGTTTTTAAAATGATATACATTATTTTTTCAAAACATTACTTAATTTTTACATTATTAAACACATAGTCAGAATCCTTCAATCCCTTTACCTGCACCGCTTTGAGGACCAATCCGTCAACATTGTTTGCCTTCATTCCATACAGACCTACGGCGCTAACATTTTCTAGTGTAATATTTTCCAATGGGCTCTCTACAAGACTCGTGATGAAAATAGCATTTCCTGCCACCGTCTTAGTGTCTATATTCTTAAAGCGAATATTTCTCATATGCGGTGTACCCTCGTTAACCGGCTCTGCACTGTTCTCATCAAATTCATCCACACTGTAGAACTCATCAACATACAGCGCTCCACGAAACCACTTGCAATCATGGTGCTCTGTCGATGAATTCTCATGTATGCAGTTCTCATATGTGATATCTTCCACTATGCTGCCGCGTCCTCTCGGTGACTTGACACTCGCAAGGCTGTATGTGTCTTTAAACACACAATCCTGTACCAGTACTCTCCTTACATCCCCGGATGTCTCTCTTCCGACCGCAACGCCGAAGCCGCTTGTAAAGGAGCAATTCGTTATCCTGATATCCTCCGATGGAATTCCGACTGCTCTGCCTTCTGCATCACGCCCCGATTTTATCGCAATGCAGTCATCCTGGCTTCCTATCATACAGTTAAACACATACACATTGCTGCACGAATCAGGGTCAAAGCCGTCACCGTTAAATATATCCTCATAACGTCTTCCATCTTCTGCATATTTCGTAAATATCCTGACATTGTTCAGCACAACATTCCTGCAATATATCGTGTGAAGGCACCACGCTGGTGACTGTCTTATTGTTATATCCTTTATGTACAGACCGTCCGTATTTCTTATGCATACAGCTCTTCCGCGCACAGCCTTCTTCTCTTTCATCTCTTCCATAAAAAGCTTGCGTCCGTTAGCATCTATTGAACCGCTACCGCATATAGTGATGTTGTTATGCCCACCATCTAAAGTATTGATAAGTGAAGCATAGCAGTCGCATTCACGCCCCTCAAAGCGGTATCTCATCACAGGGTAGTCACTTAATCTGCTGCTGCCAAAAAGCCTGCCATCAACCTTTAATGTCATATCGCTTTTCAAAAATAAAGCTCCGGTGACATATGTTCCCTGCGGAACATACACTATATCTCCCGCGCCGCAGGTATCTATCGCACTCTGTATAGCTTTTGTGCAGTCAAAAAGCTTCTGTGTGTCCGCCATAACAGGATTGTCAATCTCACATGGCACAGCTCTATAATCGGTTATATCAAGCACTCTGCCGCATCCGGCTGTGTGAAGCACAACTGCTCTGCTTTTCATTCTCTGACCGTCATCACCTATGGCAATGATATACACCTCATACTCTCCGTCAGGTTCAAGCCCTTCTATCGTATAATCAGTATTCTCTGTCGTTGCATAAAACTCATCCTCAACGAACACTTCATAACCGGCTGCACCGCTGACTTTTTCCCACAAAATTGCTGCACTGTCCTGAGTATGCGCATTCTCAAGCACTATAAGCTCAGGTCCTCTCAATATGTTCTCCATTTTTATCCCCCTGCACGAATTTACCCAAATACAACATCCAGTGTCATCATTATAGTAAATCCGGCAGAAAATAGCAATGTTCCTATATCACTTTGTTTGCCTTTTCCCTCCGCCATCTCCGGTATAAGCTCCTCTACCACAACATAAATCATTGCACCTGCAGCAAAGCTTAAAAGGTATGGCAGTATAGGAACAACTATGCCTGCTGCCATAATTGTAAGCAGTGCTCCAACCGGCTCAACAGCCCCCGAAAGCATACCATATAAAAAGGATCTGCCTCTGCCGACTCCGCGGCTTCTCAACGGCATGGATATAATCGCACCCTCCGGGAAATTCTGTATAGCTATTCCGACTGCAAGTGCCATCGCAGACATTAATGTGATGCCTGAATTGCCGCTTATATATCCTGCATATACCGCTCCAACTGCCATTCCCTCAGGAATATTGTGAAGCGTCACAGCAAGGACAAGCATGGTCGTTTTTTTTAGATTTGCCTTCGGTCCCTCCGCCTTTTCTGTATCCGAATGAAGATGCGGAATAACATTATCTAACAGGAGCAGGAACAAAATACCTGCCCAGAATCCGGCCACAGCCGGAACAAATGACCACTTTCCCATATTTGATGCCTGACTAAGAGCCGGAAGCAAAAGGCTCCACACCGATGCTGCCACCATAACTCCGGCTGCAAATCCGGTCAGAGCCCTCTGTAGTCTGACATCCATCTCTTTTTTTACAAAAAGAACACACGCTGCGCCAAGTGATGTACCAGCAAATGGTATGATAAGCCCTGACAATATTTCCATCATACTCCTACCGCCCCTTTAAAATTATTATTATTCATATCCCTGAATTTTTTTAACTCTCTTCTTACTATGACCTTAACTGCCCTGCACACAACAATTATCACTGCTGCTAAAATTATGCTTTTCATAATATCCTCCTTTTCCGGCGGTCTCCACTGCCTGCTATGCTATTATATGCTGTTACTTAATCATTGTTGCATCACTGATACATATACATTTTATGTGCGTGAGTTAGTTTTAACTAACCTATATAATCAGTATACATTACTCTCATTTAAAAATCAATACCATATTTGTGGGACACAGGTGTCAGACCCCAATGTCCCAAATACCGGGA
>OGOW01003466.1_pt1 | contig 11277 bp, 8 predicted proteins | sample 1552781 | NCBI WGS metagenome assembly OGOW01 (sample SAMEA2580145, study PRJEB22360) | human gut metagenome | biome: human gut; feature: human-associated habitat; material: faeces | place: Denmark | collected 2008/2010
CTTCAGGGCTTCGTTGTAGAGCCAACGACCCGTCTGCTCAGACAGCTCCACGCCCTCGTTGGTGACGCCGGAAACCTGCTTGCCCATTCCCAACGCCCACCAGTCGGTCACGACGATGCCGTCAAAGCCGAGGGTGTCGCGCAGGTAGCTCATGGTCACGGAGTCCCACTTGACGTCGGTGGTATTGGTGATGCCCGTGCCGCCGCAGTTGGTCATGACCCATTCGTTGCCGCCAGCCAGCGCAGCCTTCCAGCCGACCATCCAGTTGTCGAAGTTCTGCGCCACAGAGCGGGCATTGCCGAAGTTGGAGTCGCCGCCGCGGCCGATCCAGTGCTTGACGCAGGACGCGAATCCGGCGTCTTCCATGCCCTTAACTTCCTGATAAACGATGTTCGCGATGTGTTCGGGATTCTCGCCGTACTGCGCGCCGATTTCGTTCGCGTAGGGCTCGAAGGTCACATGGATACCAACCGCGACCATCGCCTTGCCGTAGATGTTGGAGAGCTTGTACGCCAGTTCGGGGTCATTGGCGGTGCCGTAGGCGATGTGCGCCTTGTCGATGTAGCCGCCCCAAGCGTTGAACTCACGGTCAGAGGTGAAAATCATCGGGACGCCCAGGCGTTCCTTTTCCGCCGCAGCCTGCAGGTTGTTCAGCGTGCTGACGACGTTGTCCGGCGTGCCGTTCAGGTTGAACAGCATACAGGTCAGGTTGAAATCCGGAATCAGGGAGCGCGCCGTTTCGAGATTCGCGCTGACGCAGAACAGCAGACCCGCTTCTTCTTCGGGGGTCATCTGGCTGATCAGGTCATTCACACGGGTTTCGGTGTCCAGACGCCAGTCCTCGTAGGGATCAAGCTTTCCGTTCTTGTTCATGTCCTTGAACTTGTAGCCATCCACTTCCAGAATCGGGGTGACACCCTCGATGTAAGTCAAGCGGGGCTGTTCGCCATTGGCTTCAATCAGGGAGAACTCGCACGGCTTCGCCAGCAGTTCCGCTTCTGTCGGGCCTTGCTTCGCTTCTTCTGCCAAGCCAGCCATTGAACCCAGCATCATCGTCAATGCGACCAACAGGGATAACTTTTTCTTCATGAAAATACTCCTTTCCTTTCTAAGAAACCTTTTACGCTCTGTCGGCAAGATCCCTGCTTCCTGATTGCTACCCTCCCTCTCTTTGTCAGGGTTCCTTGCGCCGACCTCTTGATTATCATTATAATCAGAACCACAAAAAGGGTAAAGGGAAAATCCAGTCCGTTCATTTGGAATATTCAGCACAGACACGTTTCTCCCCATTTTCTACGGATTTGGCAGGTTATCTTCCATATTATCAATGCGGAGAAAAAGCAATTGTCCTATTTGGTTATTCGCAGAATCATCGTCCGGTTTCCCATCACGCGGGGCGGATGCAAGTCAAGCAGGAAATCCAGTCTTTTTTCCTGCAATATTCAGCATACGTCAACCTTGTTCGGTCATCCGCTTCCGCAGCGTCTGGCGATCGATTTTCATGTTCGCCGTATGCGGCAGCTCCGGCAGCAGGACGATTTCGTCCGGCAGCATATAGCGCGCCAGCTTCGTTTTCAGCGCATCCATGAGCGCCTTTTCCGTCAAATTGCCCACAGCAAACGCCCACAGCACATCCTGTTCCTTGTCAAGCAGACAGCACGCTTCCAGACAACCGGGGATGCTCCGCAGCGCCGCTTCGACTTCTCCCAGCTCCATGCGGTAACCATGATGCTTGACCATGCTGTCTTTGCGTCCCAGCACGTTCAGCTGTCCCTGCGCGTCGAGGAAGCCGTAGTCGCCCGAACGGAACCAGACACCCGGCTCCTGCCCCAGCGGGTCAGCAACATAGACCGCGCGGCTCCGCTCTTCGTCGCGATAATACGCCTGCGACACCATCGGCGACGAGACGTACATCTCCCCTGCTTCGCCCGGTGCGGCAGCTTGCCCATCATCGGTCATGAAGCGGATTTTCACCGTCGGGAACGGCTTTCCGACCGGAATCAGCTGTCCCGCCTCGTAATTGCCCTCGACCTTCCCGACGGACACGCTGAACATCTCCGTGCTGCCGTAGAAATTCCACGCATGACCCTTCGGCGCGGCGTTCATCCAGACGGCCAACTGCGCCCACGGCATCACTTCGCCGGACATAATCATGTATTCCAGCTCTGGCAGGCAGTTTTCCGTCAGCACGCCGCTGTTTGCCACCTGAACGAAACTCGATGGCGTCATCGTCAACTCCGTGATGCCCTTCTGCCGCAGGTAATTCACCAGCGTTTTCGGGAACGACAGCGCTGTCGCGGGAATCATGCACGCCTTGGCGCCAAGCAGCGCGGGCGGGAAAATGTCGATAATCGAATTGGCGTAGAAGAATGGCGACTGATTGCCGAAAACAGTGTTCTCGGTGAATTGATAGCGTTCAATCGTCTCTTCGGTGTACGCCATAAGCGACCCCTGCGTATGCGCGACGCCCTTCGGAATGCCCGTCGAGCCGCTGGTGTAAAGAATCGCGGCAAGGTGGTCCGGCGTCACGGTCTGCCGGATTTGTGCCAGCTTATCCGCGTCCACGGGCGACTGCGCCGCGTCCGACCACAGCACGCATTCGCACCCATCCGGGCAAACAGCTTCCGCTTTCGCACGGCTTTCTTCATCATAGACAATCGCCGTTGGCTGCAAATTCTGCATGATGAGCTTCAAGCGCTCCGGCGGCAGCATCGGGTCAAGCGGCGCATAAAAGCACCCCGCCGCCCACACGCCGAAGAATACCTTCACACATTCGGCACTGCGCGGGTTCATCAGCACTGCAACCGGCGTATTCCGCGCGCACCGGCTGCTCAGCGACGATGCAATCCGCTGCGCTGCGTCCCACCACTGCCCGAACGTGAACGGTGCCGAGGCATCCCATGCCAAACGCTCCGGGCAGCGCTCTGCGGTGTTCTCCAAATAGTCAAGAACGCTTCGTTTCATCGCTATTTTTCCTCCGTTTCATTGCGAATCATGTTTGCCATCTCCGGATACGCCGCTTGCCATTCCTCCAGACAGCGCTGCCAAGAATCGTACTTCGGATCGCCGCGGTGGTCTGTCAAGTCGTAATTTTCTTCCAGATATTTGCCAATTCGCAGCGACAGCTTGATGCTGCCCTTCACATTGAGGTGCTGCCAATCCGCAAAATCGCTGCTGTACCGAATGCCGAACCGCCCCTTCGGATTGTTGAAATTCAGCAGCGGAATGCCGCGTTCCTCCGCCATCTTCCGCAGCGTGCAGATATACATATGATCATTTTCGTAATCCGGGCTTGGATACGATATCAGGATGATTTGAATGCCCTGCGCTTCGCAGAGATCGCAGATGCGCTCGAAGTATTCTGCCTCGCGCCCGTTAATTTTCTTGCCCGTCTCTGTCCAGAAGAACGTTGGCTTCGTGTGATGCTCCATCTTGTCGCATTCGATGAAGCCCTTCCAGTCGACACTGCGTCCGCCCGTCCAGCCGGGAAACGCGAAATTCTCCGCCGTCAGTGACTTCCAATTCTCATGCACCTGCGGATAGCCCAGCAGGAAGTCCAGCGGCTGCTGACCGCCTGCGGCAAAACGAACGCCGGGTCGGGCAGCTCCGGCAGCATGAGCGGAAGCAGCGGCACATCCTCCGCACAGACCCAGACAGCGGCATGGAAAACCGGTCTGGGTGTGGTGACAGAGGCCACCGATCAGGACAGGGCAGGGAAAATTGAACTGGCAGCGGCCGCTGTCCTGCTGGATGGCGAGGGCAAACTGGAGAGTGTTCTGCTGGACGAGCTGGAAGTGTCTGTTTCGGCGGACAGCACCGGCCATGTGACCCTGCCCACCGACTGGCGCACCAAGCGTCAGAAGGGGGACGATTACCCGCTGGCCGAGGTCTCTTCCCTGAAAAAGGGCTGGGCGGAACAGGCGGATGCCTTTGCCAGTTACCTGATCGGCATGACCCCGGAACAGGTCTCCATGCTCAAAGTGGATAAGGATGGTAAGGCCACGGATGCCGACCTGCTGAGCGGTTGCACCATTGCTGTGGATCGCTACCGGGATGCCGTGACCCGGGCCTGCGCCAATGCCAGGGCACTGGGTGCCGCCAAGGGCGACAGGGCCGCGCTGGGCATCGAAGCGGTGAACGGGACTTCGGACATCACCGCCACCGATGACAAGGATGTGAATGCGCAGGTGGATGTGAGCATCGTGGCACTGACCACCGATGCGGACCGCCGTGTGACCAGCGCCATTGCGGATATGGCTGAGCCGGCCCTGACAGTGGTGTCAGACGGCGGTGTGACAGCCCCGGACCTCGTCAAGACCAAGCTGGAGCTGGGCGAGGACTACGGGATGCGCGGCGCATCGGCGCTGGGCAAGGAGTGGTATGAGCACAGCGAGGGCTTCTGTGATGCCCTCAAGGGCAAGACCCGCACCGAGATCGCCGGGCTTTCCGGCGGCGATGCCGACCTGAAGGCTCTGTGTACCATTGACATCACCGATCTGCAAAAGGCGGCGCTGGATGCCCTGAGCTGAGGAGGAAACCCTTTTCGGTCTCGCAATCGCGCACCGGCTCTCCCGGATAGGGGGGCGGTGGCATTCCGCTGCGTTTTCAGAGAGAAACCCTCTCGCCGCGTCTGGCAGCTGCCGACGCGGCGTTTTTGTTTTGTCAAAATGACCGCTTTGCCGTGGTAAAGCGGTAAAGATTTGAGCAAACTGCGAAAAATCGGTTTTCCCCCTTGCCAAATGGCAGAAAACGCGCTATTCTATAACCACAGTTTAGTAATTTAGCATGGTAAAGCAATAAAACGAAGCTGCTTGCCACTGAGGGAGGAACCGTATATGAAACGTCTTGTATCCGCATTTCTGGCCGGTGCCATGGCACTGAGCCTTGCCGCCTGCGGCGGTGCCGCTTCCACTTCCACTGCCGCATCTGCTTCGGCCTCTGCTTCCGGCAGTGCTGCCGCATCCCAGTCTGCAGGCAGCGACCTGGATTACATCAAGGGCAAGGGCAAGCTGGTCATCGGCTACACTGTTTACGAGCCCATGAACTACACCGATGCCGATGGCAACTTCACCGGTTTTGATACCGAGCTGGCCACCGCTGTCTGCGAAAAGCTGGGCGTGGAGCCGGAGTTTGTGGAGATCAACTGGGATACCAAGGTCGTGGAGCTGGATGCCAAGAGCATCGACTGCATCTGGAACGGCATGACCCTGACCGATGACATCATGCAGAACACCGCTACCACCAAGGCTTATGCAAAGAATGCACAGGTGGTCGTTGTGAAAGATGGCACCGATTATACCTCTACCGCTGACCTGGTGGGTAAGACCGTGGTCGCCGAGGCTGGTTCCGCCGGTGAGGCCGCCATTGAGGGAGACGAGAACCTGGCACAGGCTGATTACGTTTCCAAGAGCGTTCAGACCGACTGCCTGATGGAAGTTGCCGCAGGCACTGCCGATGCCGCTGTACTTGACCTGACCCTGGCCAACGCCATGATCGGTGAGGGCACTGACTATGCCGATCTGAAGATCGTGGACGAGCTGAACGCCGAGGAGTACGGCGTGGCATTCCGCAAGGGCAGTGATACTGCCGCCGCTGTGGATGAGGCCTTTGATGCACTGAAGGCCGATGGTACTATGCAGGCACTGGCCGATCAGTACGATCTGGCACTGGCTGACTGAATTTGTTGAACAACTCCTTCCGTCATCGCGATGCGATGCAACCTCCCTCGGCGAGGGAGGCTTTTTGTTGCCGATGCGTGAAAGGCTCCCGAGCAGAGGGAACTTTCACCGGCTGTGATGGAAGGGGAATATGGATTCTGAATAAAAAAGGTGTGTTTTTGTGTCTGTGATTCTTATGCGCCTGTCCGGCGCGTTCCTGCTCAACTGTGAACTCTTTGCCCTGACACTGCTGTTTGCACTGCCGCTGGGGCTGGTGGTCTCGTTTGGCTCCATGAGCCGCTGCAAGCCGCTGGCCGGGCTGGTCAAGACCTTTGTCTGGATCATCCGCGGCACCCCGCTGATGCTGCAGATCATCGTGATCTATCTGGGCCCCGGCCTGCTGGGCATGAACAACCCCTGGCCTTCTGGCTCCGGCGGACGGATGGTGGCGGCGGTGGTGGCTTTTGCCATCAACTATGCCTGCTATTTTTCTGAGATCTACCGCGGCGGCATTGAAGCAGTGCCCAAGGGGCAGACTGAGGCCGGGCAGGTGCTTGGCATGACCAAAACACAGATCTTTTTCAAGGTGACCTTGCTTCAGGTCGTCAAGCGCATCCTGCCCCCCATGGGCAACGAGATCATCACGCTGGTCAAGGATACCTCGCTGGCAAACACCATTGCCAACAAGGAAATCATTATGATGGCCAAGGAGTACAGCGCAAAGGGCCTGATCTGGCCGCTGTTCTCCACCGCGCTCTTCTTCCTGGTGTTTGTGGGCGCACTGACCATCCTGTTCAACTGGGCTGAAAAAAAGCTCGATTATTTCCGCTGCTAAGGAGGCAGATAGATTATGGCGTTGCTCGAAGCTTCCGGTATCGGGAAAAATTTTGGCGAGACCCATGTGTTGAAGGACATCTCCCTGGATCTGGAGCAGGGTGAAGCGCTGGCGATCATCGGCTCGTCCGGTTCCGGCAAAACAACTCTGCTGCGCTGCCTGAACTTTCTGGAACGGCCTGACACGGGTGTGATCAAGGTGAACGGCGAGACCATGTGGGATGCCGCCGACCCTGCCACCCAGAAGGAAAGTGAGATCCGTAAAAAGCGGCTCCATTTCGGTCTGGTGTTCCAGAACTTCAACCTGTTCCCGCAGTACACGGCCTTACAGAACGTGATGCTGGCAGGAGAACTGCTGGCAAAGGAACGCCCGGAGTATCAGGCAAACAAAAAGGCCATCCATGCGGAGCTGGAACAGCAGGCGAGAGAACTGCTGGCGCAGATGGGCCTTTCGGAGCGGGCCGGCCACTACCCGCATCAGCTCTCCGGCGGCCAGCAGCAGCGTGTGGCCATTGCCCGCGCGCTGGCGCTTCACCCGGATATCCTCTGCTTTGATGAGCCCACCAGCGCCCTTGACCCGGAGCTGACCGGCGAGGTGCTGAAGGTCCTGCGTGATCTTGCTGACCGCAAGACCACGATGATCATTGTCACCCATGAGATGCACTTTGCCCGCGATGTGGCCGACCGCATCCTGTTCATGGATGGCGGCGTGGTCGTGGAAGAAGGCCCGGCCAAACAGCTCATCGACCACCCCCGGGAAGAGCGTACCAGACAGTTCCTCGCACATTATTCAGAATGACCCGAACCGCTCCGGCGTGCAGAAACGCGCGCCGGGGCGGTTGCTGTACAGAGCAGGTTTGGGCCGCCAGCGGCGCAGAGACTGCGGAAACCGAAAGTGCGGCAGTGGTTCAGGTGGTTTCCCCTTCGGATGAGGGGGCTGCTCAGGACGAATATGGTGTGGCTGCGGCGATCATCTCGAAGGATGATACGCCGCTGAGCATTCCGGATGAGGAGACCCCGCCTTCGGGCAATGCCGAAACAGGTTTCTGGAGCATTCTGTTCCAGCTGCTGAAGCATCTGGCCGGGAAGCACTGAAAAATTTGAAAAAACCTCTTGAAAATTCATCGCAACCTGATATAATACCCACATGAACAAAAACGTCCTGCCCATTGCGCGGCAGGGCGTTTTTGTCGGAAAAAATTCGTTTTATAAGGTCTGTGATGCTTTCCCAAGGAGGAACGTGCGTATGACGAAAGATATGACGCAGGGCAGCCCGCTCAAGCTGATCCTTGCCTTTGCGGTGCCGTTGATGCTGGGCAGCCTGTTCCAGCAGTTCTATAATCTGGCGGATACCATCATCGTGGGCCGCTTTGTGGGCGTGGAAGCGCTGGCGGCAGTCGGCAGTGTGGGCGGTCTGAACTATCTGGTGCTGGGCTTTGTCAATGGCATTGCCTGCGGTTTTTCCATCCCCGTCTCATGGACATTCGGTGCGAAAGACTATGTGGAGATGCGCCGCTACACCGCCAATGCCGTCTGGCTGAGCGTCTTTTTTGCCGCAGTGCTTACCGTGGTCACGGTGGCCATGACCCGTTCCATTCTGGTCTGGACCAATACCCCGGACAACATCATTGATCTGGCGGATATCTACATCCGCACCATCTTTATCGGCATCCCCTTCACCCTGCTGTACAACATGACCAGCGCCCTGATGCGCGCTTTGGGCGACAGCAAGCGGCCTCTGTACTTCCTGCTGGTGGCAAGCTTTCTGAACATCGGGCTGGATCTGCTCTGTATCATCGTCTTCAAGATGGGTGTGTTCGGTGCAGCATTCGCCACCGTGTTCAGCCAGGCAGTGGCCGGTCTGGGCAGCCTGTGGTATATCCTCAAGCATTATAATGAGCTGCGCTGGAACAAAGAAGAAAGCCGCCTGAGCAGACAGCACTGTGTCAAGCTGTGCGGCATGGGCATCCCCATGGGTCTGCAGTGCAGCATCACGGCCATCGGTTCCGTTGTGCTGCAGGGTGCAGTCAATGGTCTGGGCAGTGACATCGTGGCAGCACAGACTGCAGGTGGCAAGGCGGCACAGTTCCTGTCCGTCCCGCTGGAGAGTATTGGCACGGCCATGACCACTTACGCCAGCCAGAACATGGGTGCCCACGACCTGAACCGTGTGAACAAGGGCGTGAACACTGCCCTGGGCATCGGCTGTGTGTACAGTGTGGCATCCTTCCTGATCCTGCGCGTGCTGGATAAGGCTTTGATCGGCCTGTTCCTTGAGAGCAGCCAGACCGAGATCATGGCCAACGCCCAGAGCTTCATCTTCTGGAACAGCGTGTTCTATATCCCGCTGGCGGTCCTTATCATTTACCGCTACACCATTCAGGGTCTGGGTTATTCCAGCCTGGCCATGTTTGCCGGTGTGGCAGAGATGATCGCCCGTGCTATGGTGGGTTTCCTGTTCGTGCCGCTGTGGGGCTATTTTGCCGCTTGTATTGCAAACCCGGTGGCCTGGTTCTTTGCCTGCTTCTTCCTGATCCCGGCGTATATCGTTGTGTTCCGGAAGCTGAAACAGGAAAAAGCAAGACCGCACGCAAACTTGTAAAAATTGAGCCGCTCTTTTGCGAAACCGCAGAAGGGCGGCTCTTTTGTTGCCTAGTAGGGGAGGCTTTGGCAAAGAGGGAAAGCCTCACGCAACGCCAAAGCTGAGAGGTTGTATAGAGCAGGGCCTGCCCAATTCCTTTACAAATAACACCAAAACGATTATACTATAAATAATTATGTCACAAGGGGGTGAGGAGCATGGAGCTGGAACAGATCGAGGGAACGGTGGAGGACATTATCTACGAGAACCCGGATAACGGCTACACGGTGTTTGAAATTTCCGGCGGCGGCACGGTCACCGTGGTGTGCGGGATCGTGGGCGAGCTCCATGCGGGCGAGAGCGTGGTCTGCCGCGGTAAATATGAGAACCACGCCACCTATGGCCGCCAGTTCCACGCCCAGGAGTGCGAGACCGATATGCCGAAGAATCTGGAAGCGGTATACGCCTTCCTTGCCAGCGGCTCCCTGCCTTATATCGGGGCGCGCACGGCCAATAAGATCGTCGACAAATTCGGCGCGGCGGCGCTGGAGGTGATCGCCAACGACCCCGCCCAGCTCACCCTGATCCCCGGCATCTCGGCAGACAAGGCCGACCGCATCCAGCAGGAGTTCAAGCGGATGTTTGGAATGCGGGAACTGATCGCCTATCTGGCCCAGTTCGAGATCAGCCCCCGCCGCGCCATGGAGGTGTTCCGCGTCTTTGGCCCCAGTGCCATGCAGGCCATCTCCCAGAACCCTTATCTGCTCTGTGGGGAACCCCTGCAGCTGGATTTCCGCCATGCGGACAGCATTGCACAGTATTACCACATGGAAGGGGACTGCACCCAGCGGCTGGAAGCAGCGCTTCTGCGCACCCTGCGCCACAACGCGGGCAACGGACACACCTGCCTGCCCCGTGCGCAGCTGCTGGACACGGCATCCCACTTCATCCAGCAGCCGCCCGAAAAGCTGGCCCGTGCGCTGGACCACTGCATTGAGACCGGGCAGCTTGGCGTAAAGATGCTGGAGACGGTGCCGTATATCTATCTGCCTGACCTGCTGGAAGCAGAACAGGCCATTGCCGACCGGCTGGCCCTGCTGGCGAAGCGGGAAAAGCAGACGGTGCGGGACCTTGATAAAAACATTCAGGTGCTGGAGCTGACCCAGGGCTTTGCCTATGCGCCCCTGCAGCGGGAAGCCATCCGCAAGGCCATGACCGAAAACTGCCTTGTGCTGACCGGCGGCCCCGGCACCGGTAAGACCACCACGGTCAACGCCATCCTGCAGCTGCTGGAACATCAGGCCGACCGGGTGGCGCTTTGTGCTCCCACGGGCCGTGCGGCCAAACGGCTGAGTGAACTGACCGGCCGCAAGGCCTCTACCATCCACCGCCTGCTGGAGGTGGACTACTCCGGCGGTGTGGTCAGCTTTATCCACAATGACAAGAACCTGCTCAAATGCGATGTGGTCATTCTGGATGAGATGAGTATGGTGGATGTGAAGCTGTTTCAGGCGCTCATTGCAGCCCTGCGGTACAGCTGCCGCATTATTATGGTGGGCGATGCCGACCAGCTGCCCAGCGTGGGGCCCGGCAACATTCTGGGCGAGGTCATCCGCTCCGGGCTGGTGCCCACCGTCTGCCTGAACGAGATCTTCCGGCAGGCTAAACGCAGCCTTATTGTGGAGAACGCCCACCACATCATCAGCAGTGAGCCGCTGCAGAAGGGCGGTAAGACAGACGATTTCTTCTTTCTGGAATCGGACGGCGATGCGGCGCAGAAACTGGTGTGCGATCTTGTTACCACCCGTCTGCCCCGGAGCTATGGTTTTGACCCTGTCCGGGATATCCAGGTGCTCTGCCCCACCAAGCTGGGACCCACCGGTACCCAGGCGCTGAATGTGGAGCTGCAGAACCTGCTCAACCCGGAGCAAAGGGGCAAACCCCAGCTCCAGAGCGCCTCCCGGGTGTTCCGGGTGGGCGATAAGGTGATGCAGGTGCGGAACAACTACGAGATCGTCTGGAACCGCATTGGCGGGGAGCAGGGCGTGGGTGCTTATAACGGCGATATCGGCATTGTGGAATCCATCAACATGCGCGACCGCTCCATGGTGGTGCGGATGGATGACCGCCGCCTGCTCTACCCGGCGGAAAACCTGAACGAGCTGGAGATCGCCTACGCCATCACGGTGCACAAAAGTCAGGGCA
>OGOW01003468.1_pt1 | contig 11271 bp, 9 predicted proteins | sample 1552781 | NCBI WGS metagenome assembly OGOW01 (sample SAMEA2580145, study PRJEB22360) | human gut metagenome | biome: human gut; feature: human-associated habitat; material: faeces | place: Denmark | collected 2008/2010
CTGCCGGATATTCAGACAAAAGACTCTGGAAATTACCAAATGCTACCGCACTTTCATAGAACTGCTCCGGCTTTTCCACCTGGTCAAAACTGCTTGCGTCTGTGATGAATTTGTACGATCTCCAGTAATCTCCCTGTGAATCCACATAGTAAGGTTTTCCGTCAACAGCCGGAATTACATTCAGAGTCTCTCTCTCCGGATCCCCGCCATTTTCTTCGATCTTTTTCTTTAAAAATGATGTGACTCCCAGGATATTTTCCATTACGTCTACCGGCTTTGGAAATGCTGTAGAGTTCATTCTCTGCAGGATTACCTTGATTCTTCCCATCTCTGCGATCTCGAATACCAGAAGATAGGTATCGTTAATGTGTCCACTTCCATATGGACAATCTTTTACTAATGTTCCTTCAAATTTGAAATGTGCAATTGCTTCATCTCTTTGTTCCCGTGTTACAGGATTCATTTATTTTCCCTCCCAAAGATGCTGCGGGTACAGTCCTTCGTCTTTCATTCTCTGAATGGCTGCAACCACAACCGGTTTATCTTCTTTATAAGTTACTCCATACCATTTGTCTGCGGATTTCAGTACCGATACTGTTGCTTTGTCTTCTGCAAGAAGATTACTTACTACAGTTGGCAGGAAATACTCGCATTTCATAGGATTCTCCTGCAGTCCTTTGTCAAGAAATGCCGGGAATCCAGCTTTGATCTCTTCTAAGATGCTCTTTGTAAATCCCCACATATTCATAGATACCGGTGAATCAATGTCAAGAAATACATCTCCATCCTCTTTGTGGATCACAGCTTTTCCGTCTTCTTTTTCGATGTTATGTGTCTCTTCAATGTCCGCAAGCATACCATGTCCGTCTACTTTGCACACGCCTCTGGTCACACCGCCATTGTCACTCAATGTATTTTTTAATACAAAGCTGACCATACAAATCTGCATTATATCAGTAGATGGAAGGTTTGTCAAATAAGCGTATGCTTCTTTAAATGCTTCTTTTCCATAATAATCATCTGCATTGATTACAAGGAATGGAGCATCCACCACATCTTTACAGCAAAGAATTGCCTGACCTGTTCCCCAAGGTTTTGTTCTTCCTGTGAATTTTCCGCTGAATTTTTCCGGAATATCATCAAGCTCTTGAAACGCATATGCTACTTCTACTTCTTTTTCAATACGGTTGCCAATGATCTCTTTGAAATCTTTCTCGAGATCTTTGCGGATAACGAATACAACTTTGTCAAACCCTGCTTCTAATGCATCATAGATGGAGTAGTCCATGATAATCTCTCCATTTGGTCCAATCGGAGCCAGCTGCTTGATTCCACCTCCAAAACGACTTCCAATACCTGCCGCCATGATTACTAATGTTGCTTTGCTCATTTCTTTTTCCTCCTAATGTCTCTTCACTGTTACAATATACCAGTTTATAAACACTACTTATTCTCCCAATCCATCTTTCACAAGTTGAACCATGTCTGAAAGTGCTGTTTCTTCGTCTTCTCCTTCACAAATAATTGTAATCTCATCTCCGCTTTTTATACATGCTCCCAGTACGCTTAATACACTTTTAGCATTTGCATTCACTTCTTCATTTTTCATCTTCTTGTATACTGTGATCTTGCTCTTGTACTGCATTGCAGTTTTACAAAACAATCCTGCCGGTCTTAGATGAAGTCCTGTCGGATTTTTGATCACTACTTTATCGCTTACCATGTTATTCTCCTATTCTATCTCTCTGATAGTTGGAAGTTTTAACTCCAATATCATATAATATGCATCGAAAACTGTCAATGCCAGCCTTCTTAATTCTTTTTTAATTTAGACCTGTATTTTTTTAATTAATATGAAGTATCATTAATTTGTCTCAGCGTCATTTTCCGGTTGTTCATCCTCTGTTGATTCTTTTTCAGTCAATGTAAGCTGCACTGTCACTGGTTTTGTCAATGTCACTCCATCCGGAAGGTCTACTTCTACCGGTATGTCAAAAGTGCCTTCCTTCGTGTAATTCTGGAGGTTTACCGATACTGCATTACTGATATCCAGGCTATCCAGCGTATCTTTCTCTCCCTGAAATACAAGTGTCACCTCAGCATCTGGCTCATAACTTACCTGAAGATTTTTTGCCAGATAATTCTGTTTGATGGATGCAACCATAAACTCAATTGTACGATTTCCCAACTGTTCGATCATTGCAGTTGCGGTAACCTTTCCCGAAGCGCCTTCAATCAGTTCTACACCTTCCGGCAGATAATCTGTAATGTCAAATGCTTTCTCTATCTTTTCTGTTGCCCCATCAATAGACAATTCAGATGCTGGAATATTGATACTTTCAATCTTTGATAAGGCCTCTTCTTTTCCGCAGATCTGCACGCTCGCCGGTTCGCTCGAACAACCGAGATATTCATATCCATCTGCCGGTGTTCCAGATGCTTCAAATTTTAACGGAACCGTCTTGATCCTCATTACTGTCACATCTACAGTGATTCCATCTTCTCCAAGATTATTACTTAGCTGTCCCTGATTGATTACATTTCCCGATGCATCATATAAAACAAGTTCTGCTGTAAGTTCTTCATCTTTTGAAATTCCATCTACATTAATCTTCGCTACGGCTTTATCAATTGATTTTACTGTTGATTCTGCTCCTGTAATCGTTATTTTTTCAGGATTAACTTTCATCTCTCCAATCTGATAACCGTCACGCTGCGTTCCTGTTGTGCTAACAGTCAGTGTAAATACAGTCTTACCTGTTGGTTCTGTCTTAATCTGTATATTTCTCGGAGCAGCCTCTGCCGACTGATAAGATCCACTATACTTTGGAATTGATACTGAAATTGGTATCAACCCTGTCCTGGAATCCATTTCTTTGATATCCGCAGTAGCCACAATATCATCCGACTTAATCTGTTGAATCACTGAACGTTTTGCGTAAACAACTACGTTTACATTCTGTTCATCTAAAACCGTATAAACTTCTCCGCCCTGTGTAATCACATCATCATTCGCTATCGTAACTTTGATGTTTGTATAGGTTGATTTCGTAACCGGATTAGCAACATTCGCAACAATCAGCCAAAGAAATGCTGCAAAAACAAATGCAATAATCTTAAGCGGAAGATTCGTTGTCAATTTGTATTTTTTCATGATCTGTGCCATCCTTTCCGTATAGAAAACTTGTTCTTTGTCTCTGTCTTTCTATACTGAATCTGGCTTAACTGACTCCGAAGTTCTTCTGCGTTAATAGCTCGAAGCAATCGTCCTCCGGAAGCCACAGAAACAAGTCCCGTTTCTTCTGAAACAACAATCACAAGAGCATCGCAAACCTCGCTCATTCCCAATGCCGCACGATGCCTTGTTCCCAGATCTTTACTGATTGTCATGTTATCTGAAAGTGGCAGATAGCATGTTGCTGATGTAATTCTGTCCCCTCTGATAATAACCGCGCCGTCATGAAGTGGGGTATTGTGTTCAAAAATATTGATCAGCACCTGAGAAGACACTTTACAATCAAGCTCTATACCTGTCATTTCATACTCTGTTAACTGAATCACCTGTTCTACTACGATCAGTGCTCCTGTACATACACTTCCCATAGCATAACAAGCTCTTACAATACTATCCAGTGTTTCATCCGAAAACCTCTGATTTTCTTTATTTTTATCGAACGGATTAATGTTACTAAATAAATTCTTCTCTCCCAGCTTCTCCAATGCCCGTCTAAGTTCTGGCTGAAAAACAACAATTGCTGCAATCGCTAATACATTAATCGACTCTCTTGCCAGATACAGGATCGTATTCATTTGAAAAAGCCATGCCAGAAGAATAAATCCCCCCAGCATAAGCATTCCTCGCAGAAGCATCCAGGCTTTTGTGTTCTTGATCCAGAGCATGATTTCATAGACAATAATCGTCACAATCAGAATCTCTATGATATCTTTTATCTGTATATGTGGAAAATACATTCCATTTGAATAATTTCTTATAAAATTCTGAATCCACTCTATCATCTCAAGTCTCACCACCTTATGTAATCACTCGTTGTTATGCACTCTTGCATCTTTTGCTCTGTCGATCACTCTTTTTTCTCTTCATTCTGATCCAGACCCAGTTCCTTGCTCAGACTTCTTGTTAAAAGAATATCTTCCGTCATGTTTGAATCATTAAAAATTGCTGTCTGTGTAAAATCAGGCTCCTTTTTCAGTTGTTCTGACTGATCTTCTTCCTCTTTCTGTTCAACTTCCTTCAAATCAGAAACTTCTGACACAGCAGTATTGTTTTCTGTCTCTGACACATTCGGCATCTCTGCGTCCTGCCCCTGATGTTCTGTAATATGTTTTACCTGCTTCTCAGGCATCTGAACCCCTACTTTCGGAACTGCCTTTACATAATAATAGTATTCGTCATCTTCAAACTGAACATTCTCTGTTCTTGAATAATCCACAGAGAAAAAAATAACTTCAAGGAACAATCCTATTACAACACCAAGAATCCCACTGAAAATCATCATCGTATAAGACATGTGAAGTCCAAGAGAAATATTTCCCGATGCACCTACGATCACACAAACTGCTGCTCCTGTTGCTGATGCAATCTTCCAGGAATGATCGACTGCCCGATTTTTAATTCCGTTCACTACCAGTATTCCGATCACTACTGCAAACAGCATAACCCACATTTCTTGATAGCCTACAAACTGTTTTGTAAAATTGGTTAAAGTGCTGATCATTGTTGTTCCATCTGTACCTTTCAATGCTGTTGCAGAAGCTTTGATCAGGTAAAGCAGATAATAAACAAGGATTCCGCAGGATGCAGGAACAATCCATACTGTGGTACCTAACAGCCCAAATATAACCGGAATCACCAGTGGTATTTTCATGCCGAAAGCTACTACTGTCAGCAGAATCAGCCAGCTCTTCTCTGGGGTAAATCGAAAGTAGAAAATATACATTAACAAAAACAGTATCACCGTAACTCCGGCTATTGGCATAGATAATGTATATAAATGCGCCACTATTAACACAGTTGCTGCTGCCGTCATTACTGCCAGAGGGAGAAATGTACAGACTACTGCTAAGCCAACAGTACAAAGAACAGATGATGCCATCTTCATAAATCCAATATTAGAATTGATCAGGTTAAACACCAAAAGTGCAAGCAAAAACTGTGCTCCCTTTCGAACTAAGAGAGAGTGAGAAACATAAATCTGCTTAAATCTTTCTCTAAGAACCAATAAATTGTTCATTGTTCATTCTTCTCCTTTTTACACATCTTCTCTAAACGGGACAAATTACGATAATAACGTTTTACATTCTGTTTGGCAACTGCATGTTTTCTCTTATAAAAACTATTTGCGCAAACCCCATATATAACCAAAAGAACTATATAGCCTGCAATTGCTGCAATCAAGAGAACGAATAGTTTTAAAATTGTCAGATCAGCAGATAAACTATCACTTGAATAAATGCAGAAACTAACGAACAAAATTGCATAACCTATTGTTACCCATATCAATGTAATCCATCTCTTAAGACTTGCATAATCTTTTCTGTAATAATCGGCAATTTTAAAATCATCTTTGTGATTCTTCTCATATATCGACATTTTTGTCATTAAACGAATCCTGTCTTTATCTAACATATCCGACATTCACCTTTCAAGATTTCTCTCCTAAGTATACCATATGTTCAGATGCCTTGTCCAATGCTTAGAGTCAAAAAGTAGACATTTTCAACACCTGCTTTTTTCAGGATTCCTGCAGCACGTTCTATTGTACTTCCGGTTGTGTAAATATCATCAATCAGAAGAATGTTCTGGCATGGATTCCACGATTTTGAAACCGCAAATGCCCCCTTCAGATTTCTGTGTCTCTGCTCCCCGTTCATTTCCTTTAAAGGCCGGGTTTTCTTAATCCGATATAAAACATCTTTTTCCATAGGAATTCCCATGCATTCTGATAACTGCTTTGCTAAAAGTTCTGCCTGATTATATCCTCGTTTTCTCATTTTCGATCTATGTAATGGAATTGGAATAATTGCCTGGATTCCCCATCTTCGAATCTGAAATTCAAACTCATCTGCCAGCTCTTTCCCAAAGATTTCCGCATAATATCGCTTGTTGTGATATTTCAACCGATATACTGAATTTGAAACCGGCGAAATGTGAACCCAGAGGCTGCGTCCTTGTTCATAATTACTTTTTCTTCTTTCACAATCCCTGCAATACTCTTTCGTTTCCCCCTCCAATGGTTTTCCACAATGGATACATTTTATTTTTCCCACCTTAACAACCTGTTTTCTACAGTCATCGCAAATACCTTTTGAGCTGATTTCCTGACAAAACGGGCATCTTTTTGGATACATTTTTTCTAAAATTCTTTGATTCGCTCGTCTAAGCTTGTAAATCTTCCCTGTTCGCTTTTGTTTTCGATCATTTCCTGAAATGTTAGTTCACTCCCTACTATTGTTAAACATTTTTTTGCCCGCGTCACTGCTGTATAAAGCAGATTCCTGTTATATAGTAACTTTGGTCCTGGAAGAAGTGGGATAATGACCGCCGGATACTCGCTTCCCTGAGATTTATGAACCGTAATCGCATAGGCAAGTTCTAACTCATCTGTCATATCGTATCCATATTTTACCTTTCTCCCCTCATCATATTCCACGATAACAGTTTCTGTATATTCATTGATTTCATCAATGACTCCCATATCACCGTTAAAAACTCCAATTCCTTTGTCAACTGTTAATCCAAATCTGGTAGAAACTTCCCACTCTAATTGATAATTATTTTTAATCTGCATTACTTTGTCACCTTCACGGAACAATCTACCATTAATTTCTTTCTCCGTTTTTTTGGAATCTGAAGGATTCAGATATTGCTGTAGAATCACATTCAATCGTTCTACACCCAGCAATCCCTTACGTGTTGGTGTCATTACCTGGATTTCATTTGGATCGGCCTGCACATATCTGGGTAATTTCTTCTGTATTAAAGTAATAACGACGCTAATGATCGTATTCGCATCCTGGCGTTTTAAGAAGAAGAAATCCCGGCTTTTATTATCAATTGTAACCGGTTCTCCTGCATTGATCTTATGAGCATTTACTACAATATCACTCTCTCCTGCCTGACGAAAAATCTTTGTAAGCGTCACTACGTGAAATTTTTCTGAACGTATGATATCTTTTAACACGCTTCCCGGTCCCACGGACGGAAGCTGATCCACATCTCCCACAAGAATAAGTCTTGTTCCCGGAATAACTGCTGATAAAAGCGCATGCATCAGATTCAGATCGACCATGGACATCTCATCTATAATGATAACATCTGTCTCAAGTGGATTCTCTCTGTTTCTCAAAAATCCACCTACACTGTTCTCTTCCTCAGGATTTCCACTTACTTCAAGTAATCTGTGAATCGTCTGGGCTTCATATCCTGTAGCCTCTGTCATTCGCTTTGCCGCGCGTCCTGTTGGCGCTGCAAGAAGGATACTCATTCCTTCGCTTTCAAAAAATTGAATCATCGTATTGATCGTTGTCGTCTTACCTGTACCCGGTCCTCCTGTTAATATGAGCAAACCATGTTTAATAGCTTCTATAACAGCTCTGTGCTGCATTGGATCCAATTCTATCTTTTCTTTCTGTTCTACTCTTTTCAAACGTTTCTCCATCATGTCTTCCGGCATCTGACAGTCAATATCAAGATCATTAAGCATTTTCGCAGTATTCAATTCCAAGTAATAATAATGTGCTGGATAAATGCGAATTTCCTCATCCACTTCTTTCATAACTGTTTTCCGCTCTATACACAGATCCATGATGTACTTCTCAATATCTTCAAGATCAACTCCTAAAAGTGCATTTGCCCTTCGAAGCAATATATTCTGTGGTAAATACACATGCCCCTCACCTACTGCCTGTTGCAATGTATAAAATAAACCACTTCGTATACGATAGTCTGAATCTGTATGTATGCCAATCTTGGATGCAATTTCATCCGCAGTCTTAAATCCGATTCCTTCAATATTATCTGCAAGCTGATACGGATTTTCTTCCAGCACTTTATACACTTTCATTCCGTAATACTGATAAATCTTGGCTGCCAGCTTTGTTGAAATACCATATTTCTGCAGATAAATCATGGCTTTTCGCATATCTTTCTTTTCTTCAAGCTGAGATGCAATCTCCTGTGCTTTTCTTTCACTGATTCCTTTGATCTCCGCAAGTCTTTCCGGCTCTTCTTCAATAATGCGGAAAGTATCCTCTTTAAACTTTTTCACGATTCGGCCAGCCAGTGCCGCACCCACACCTTTCACTGCTCCGGAGCCAAGATATCGTTCAATAGAAACAATATCCTCCGGCTCTTTTACTTTATAATGAGAAATCTTCAACTGCTTACCGTAAACATTATGATTCACATATTCTCCTTGAATTTCAAGAAGTTCTCCTTCATTAATATAGTTCAGACTTCCCACGCATGTCACTTCACCATCATCATGTTCAATATGGAATACTGTATACCCATTATCAGAATTTCTATATACAATATGACTCACATACCCTGTAACTGTTTCCACACTTTTTCCTCTCTCTTCTTGTATCTTTTCCTATTTATATGCAGAAAAAGGGTGTGTTCCTAATATACACACCCCTTGTAATTGAATCTTCTTCTCTAAGAATCTGACACTTCAAATTCTTTTTCAGAATTCTTTCTCTTAAAACTCTTTTCTTCCACTCATAAATTCCACAAACTGTCCGGTACCAATTGCAACGACTTTCATCGGATCCTCCGCTGTCATCGTATTAATTCCTGTTCTCTCTTCGATCAATTCTTCCAATCCGCGAAGAAGTGATCCTCCTCCGGTAAGAACAATTCCACGATCAAGGATATCTGCCGACAACTCTGGCGGAGTCTGCTCAAGTACTCCGATTACAGCTTCTACAATCTGTCCTGTAGATTCTCTCAAAGCTTCTTCTGTCTCGGATGAAGTCACCGTAACTGTCTTCGGAAGCCCCGTTACCAGATTACGCCCTCTGACTTCCATCTTCTCTTCTTCTACAAGTGGATAAGTCGTTCCAATCTTAATCTTGATATCTTCTGCCGTTCTTTCTCCAATCAGAAGATTGTGTTTCTTTCTCATATAGCGTACGATTGCTTCATCGAAATCATCACCCGCTATCTTAATTGATGTATTCACAACTGTTCCACCCAACGAAATAACTGCAATATCTGCTGTACCGCCACCGATATCAACAATCATATTTCCACAAGGCTTTGAAATATCTATCCCTGCTCCTATTGCTGCTGCCACAGGTTCTTCAATCAGATGAACTTCTCTTGCTCCGGCTGCAAATGTAGCCTCTTCCACTGCTTTTTTTTCTACTTCTGTAACACCACTTGGTACACAGATACTGATTCTCGGCTTCTTAAATGTACGTTTTCCCAGAGCTTTCTGAACAAAATACTTAATCATCTTCTCCGTCACGGTATAATCAGAGATTACTCCTTGTCTGAGTGGTCTTACCGCAATAATATTTCCCGGTGTTCTTCCAAGCATCAGACGTGCTTCTTCACCAATTGCCTTGATCACATTCGTATCACGATCAAATGCGACAACTGATGGTTCTTTCAGAACAACCCCTTTTCCTTTCACATATACCAGTACACTGGCTGTCCCCAAATCTATTCCAAGATCTACTGACATCATAATTTCTATATCTCCCTTCTAAAACGCTCTTTTACTGTTCTCAGCAATCTACTGCAAATAAACAACTTTGTCTGTTACTGATTCCAGCATTCTCTTTCCTCAATCAAGTGTCTTTTGTCCCTTGAAGGGGTTTATCGTTACTGTTTTTTCACTCTTGCTGTTGTCAATATTATGTAACCAAAACAGTAATGTTTTATCATCCGCATACTTTAGTATAATAGACTTCGCTTAAAATAGAAAGGCATTTTTTGCATATATTTTACGACTTTTTTCGACTTTTTTTCGTCTTTATTTCTCCAATATAGACGCAATATATTTCCCTGTATAAGAATCTGGATTCTTTGCGACCTCTTCCGGAGTACCACTTGCCACAACAGTTCCTCCGCGGTCTCCTCCTTCTGGTCCAATGTCAATAATATAGTCTGCCGTCTTAATCACATCCAGATTATGTTCGATTACAATTACTGTATTTCCATCCCCGGAAAGTCTGCGGAGAATCTCTGTTAATTTATGCACGTCTGCAAAATGAAGTCCTGTCGTAGGTTCATCCAGAATATATACCGTTTTTCCGGTACTGCGTTTGCTAAGTTCTGTCGCAAGTTTAATTCTCTGTGCCTCGCCACCTGAAAGCTCTGTAGAAGGCTGTCCCAAACGAATATACGACAATCCGACATCTCTCAGCGTCTCCATCTTTCTTCGAATACTTGGCACGTTTTCGAAGAAATCTACCGCTTCTTCCACTGTCATATTCAATACATCATAAATGTTTTTCCCTTTATAGCGTACCTCCAGAGTCTCACGATTGTAACGCTTTCCACCACAGACCTCACATGGAACATAAACATCCGGAAGAAAATGCATCTCGATTTTCAGGATTCCGTCTCCTGCACATGCTTCGCAACGTCCCCCTTTAACATTAAAGCTAAACCGTCCTTTCTTGTATCCACGTGCTTTTGCATCCGGCGTTCCTGCAAACAAATCTCGGATCAAATCAAACACGCCTGTATAAGTGGCAGGATTTGACCGTGGCGTCCTTCCGATTGGTGACTGGTCGATATTAATCACTTTGTCAACCTGCTCTAGCCCTTCTATTCTCTTATGTTTTCCAGGGATTATTCTTGCCCGGTTCAAGTCTCTTGCAAGTCTTTTATATAAAATCTGATTCACAAGAGAACTTTTCCCCGATCCAGACACTCCCGTTACACAAGTCATAACTCCCAAAGGGAATTTTACATCAATGTTCTTGAGATTATTCTCTTGTGCACCGACTACCTTCAGATAACCTGTCGGCTTCTTTCTTTCTGTCGGAACCGGAATCCTGATTTTTCCACTCAAATACGCTCCTGTGACAGAATTTGGATTTTTCATAATTTCCTGTGCATTTCCCACAGCAACAACCTGACCGCCATGTTCTCCTGCCCCCGGACCGATATCTACTATATAATCCGCTGCCAGCATCGTATCTTCATCATGTTCTACTACAATCAATGAATTTCCAAGATCACGCAAATGTTTCAGCGTCGCAAGAAGTTTATCATTATCTCTTTGATGAAGT
>OGOW01003469.1_pt1 | contig 11267 bp, 9 predicted proteins | sample 1552781 | NCBI WGS metagenome assembly OGOW01 (sample SAMEA2580145, study PRJEB22360) | human gut metagenome | biome: human gut; feature: human-associated habitat; material: faeces | place: Denmark | collected 2008/2010
CTTGTCACGGTGGCGGGGCACCCGCTGCCGGAGGAAGCCGATGCCGCCCAGGCGTGCGTGGGCTACCTGCCGGAGCAGCCGCCGCTCTACCCGGAGATGACGGTGGAGGAGTATCTGCTCTTCGCGGCCGAGCTCAAGGGCGTGAAGCGGGCCGACCGGAAGGAACAGGTGCGGAAAGCGGCCCATCGGACCGGGCTGGATAACGTGATGCCCCGGCTCATCCGCAGCCTGTCCAAGGGCTACCGGCAGCGGGTCGGCATTGCACAGGCCCTGCTGGGCAGCCCAAAGCTGATCATCCTCGACGAGCCTACGGTCGGCCTTGACCCCGCACAGGTGGTCGAGATCCGTAAGCTCATCCGGGAGCTGGGCAAGGCGCACACCGTCATCCTGTCCAGCCACATCCTGAGCGAGGTGCAGGCCGTCTGCCAACAGGTGCTGATCCTGTCCAAGGGGAAGCTGGCGGCATCCGGCACGCTGGAAGAGCTGACCGCCGGAGACCGGAGCCTTGAGGAAGTCTTTATGGAGCTGACGGGCGGAAATACCGAGGAAGAAACAGGGGAGGAGGAAGCGGAATGACAGCCATCTTCAAGCGGGAACTCCGCAGCTATTTTCACGGGATGCTGGGCTATGTGCTCACGGCCTTTCTGCTGGCCTCGTCGGGCATCTATTTTCTGGCGCTGAACCTCGGCTATGGGCTGACGGATTTCGGCTACTACACGTTATACCGCACGATTTTCATGCTGCTGCTCTACATCCCGGTGCTGACGATGCGTTCGCTGGCCGAGGAGCGCCGCAGCCGCACCGACCAACTGCTGCTGACCAGCCCGGTCCCTGTCTGGGGCATCGTGCTGGGCAAGTTCTTTGCCATGTGCGCCGTCTTTGCGCTGCCCTGCCTTATGGATGTGGTCATGATCCTCATCCTCTGGGCGCTGGGCGGCACTGTCCCGGCACTTGCCGCCAATTTTGCCGCGTTGCTGTGCTATTTCCTGCTGGGCTGTGCGGCCATCGCCATGGGGGAGTTCCTCTCCGGCCTGACCGAAAACCCCATCATCGCGGCGGTGGCGGGCTTCTCTGTGCTGCTGCTGGCCTACATGATGCCCAGTCTCCGCAGCCTGTTCAACGCGGGCAGCGCTGTGGCGCTGGCGGTCTTCACGGCCATTGCGGGAGCGGCTTCCCTGATGGCCGGGCTGCGCACCCGGAGCTTCATCCTCGGCTGCCTGACCTTTGCGGCCCTCTGCCTTGGGTTGACGGGCCTGTTCCTTTTGCAGAGCGCATGGCTGACCGAGGCCTTCAGCGCAGTGCTGAGCGTCCTATGCTTTTTTACCCCCTTTGAGGATTTCGTCAACAACAGTTTCTCCCTTCCGACGCTGGTCTATTACCTGACCGTGACGGGAATGTTCCTGTTCTTCACGGCGCAGAGCATCGAGAAGCGCCGCTGGAACTGAAAGGAGGGGAAGAGCGATGAAATTTTTGAAATCGAAAAGATCTGCGTCGGACGGAAAAGTGTTCCGCAGCGGCCTGTATTCTGCTGCCATTACAGCAGCGGTGATCGCAGCGGTGGTGCTGCTGAATCTGCTGGTGCGGGCCATCCCGTCCAAGTACACCGAATTCGACCTCTCGGAGGCCGGGCTCTACACCCTCGGCGACAGCTCCAAGCAGGTGGCACGGGAGCTTTCGCAGGATGTGACCATCTACTACCTCTGCGAGACCGGCAATGAAGATCAGATCATCTCCAAGCTGCTGGATAAATACGCTGCCGAGAGCAGCCACATTACGTGGGAGCTGAAGGACCCGGCAGTCTACCCGACCTTTGCGGCCCAGTACGGCGCACAGGAGGCCTCTTCCGGCAGTGTGATCCTCGTTTCCGGGGACCAGAATGTTGTGCTGGACGCATCCGAACTCTACGATTACGACTACTCCGACTACTACACCACCGGAACCTACAGCGTGACCTTTGCGGGCGAAAACGAGATCACCTCGGCCATCTACCGGCTGACCAGCGGGGAGCAGAAGCACGCCTACTACACCACCAACCACGGCGAGCAGACCCTGACCGACACCCTGACCGATGCGCTGGAAAGCCAGAACCTTTCCCTCGCGGCGCTGGACCTGCTCTCCAGCGGCATCCCGGAGGACTGCGACCTGCTCATCATCAACAACCCCGCGCAGGATCTTGCCTCGGCGGGCAGCCTTGTGGACGAGATGAGTCTGCTGCGCGGCTATCTGAGCAGCGGCGGCAAGGTGCTGCTGCTAACCGATTCCTATTATAATACCCCCAACCTCGACGCGCTGATGGCGGAGTTCGGCCTGACCCGCACCGAGGGTCTTGTGGTGGAGGGGGACGCCAACCATTCTATGAACGGCTACCCCTACTATCTGCTGCCAGACTACACCAGCCCCACCGAGACCGCCGCGCTGGACGGCGTGGACACCAGCCGCCATGTGCTGCTGCAGATGGCGCAGGGCATCACCCTGACCGAAACGGACAACATCGTTTCGGAAGCGCTGCTTACCACCTCCAATTCCGCCTACAGCAAAACGGCGGGCTACGAGATGGTCACCGCCGATAAGGAAGACGGCGACCTCGACGGCCCCTTCGCGCTGGCAGCATATGCCCGGAATGAGACCACCGAGGCGGAAGTGATCTGGGTCAACTGCGGCAACATGGACAACGAAGCCGCCTATCAGGTCGTGCCCGGCAACTGCACCTTCCTGCAGGGCTGTGCCGCCTCGCTGGCGGGTCAGGTCAGCACGGTGCTGATCGACTCCAAGGCGCTGGAAGCGGCTCCCATCTCGGTCTCCGGCAGCGTTTCGGCGGTGCTGGGGCTGACGTTCATCGTCATCCTGCCCGCCGCGCTGCTGGCGGTGGGCGCGGTGGTCGTGGTGCTGCGGCGCAGAAAGTGAGGCCTGCATGAAAACAAAGCAGCGCACCCTGCTGGGGCTTCTGGTGCTGGTCCTGCTGCTGGGCGGGGCGCTGGCCCTGCTCACCCGGCAGAACCAGAAGGCGGAACAGGCCGCCAGCGAAGCCGCGCAGGGAGCCATCCCGCTGTCCTCCTTTGCGGCGGACGACCTGACGGAGATCGTGGTCACCTACAACGGCGAGACCAACACCCTCCACTCTGCAGACGGCGGCTGGACACTGGCCGAAGATCCGGCCTACCACCTCGACGAAACGTCCTGCAATACGATGCGCACGGCGCTGGCCGCCCTGAATGCCAAGCGCCAGCTGACCGAAGAGCCGGGTGAAGATTACGGCTTCACCGCCGATTCGCTGACCGTGACGGTCACGGCGGCGGGGGAAACGAACACCTTCACCTTTGGGGCGGAGAATGCAGCCACCGGGGACATCTACCTGAAAAAAGCCGGGGATGATGCCCTTTATACGGTGGCCGGCACAAAGGCGTCCTGCTTCGAGGTACGAAAAACGGACCTCTTCGGAGCATTCAATCCGGCGGGGCTGACGAGCTCGGCCATTGAAGCGGTGACGCTGACGAAAAACGGTGAGACCCTCACCCCGGAGCTGACCACCGAACTCCTTTCGGCCCTCAGCAGCTATGTGACCGCCCAGACGACGGACGGTGACCCCGCCGGAATGAAGGAGCTTGCCGCCGCTGTGGTCCAGACAGCCGACAGCACCAAGACCCTGACCTACTATGAGGGCATGGACAACTACTACCTGACTGTGGCGGGGGACACCTCGCTCTACACGGTAGACGGTTCCACGGTCCAGACCATCCTTGCCGCGGACGCTGCGGAAGCGGATCCGTGAAACAAAAGTTCATCCAACGGTCGTTTTTGCGCCCGGAGGTTTCCTGTACAGGGGCCGCCGGGCTTTTCTATGCCCCGCGCCGGTTTTTTCCGATTTCGTAAAGTTTGGGCAAACTGTGTCAGAGTGATTGACATTTGCACACAAATTGTATAAGATAGACACGATAGGGGAGAGGATCCTGCGCAAAGCTTGCCGTTATTTGGCGCGGCGTGGGGACGATCACCCCGGTACGAGGGATGGGGCAACGGCCCTGTCTTTTTTCGTATCTGAGTTTAAGGAGGATTTGGTATCATATGGACAACTCGGTGATCGTATCCCTGCGGGATATCGTTGTGGAGTTTGACGGCCAGCGGATTCTGGACGGACTGAACCTCGATATCCACGATAAGGAATTTGTCACGCTGCTGGGCTCTTCCGGCTGCGGTAAAACCACGACCCTTCGCCTGATCGCGGGCTTTCTGGAACCGAACTCCGGCAAAGTCCTGCTCAAAGGAGAGGACATTACGGGCGTGCCGCCTTATAAACGGCCGGTGAACACGGTGTTCCAGAAATACGCGCTGTTCCCGCACCTGAACGTCTTTGAAAACGTGGCGTTCGGTCTGCGCTTGAAAAAGATGGACGAAGAGACTATCCGCCGCAAAGTGCGCGATATGCTGGAAGTCGTGGGCCTGAAAGGCTTTGAGCGCCGCAGCATCGGCCAGATGTCCGGCGGCCAGCAGCAGCGCGTGGCCATCGCCCGCAGCCTTGTCAATGAGCCGGAGATCCTGCTGCTGGACGAGCCTCTGGGTGCGCTGGATCTCAAGCTGCGCAAGGAGATGCAGTTGGAACTGAAGCGTTTGCAGCGCGAGATGAATATCACCTTTATCTATGTCACCCACGATCAGGAAGAGGCGCTGACCATGTCCGATACCGTCGTCGTCATGAACGGCGGCAAGGTGCAGCAGATCGGCACCCCGGAGGATATCTACAACGAGCCGAAGAACGCCTTCGTTGCGGACTTTATCGGCGACTCCAACATCGTGGACGGCGTGATGCACCGCGATTTCCTCGTTTCCTTCTCCGGCGTCGAGTTCCCCTGCGTGGATCGCGGCTTTGCGCGGGAACAGAGCGTGCAGGTCGTTGTCCGCCCGGAGGACATCGAAGTGGTCTCCCCCATGGAAGGCCAGCTGGTCGGCGTGGTCAACGACGTTATCTTCAAGGGCGTCCACTTTGAGATGCACGTGGAGTGCGAAGGCCGGGAGTGGCTCATCCATTCCACCCGCGCCTGTACGCCCGGCGAGACCATCGGCATGAAGATCGGCCCCAACGAGATTCACATCATGGCGCGTTCTTGAGGTGATGCCGAAATGAAGATCTACGATAAAAAGCTTGCGTATCCTTATTTCGTATGGATGACGCTGTTCACGGTGGTGCCGCTCATCATCGTGGTGTACTACGCCCTGACGGATGCGGACGGCAATTTCACGCTGGACAATCTGCTCTCCATCAGCGGCTACGGCTCGGTGTTCGCCCGCAGTCTGCTGCTGGCCCTGATCGCGACGGTCATCTGCCTCATCATCGCCTTTCCGGTGGGCTATTTCCTCTCCCGGCTGCGGGTGAACAAGCAGCACATCATGCTGATGCTGGTCATGCTGCCCATGTGGATGAACTTTCTGCTCCGCACCTATGCGTGGATGGGTCTGCTCAGCACGAACGGCCCGGTCAACGCGGTGCTTGGCTTCTTCGGCCTTGGACCGTTCAATATGCTGAACACTTCCGGCGCGGTGGTGCTGGGCATGGTGTACAACTACGTGCCCTATATGATCCTGCCGCTTTACACCAGCATGACCAAGATCGACCAGAGCATCGTGGAGGCGGCGCAGGACCTTGGCGCCTCCACCACCCAGACCCTGCTGCGGGTGCTCATCCCCATGAGCGTGCCCGGCATCAGCACCGGCATCACGATGGTCTTCGTCCCGGCGGTGTCTACCTTCGTCATCAGCCGGATGCTGGGCGGCGGTTCCAACCTGCTGATCGGCGATCTGATCGAGATGCAGTTCCTTGGCAACAGCTACAACCTGAACGTCGGCTCGGCTATGAGCCTTGTGTTGATGATCATCGTTCTGCTCTGCATGAGCTTTACCTCTAGCTTTGATGAGGATGAGATGGAGGGGGTGTCCTGATGAAAACAAAACATCTTCGCCTGATGCAGCGGGTCTATATCATCCTGTTTTTCTGCTTCATGTATCTGCCCATCGCGTATATGATCGTGTTCAGCTTCAACCAGAGCAAGGGCTACGCGCTGTTCACCGGCTTTACGCTCAAGTGGTACACCAGCCTGTTCCATAACGCTTCCATCCTGCGGGCGCTGGCCGTCTCGCTGGAAGTGGCGCTGGCTTCGGCGGTCATCGCTACCATCCTCGGCACAGCGGCTTCGCTGGGGATTGCGTCCATGGGCCGCAAGAGCCGCCTTGTGGTCACCAACATCACCTATATCCCGGTGGTCAACCCGGAGATCATTACCGGTATCTCGCTGATGCTGCTCTTCGTGGCATACCAGCGCTTCGCGGCCCACACCGATCTTTTGCCCGACAGCATCATGGGTCTGCCCACGCTGCTCATCGCGCATATCGCGTTCAATGTGCCCTATGTCATCTTCAACGTGTCCCCGAAGCTCAAGCAGCTGGACATCAAGCTGTATGAGGCCGCCCTCGATCTTGGCTGCGACCCGAAACAGGCCTTTTTCAAGGTCATCCTGCCGGAGATCAGCCCCGCCATCCTGTCGGCCTTCCTCATCTGCCTGACGTATTCCATCGATGACTTCATGATCTCCTACTTCAACTGCGGCACAGTCGAGACCCTGCCCATCGCCATCTACTCCATGACCCGTAAGAAGGTCAGCCCGGAGATCTACGCCCTGTCTACCATCATGTTCGTGGTCATCCTGTCCATCATCCTGATCTCCAACGCGATGGAAAGCCGCGGGTACCGCCGCGACCAGAGGGCACTGAGAGGGGAGGACGTGGCATGAAACAGATGAAACGCTTTGCGGCGCTGCTGCTGACGGCGGTTCTTGCCCTGAGTCTGCCGCTTTCGACGCTGGCCGCCGGGACCATCGAGGTCACCGAGGACGTCTCCGTGACCGACACCTACGACTGGACCCGCTTCAAGGGAAAGAACATTACCCTGAACGTCTACAACTGGGGCGAGTACATCTCCAACGGTTCGGACGACAGCGTGGACGTGGTGTCGGCGTTCCAGAAGCTGACCGGCATCCATGTCAACTACACCACCTTCGACTCCAACGAGTCCCTTTACGCCAAGCTCAGATCCGGCGCGGCAGATTACGATGTGATCATCCCGTCGGATTATATGGTGGCGAAGATGATCTCGGAAGGGATGCTGGCAAAGCTCGATTATGGCAACATCCCCAACTTCCAGAACATCGACGAGGAGTACCGCAACGCCGATTACGACCCCACCAACGAGTATTCGGTGCCCTATATGCTCTGCACCACCGGCATCATCTACAATACCACCATGGTGGACAAGGCTCCGACCAGCTGGGCCGACCTGTGGGATGAGCGGTATTCCGGCAATATGCTGATGTTCAACAACAGCCGCGATGCCTACGCCATCGCCGCTTTTGCCACCGGGAACAGCATCAATCCCCAGTCTACCGAGGAGGTGGACGAGGTGGTTGAGAAGCTCAAGACCCAGAAGCCCCTTGTTCAGGCCTACGTCATGGACGAGATCTTCGATAAGATGATCGGCGGCGAGGCAGCCATCGGCGTCTACTACTCCGGCGACGCCATCACCATGATCGACGACAACCCCGATCTGGCATGGGTCTTCCCGGAAGAGGGCAGTGTCCTCTCGGTGGACAGCATGTGCATCCCCGCCACCAGCGAAAACCAAGAGGCCGCCGAAATGTTCATCAACTTCATGTGCGAAGTAGACATCGGCAAGGCGAACGCCGAGTATATCGGCTACACCACCCCCATGCAGGCCGTGTGGGACGTGCTGGACGAGGATCTGAAGTACAGCGAGATCGCTTTCCCCTCGGAGGAGATCGCCGAAAAGGAGAAGGTCTTCACCGACCTGAGCGACGAGGTGAACAGCGAACTCGACGTCAAGTGGAGCGAGATGAAGAGCTACGACGAGGGCGGCAGCGGCGTTATTTTCCTGCTGCTCCTCCTTGCCATGATCGCGTTGGCGTGCTTCAACATCTGGCGGAAGCTGCGCAAAAAATCGCGCAATATGTATTGACCCCATACAGGCTGCGCCTCCCTTGGTGCGGCCTGTTTTTGATTGAAAAGGAATGTTTGACAATGGAACTGAATCACTTCACCGAGACCTTCACCGTTCTGAACGCGGACGGCGACTTCCGCCGGATGCTCAAGCCCAGCGCCCTGTTCCGCTACGTGGAACAGGCGGCAGCGGATCACGCCCGCGCCTATGACATGGACGACGCTTTTTTTGCCGCCCGCCACACAGCCTTTCTGGTGGGAAAACAGGCGGTGGAGATCTACCGGATGCCCACCCGTGGCGAAAAGGTCACGCTGGATACGGCCTGTGAACCCTGCAAAAAAGGCTCCATGAAGCGGATCACCCATCTGCGGGACGAGGCGGGCCGTGAGCTTGCCATGGTGGACTGCCGCTGGATCGTGGTGGATACCGAGACGGAGCGCATCCTGCGCCAGCCCAGTTGGCGCACCCCCAACTACGAAAATGATACGTTGGAAGAGGAGCTGCCCCAGCTCGTGCACAAAGCGAAGGACTTGACCTTTGCGGGCAATTGGACGGCCCGCTATTCTCTGTGCGACCTGAACGGCCATGTAAACAACTCCTGCTATCTGGACATCGCGTGCGACGCGCTGCCGCTGGAAGTGCTCCGCAAAGGGCCTCTGCGCTTCGCCTCCATCAAATACCATCGCGAGATCCCCATGGGGGCCGAGGTGGCGGTGTCCTATGCCCCGTCGGCGGATGGCTGGTATGTGGTGGGCCGCCGCGAGGAGCACATGGCATTTGAATGCTATCTGGAGTTTGCCGACGAAGCGGCACAAAAGGTCTGAAAAAAGAATTACAAAAGATTTACAATTTTCTTCGCAAAGACTCTTGCAAAATGGTTTCAAAAGAGTTACAATATAGTTACAGAAAGCGGTAAGACGCTTCTGAGTGAAATCTTTTTCTTCTTGTTATCCGTGGATATCGGGTGGGCCGCCCCTCCTCCTCCGGCTGTACTCCTTCGCAGCTGCTGGCCGCGCACCGCACAGGCGGTATCCTCGCTTCGTGTGCAGAAAAGCTCGCCCTTCGGGGCGGGCTTTTTTGCGTCTCCGGGGCCGCGGCGGGAGCAAGGAAAAGCAGATTTCGGGAATAAAGTGTTACTTTCCGTCATTTTCTTAGACAAAGTGTCTGGTTTTCGCGAGGAGTCATTTGGAAAGTTTGTTTTGCAAAATGCTTGCGTTTGTGCCGGTTTGTGTTACAATAAGTGCAAGCAATTTTAAGCATGTTCCAAGCACATTAGGTGAAATGAATTTGCCGCCGTTTTGACGGGCTGCACGAGAGAAAAGGAGTTTGAGTATGGCTTATTTCTATGAAGAACCTTCCCGCACCTTTGGCGAATATCTGCTGGTTCCGGGGTATTCCTCCGCAGAGAATATTCCTACGGCCGTCAGTCTGAAGACCCCGTTGGTCAAGTACCGCAAGGGTGAGGAAGAGTGCCCGTTGGAAATGAACATCCCCATGATCAGCGCCATCATGCAGTCGGTCTCCGGCGATAAGCTGGCCATCGCACTGGCTCGTGAGGGCGGCGTTTCCTTTATTTACGGTTCTCAGAGCATCGAGAACGAGGCCGCCATGGTCCGCCGCGTGAAGAGCTACAAGGCCGGTTATGTCGTTTCCGACTCCAATCTGGCCCCCACTTCCACCCTGCACGACGTGCTGGAGCTGAAGGCCCGCACCGGCCACTCCACCATCGCTGTTACCGCCGACGGCACCCCCAACGGCAAGCTGCTGGGTATCGTGGCCTCCCGCGATTACCGCGTCAACCACACCCCGGATGACGCTCCTGTCACCACCTTCATGACCCCCATCGAGAAGCTGGTCACCGCACCGGAAAACACCTCCCTGCATGACTGCAACAACATCATCTGGGACAACAAGATCAACACCCTGCCGCTGGTGGATGCCGAGGGCAACCTGAAGTACTTCGTTTTCCGTAAGGACTACGATTCCCACAAGAAGAACATCAACGAGCTGCTGGACAAGAATAAGAGCTATGTCGTCGGCGCGGGCATCAACACCCGTGACTATGCCCAGCGCGTGCCCGCACTGGTGGATGCCGGTGTGGACGTCCTCTGCATCGACTCTTCCGAGGGCTATTCCGAGTGGCAGAGCCGCACGATCGGCTGGATCCGCGAGAACTACGGCGACACTGTGAAGGTCGGCGCGGGCAATGTCGTGGATGCTGAGGGCTTCCGCTTCCTTGCCAAGGCTGGCGCAGACTTCGTGAAGATCGGCATCGGCGGCGGCTCCATCTGCATCACCCGCGAGACCAAGGGCATCGGCCGTGGTCAGGCCACCGCTGTCATCGAGGTCGCCAAGGCTCGTGACGAGTACTTCAAGGAGACCGGCATCTATGTGCCCATCTGCTCCGACGGCGGCATCGTCCACGATTATCACATCACCCTCGCGCTGGCCATGGGCGCGGATTTCGTTATGCTGGGCCGCTACTTTGCCCGCTTCGACGAGAGCCCCACGAACAAGGTCCGCATCAACGGCCAGTATATGAAGGAGTATTGGGGCGAGGGCTCCAACCGCGCCCGCAACTGGCAGCGGTATGACCTCGGCGGCTCCACCAAGCTGAGCTTCGAGGAAGGCGTGGACAGCTATGTTCCTTACGCCGGCCCCCTGTCCGACGGTGTCCAGACCACCCTGTACAAGGTCAAGAGCACCATGTGCAACTGCGGTGCACTGTCCATCCCCGAACTGCAGCAGAAGGCAAAGCTCACCGTCGTTTCCTCCACCTCCATCGTCGAGGGCGGCAGCCACGACGTTGTGCTGAAGAACGCCACCCCGAATATCATCAACGGTTGATCTGAACCGACTGCAAAAAGCCGCTTCCGGACGCTCCGGAGGCGGCTTTTTGCTGCTTTCGGAAAAAAGATTTGACCCACTTGTGCCGGAATTTTACAAAACCACTTGCACCCGCACGGGAAAGATGCTATCATGATACAAACACCCTGTCATGACAGGGCAGAAGAGAGGAAAACCGTCATGGACGAGATCAAAGTTATTCCGTATATTCCGGATGAAGATTATGATAACCCCGCAATGGTCGTGGATTTTTACGAGTTCACGATGGCCAACTGCCTGTTCCTGCATGGCTTCAAGAATACGACGCTGGTGTTCGATATGTTCTTCCGCAAGAACCCGGACAATCAGGGCTATTCCATCAGCGCCGGCCAGCGCAAGCTGACCCGCTTTTTGCTGAACTATCACTTCAACGAGCAGGACA
>OGOW01003470.1_pt1 | contig 11266 bp, 9 predicted proteins | sample 1552781 | NCBI WGS metagenome assembly OGOW01 (sample SAMEA2580145, study PRJEB22360) | human gut metagenome | biome: human gut; feature: human-associated habitat; material: faeces | place: Denmark | collected 2008/2010
GAAAAATAAGGATTTGGAGTTTAAGAAGAATGATTTGGATCGATGAGGAAAATTCACGCCCGAATTTTCCTGCAAGCATAGCATTTTGACGGCAAAAATGCGAAAAGTTAATTTTAGGAGGTGTCCTAAGACCTCATGGGCAAGATTCGCAGTAAAAAAATAAGCATTCGCCTAAGCGAAAAAGAGTACTTGTATTTAAAAGAGCAAGCGGACTTAGCGGGCTTAAAAATCGAGCCGTTCCTGCGCAATTTAATCTCAGGCGTAAAGATGAAACCGCGCCCAAAAGAAGAATGGGCGGAGCTCATTCGCCAAGTTAGTGCTGTCGGCAACAATATCAACCAAATCGCCCACCGTGCCAACATTCACGGATTGACAGACAAGCAAACCTTGCTTGCGGTTAAGGTGTCGCTGGACAAGCTGTGGCAGAAGATGGACGAGCTCTGATGGCGATTATTAAGGTATTCGCCGTGCGCAAACAGTTGAAGAAAACAGTCAATTACATCACCGACAGCGAGAAAACAAACTCGAATCTTTCGCACATGATAGATTATGCGCTGAATTCGGAAAAAACAGCCAGTACCGTATCTGCTTCCGAGCAATTTTTGTACGAAAGCGTCATCAATCTGCCTGATGTCAGCTCAGCTTACGAAAGAATGCAGGCAACGAAAGAACGCTTCGGCAAAACAAGCGGCGTCTTGGGCTATCACATTATCCAATCCTTTAAGCCGGGAGAAATCACAGCCGATCAATGTCATGAATTAGGCAGAAAACTGGCAAGCGAAATGTTTGGCGCTGGCTACGAAATCGTCATCGGCACGCACTTAAACAAGGAGCATTTGCACAATCATATTGTGGCAAATTCTGTGTCTTTCATTGATGGGAAGAAGCTCAGATTTAACAAGCAAAGCTATCGCGAACTGCAGGAAATGTCCGACCAATTATGCCGTAAATACGGCTTATCTGTGATTGAGAGTAAAGCGCACGGTAAGAGCTACAAAGAATGGCTCAACGAAAAAGAGGGCAAGCCGACCGTAAGAGGACAAATACGTGCGGACATTGATCTCGCGATCAAAGAATCCTTTAATTACGGTATTTTCATAGCTAACTTAGAAAAACGAGGCTATCTCATCAAGGACAGCCCGAGCAGAACTTACACCGCCCTCAAGCCGCCGTTTGGGGCGAGATTTATCCGCTTAAACAGCTTGGGCGAGGAATATACGAAAGAACGAATTATCGGAAGATTGAGTAAGCAAAAAAGTTGGCAGAGAAAGGCGGAGCCTGAAAGAACGAAATATTATTCGCGCAAGCTGCCGCAGAAACGCCGCAAAATCACGGGCTTGCAGGCGTTGTATCTGCGGTATGTCTATCTTTTGAAACTGAATAAAAAGCCAAAAGCGAAGTTAAGCCGCTATTTATGGGAAGATTTATGTAAGTTTGAGAAGTACAAAAAAGAATATCTGTATCTTAAGGCGCAAAATATCACGACAAAGGAGGAGTTAAGTGAAAGGATAACTGTTTTAAATTATGAGGTCGAAAAGTTGAAAACTTTGCGTAAGCCATTGTACGAGCAGAAAAGGAGGTGTGTTAATATTGAGCAAAAAAATGAAATCGAACTCAAATTAAACGAGCTTAACAGCAATTTAAAAGAGTTGCGCAAAGAATTGCGCCTTTGTAACGACATTGCGGAGAATATCGCAAGAATTAAAGCTAATCTTGCTGCGGAAAAGCAGGAAAACGAGATTAAACGAGATATTAATAAGGAAAAGCAAACGAAAGGAGATGAGGCGAATGAGCCAGGGGAGCGACGCGGCTGAGCAGATGGTCAAGGAAACGATGATTATCTCCGAAACAGCCGCCAAATTGGCAGGCTTGGGTGCGAAAAATTTAGCCGTGCTTTTGACGCTTTATTTGCGGGAAAAACACCAACTTAAAGGCGAAACAAACTTGAAAAAGCTGCTTAAGGAGGGCAAAGAGATTCGCGTGTTTTGTCTGGACAAGGACAATCTGGCGGAGTTTAAAAAGCACGCCAAAGATTACGGCATCGTCTACAGCGCCTTAAAACAGAAAAACGACGAGAGCAATATCATCGATGTTTTAGTCAAGGCTGCGGATACGCCGAGAGTCAATCGTATCTTGGAGAAGATGAAATATCCCTTGCCAAGTGAAAAAAAGGCGGACGAACAAGCAAAAAAGTCCGTGAGCGCCGCTCGGTCCGAGAAAGCATCGAGCGAGCCGTCAATTGGCAGCATTATGCCGACGAAGAATGACGAACGGCGCTCGGTCAAGGAAAGGATTGATGAGCTCGAGGCGCTGAAAAATCGGGCGCAGGAAAAGTACGAAATTAGAACAATTAAACGTGAAAAGAGGCAGGAGAGATGAAGAAACGCAAATTATTTATAGCCGCAATGACGCTGATTTATTTATCTTTAACGGTAAATATCGGCTATTGCGCGGACTATCCGACCGAAGTGCATCATTATGAGCGCAATCACAAGCGGGTGATTGAGCAGATTTACGAATTGAATCACGACCAAGAGCCGTCAGACAAAATTTGTGAAGATTTTGCGCAGGACGGCTATTATTATACCTTGGAAAGCATTACAAAAAGCGAAAAATCCACTACTGACACTAAAGAACACAAGGAAATTGTAACAGTTGAGAGCCAAAGTAAAAACATCGGCGACATTATGCCGCTTTTAGCGAAAACCAAGGTCGTAACTACCGTCGACGGCTATAACGGCACCTTAAACTTGGACGAAAGCAGTATCACCGTCAAGGCTAAGGGCTATAAGTCAGGCAGCAAGACAATTCAAGCCTCCCGTACCTATCCCAATCTGCTGAACGCCGATTTGGCGTATATTCCGAAAAACATCACCGAAAACGGCACGGAACTTGGGCTGGCGGATGTGAATTGGCAGCGCGATTTAACCTACAATCACGATGATTACGCTATCGGCAAGCGTTATTTAGCGGAAGCTATGTATCAAGGCACGAAAAAGTACAGCTATGTCACAGGCTATGTGGTGACGGCGGAATATACCGGCGAGGTAGTGAAAGAAACAGCGCAAAAGGATATTTATACATTGACCTTTGTCGGTGAAAGAGAGCACGAATTATTCTTGCAAATCTTAGCAGGCATAGGCGACATGATGTTAGCAGGCGGAGTGCTATACGTTATTTATCGCAAGAAATGCAGATTTACAACTGATGAAAATATTAATGATGAGACGGACGAAATAAAGGAGGACGAATGATGAACATAAAAAACGGAGCGTTAATCTTAGCCTTGGCGGCAGCTTTAATGAGTGCAAATGTAGATTCAGCGCAGGCAAAAGAATATTTTTACGATGAAGCATTGGGCGACTTCCCAAAAAGCACAAGCGTTGATTTGCCGACAGTGATAGGCGCAGAAAATATTTATCTTCGCGATGTCAGCAAAAATACCGCCCTATTACCTCCGCCGTTCGGCTCACCGCAAATGTTGCAAACGAACAGCGGCACAATGATGAATGCGGTAATAAACGCAACAGCAGACATTACCCAAGCAATTCCGCCAAACATAACAACGACAGAAACGGGAAGTTTGCTTTATGCCGACGGTACTTTGGGAATATTGAAGGTCCCTAAGCTGGGCTTGAATGTCAAAGTGTATGAGGGCGAAAATAATTTAGAGAAAGGCGTGGGGCATTTCACCGATACGGCGGTTTTCACTGGCAATGTCGCCATCGCCGGACATAATCGCGGTGCCAACAGCTATTTTGGCGAGATTCACCATTTAAAAGCAGGCGATGAGATTATCTACAGCACCAAACTCGGTACGAAAAAATATGCGGTCACAAGCGTGCGCAAGATAAACGCTGCGGATTTCTCCTTTCTGCGGGAAACGCAAGATAATCGCTTGACCTTGATCACCTGCGTGAAGAATGAACCGAACTTTCGCCGGTGCGTGCAGGCGAGGGAAAAGTGAAAAAGCCGCTCATGGTGAGCGGCTTTCATAACTGATGATCAAGTACCCAGTTTAATAAATCGTCAAATGAGGATTCGTCAGCGGCAACTTTAAGAATAATATCAACTAAGTCTGCTTGGGTATATTCCAGCTCGATTTTATTAAGAGCCAGAAAAACGAGCATAGCATGAGTGCCGATGCGCTTATTGCCGTCGATAAAAGCGTGATTTTTAATAAGACCGTATCCAAGTCTGGCGGCTTTTTGCTGGATGGACGGGAAAATTTCAATACTGTCAAAAGTTTGAAACGGAGCGCTGATGGCAGATTCCAATAAATTTTCATCGCGTATGCCGTCACTGCCGCCTGTTTCGGCAATAAGGTTCGCGTGCAGCATGAGGATCTGCTCTTTAGATAAAATTATCATTTGGCCAGAATCTCATAAGCTTCGCGGTTTTTAGCAATCAAGCGCTTGGAAACAGCCAGCAAATCTTCATTATCCGCAAGCTGCTCTGCTTCGGCCTTTTCAAATTCGATCAAAAGATAGCGCGGCGAATTGTTTTTTAAAATAACGACAGAACCGTTTTCGTCAACCATGCGGGCAACGCGGGAGAAGTTTTGATTGGCCTCGGTGATAGACACCAGATTTTTTGTATTTACGTTCATAAAATGAACCTCCTTTAACTGTGTTCATATATATTATACACAAGCATTAGGAGAAATACAACCTATTTTGCGAATAATTTGTTTCGATTTGTAGTTGATTTTTAGTTGCATTATAATTTGTGCACACAGGCGATGGAAAAGTGAAAAAGTGATTTGGATTTTGTTGAATTTTTTGCTATAATATTATATAGTGAAAAATTTAACCGGAGGGTGATTGTATGGAGAATATTCGAGAAATGCTGGAAACGAGCAGTGGTGAAAAGCGTTATAGAATAACTTTAAATTATATGCAAAGTAAAGGGATCACTTGGTTCAATAAGGAAAAGAAACATAAGCAACAAAAATATAGGATTTTGTCAGGAAGAACGTCTATTCATGTTACGGATAAATATTTTCATTTCTTTTGTACCGAAATTGATGCTGAAACAATTCAAAAAAAGGTAGGGCTTATACCAACAGACAATAGTAAAGACGAAGCAAGACCATATGCATTTAGAGAAGTAAGCTTAGACGATTTCTTTAAAATAGTAGATTGTCTTTTGGAAAATCCTTTAAACAGAAACGGATTAAGCGAGATATATGAGAAAGTAACCGAGGAGGATATTAAACGGTGTAGCGATGTAAAAAGTATTAATGGCGAAGAACGCGAAATACTAACTAAAGCCAGGGTAAATCAAGGAACAATCCGAGAAAATGCGATGAAAAAGTACAACGGAAAATGCGTTTTGTGCGGAATAGGTATTGACACTGCGTTAAGAGCAAGCCATATAAAAAGCTGGGCAGATTCGACTTCTAAAGAAAAAGGCGATCATGAAAATGTCTTGTTGTTTTGCGCAAATCACGACGCTTTGTTTGATAAGCACTTGATTTCCTTTGATGACAACGGATATTTGTTGATTAGTGCTGAAATAAATGAGGGAGAAAGAAAAAAGCTGAACATTTCAAACGACATGAAAATTGAAATGAGTGCAGAAATGCGAGGATATATGGCTTATCACCGTAAGAAATTTGAAGAAAAATAATAAAAGCAGCAGTTGCATTTTTAGGACAAATGATATATACTATCAATCATGATGTCCGGTGCTGTGCCGGAAGGAAAACCACTTGTTTCTCACCATGGGAGCAAGTGGTTTTCTGCTTTTATTGAAAAAAATATTGTTAATTACTTACGTCCTTAAAATTTAGGACGTATTTTTTTGACGAAAAATAAAGGAGGGGAGCGCATATTTTGAGAATCAGAGATAAGCCAAAGGAGGAAATAAGACCTACCAAACTTAATATAACCAACATCTAAGAGCTTACCAATCGTAAGCTCTTTTTTATTGCGTGAAAATATTTTGTGAAACATAATTTGAAACTCAATACAAGGAGGAAACACGATGAAAAAAGTAATAACAATCCTGATGTTACTTTGCTTTTGTTTAAATCTTATGCCCAATGCAAGCTTCGCGGCAGATAGTTTGGACGAGGCCTTAGGCGAAATTGGCATATATAACGGCGGAAGCGAGCTCAAATATTTAACTGTCAGCGGTGCCGTGCGCCAGATGACTTATGTCTATTTTAACTATGTCAACCGCTTAGGACAGACCAAAGAAATCCCTGCCTACTGCGTCAATCCCAACGACAAAGGCGTAGCGCAGGTGGTGAAACAAGGTCAATCTGTCAAATATTCAGCTGCAGATAAAGCGAGTGATCCCAAGGTTATGGGCATCATCGCCTGCGGTTATCCCACGCGCAGTCTCAAAGAATTAGGCTTGGAGAATGCCGAGGAAGCATATTATGCGACCAAAACGGCGCTTTGGTGCTATCTTTTGAGCAGTTGGGACATTAACAAAACTGCGGTCAATCCCAACTTAAGCGGGACGGAGAAAGCCGCAGCCGAGCGCGTGTTAGCCGCGGCGAGGGACATTTACACCCGCGGCACTTGGTGGGATCGGATTTATACGCCTAAACTGACGGTGCAGGCTGACCAAGAGTACGCCTACCCCGTGACCATAAACGGCACGGAATATTTGCAGCAGGAAGTCACCGTCACCTCCGAAACGTGGGTCGAGTATTACATCCAAGTTTCCTTTGCCGATGAAAGCGCGGTTCCTCAAGGCACCAAAATCGTGGATCTGAATAACAAAGAGACAGATAAAATAACCTTTCAAAGCACAGGCAACGGCTACAGCGGTAAGTTTAAAATTCTCTATCCGAAAGACTCTTTACCCAAAAATGAAGGAGCGGTACAGCTGAAATTCAAGGGTAATGTCTATCAATATGCCGTCTATTACGCCGTTTGCGCCGAGACGGACAAATACGGCAAAATCCAGAATTATATCTGCGACACCGACCCCACCGCGCCTATTAATATCTCATTTATGAGTAAATATAAGACAAACGCTTCTGTAGATAAATCCGATGAAGATAAGCCGAGCACGGACAATCCGACCACGGCTTTAGAAATCATCAAGGTTGAAAAAGGCACGAATAAGCCTCTTGCAGGCGCAATCTTTGAAGTCAAAGGACCGCACGGCGATGTTTTGGGCAGCTTTTCCACGGATACGAACGGCAAAATTACTCTGCCTCTAACTTTAAGCGGTACCTATGTCGTCACCGAAAAAAGCGCGCCGAAAAATTATCTTTTGAGTAAGGACAACACCCAAACTGTCACCGTAAGCTACAATCAAACTGCGACAGTGACCTTTGCCAACGAACCATACGGCGATTTACGTATCGAAAAAATTGACGGCGTAAGCGGTGAAAGCTTGGCAGGCGCGCAGATTGAAGTAAAGAATCTAAACGACGGCACAACATATAACGGCACTACCCAAACGGGCGGCAGTTTAAACCTGACGAAATTGAAACCCGGTGTGTACGAAGTGAAAGAAATCGCTGCGCCTAAAGGATACAAATTAGACAATAAAACTTACACTGCCAAAGTGAATACAGGAGAAGTTACCACCGTAACTTTAAAGAACTACGCCAAGTCGGGATTACGAATCATCAAATATGACGAAAAAACATTGGAACGCCTGCCCGATACGACCTTTGATGTATATAAAGATACCGTCTTAATCGGCACATTCACGACCGATGAACTGGGCGAAATTACCCTTTTAGACTTGGCGGAAGGGACTTATCTGGTCAAAGAAATTTCAACCGACGACAGCCACCTCGTCAATTCCTCGCCGCAGGAGATAGAGATCAAGGCGGGAGAGGAGCGGATTTACGAGCTCGTTTTCTTTAACGTCCAAAAGCCGGGGATAAGCTTAATCAAGGTGGACAAAGATACCATGCAGCCTTTGGCAAATGCCAAGTTTAAGATCACTCAAGTAGGCGGAAGCTTCAGCAAGGAATATGTCACTGATCAAAACGGCGAGATAGATTTGAAAAATTTAGAACCGGGCGCGTACGAAGTTAAAGAAATATCCGCGCCGAATGGTTATTTAATCGACGAAAGCACGCGAATCATCCAAATTAACGCCAATGAAAATGCGCAGTTTGTTTTTACAAATATTGCGAAACCTACGCTTACAATTAAGAAAGTAGATGCTATCACGAATGACCTTCTGGCTAATGCTGAGTTCAAAATTTACCGAATGTCCGACGACACCGCAAGCGGAGAATTAAACTTTATCGGCACCTATTACACCGATGAGAACGGCGAAATAACATTAAATAATCTCGCGACGGGTTGGTACAAAATCACCGAAACCAAAGCTCCGGACGGCTACGAATTAGCGAAAGCAGCGACACAAACCGTGTATTTGGCAGGAGGGATGAATAAAGTAGTCACCTTTAAAAATACGCCTTTAAGCGGACTGGTGATCAAAAAAGTCGATCAAAGTAGCGGCGAAGTATTGGCAGGGGCGAAATTTCAAGTGAAATATTTAAGCGGCATTTCGGGCACGGGCGGCACGGTGATCGGCGAATACACGACCTCGGCAAACGGCACAATCGTGCTTAACCGCTTAAAAGCGGGAACTTATGTAGTTGAAGAAATGCAGGCGCCAGCAGGTTATGAAATCACCGAGCCTGCGAAAACCGTTTATCTGTCGGGGGAAGAGCAGACGGTTATCAGCGTCGAGTTTGCGGATAAAAAGATCGGCGCAGGCGAAATAATTAAAATTGACGCTGAGACAGGCAAGCGCTTAAAAGGCGCTGAGTTTGAACTGCGCAGGATGAACGGCGAAATCATCGGACAATTTACGACCGATGAAAACGGCGTGATTCATCTGGATAATCTTAAAGACGGTTGGTATCAGGCGACAGAAATAAAAGCACCAAAAGGCTACATTTTAGATGCCACGCCGCACAATTTTGAAGTGAAAGACGGGAAAACCGCGAGCATTACCGTGAAAAACAGTAAATATTCCTCTGTGCTGATTCGTAAAATAGACAGCGAGACCAAGGAGGGCATTTACGGCGTGAAATTTTTGCTGAGTGATAGTAATCACAAGCCCCTCGGCACCTACGAAAGCGATCAAAACGGCTATGTTTACATTGATGAAGAATTGGAGGACGGCAAGTATTATATAAGAGAGATTGAACCTGCCGAGGGCTACAATCTCGATACCAAAGAAAGAACATTTTACTTGCGCTACGGCAAGACCGAGGAGATAATTTGGGAGAACACCGCCGAAAAGGGGCAGATTCAAATCGTGAAGAAATCCGCTGATTTGAATTACACCAACGGACTTCCTGCCAATACTGTACTTCCTAATGCGATCTTTACCGTAACGAACAGCAAAGGCAAGGTCGTCGATACGATTCAAACAGACAGCCGCGGTATCGCCGTAAGCAAGCTGCTGCCCTTGGGCTATTACACCATTGAGGAAATCCAAGCACCGGCGCATTATGCAAAAAATGCAGAAACAATAACTGCCCACATCGAATTCAGCGGGCAGGCAGTGAAGTTTGAAGTCTTAAACAAAAGCCTATATACTAATGTCGCGGTTGAAAAGAAAGGTTACCTGGAAGCGATGGCGGGGCAGATTATCCGCTATGATTTCCTGACAGTGAAAAACAATTCCAATGTTTCTTTAGCTAACTTTTATTGGCGCGACACTTTGCCTACCGACGCGGCGCGCTTGGAGAAAATTTCAACCGGCACATGGAACGAAAATTTGAATTACAAGATTATGTATAAGACCAACCTGCGTGATTACCGTATTCTAAAGGATAATTTACAGGGCGGGAAAAATTATTTCCTCGACTGCTCGAGCAAAGCTTTAGGATTAGCAAGCGGAGAATATGTGACCGAAGTGATGTTTAGTTTCGGCGCGGTGCCGCCTAATTTTTCAAACACGGCGATTCCCTATCTCACTTGCACAGTGAAAAAGACCCTGCCCCATGGTTATACCTTCACTAACAAAACCGATGTCGGCGGGATTTATGACAAAGCTTGGATTATGGCGAACGATTGGCAGACGACGAAAGTATATAACAAGCTCAATCCGCCGACCTTGCCCAAGACCGGTTATTAATTAACCGATGAAATTTCAAGATGAGAGAAATACAAAAAGAGCTGTCATTATTTTGACAGCTCTTTTGCTTGCGGTTATTTGGATAGCCTTAATTTTCGCCGAAGCGTTAACGGAGGGAGGAAGCATGGTTGATGAAGCGCTTTACTTTACTAAGGGTTTAAACGAATTGCACATTCCGCAGTGGAACGCTTACAGCTTGAAAACAATTTCAGCGTGCTTAATAATCTATGACTTTCTCGTTTCGTTATATTACGAACAAAAGGGGAATTACCGCTTCCGTGAGGAATACGGCAGCGCCTGCTGGGGCAGTCCTAAAAGAACGAGCCGCGCCTTTCGTACGAAAAAACATGATCCGTACATTATTCTCACGGAGAATGTCAAGGTCAGCATGAATACCAAAGCTTTGCCACGCCTGCACCAGATAAATGCGAATGTCTTGGTCATCGGCGGTTCGGGCAGCGGCAAGAGCCGCTCCTACATCATGCCGAATATTTTGGAGTGCGCCTGCTCTTATGTCATCTGCGATCCCAAGGGCGAGCTTTATCATACCTTAGGCGGGGTGCTGGAGGAGGCAGGCTACGACATTACCGTGTTCAATCTGCTCGAAATGCAGAAGTCCGACGGCTATAATCCGCTAAAGTATATTAAAAATGAGACGGACATTGAAACCTTAGTGACGGCATTGGTGAATAACACCAACGATAAAAACCACAGCGCAGGCGAAAAATTTTGGGAGGATTCGGAGAAGAATCTGCTTAAAGCCTTGATTGCATACCTTTACGAGCAAGCGCCGGAAAACGAGCAAAATTTTGCGACCTTGATGTACATGCTCTCTCACATGGAAGTGCGCGAGGAGGACGAAAATTACAAATCGCCTGTCGATTTATTGTTTGAAGATTTGGCTTACACCGATCCCGAAAGCTACGCTTTAAGGGAATACAAAGGCTTCCGCCAAGGCGCAGGCAAAACTTTGAAGAGTATCCTTATTAGCTTGAGCTCTCGTTTAAACGGTTTTAATTTACCGCAACTAAGCAGAATTATTTTAAACGACGACATGGATTTTCAATCTTTGGGCGAACGCAAGCGCGCAATATTCATGCTCATTTCGGATAATGACGCAAGTTTTAGCTATTTAGTAGGGCTGCTGTATCTCCAAGCTTTTCACGAGCTGTATAATTTAGCCGAT
>OGOW01003480.1_pt1 | contig 11241 bp, 5 predicted proteins | sample 1552781 | NCBI WGS metagenome assembly OGOW01 (sample SAMEA2580145, study PRJEB22360) | human gut metagenome | biome: human gut; feature: human-associated habitat; material: faeces | place: Denmark | collected 2008/2010
AGAGTATAATGGTGACAGTTACCATAGATGGAAAGGAACTTTCCGTAGAGGAAAATTTAACAATTTTAGAGGCTGCCCAGACAGCGGATATCAAGATTCCCACACTCTGCTACCTGAAAGATGTAAATGAAATCGGCGCCTGCAAGATGTGTGTGGTGGAAGTAGAGGGAAGCCGTCACCTTGTGACCTCCTGTAATACAAAGGTCAGGGACGGCATGGTAATCAATACAAAATCAGACAGGGTAATCAACAGCAGAAAGCAGGTTTTGAACATGCTGCTGGCGAATCATGATGTCAGATGCTTTTCCTGCAGCAAGTCCGGTGACTGCCGTCTGCAGGATTTGTCCAACGAATACGGCATTACAAAATCCTGCTATGAGGCGAGTGCGGCGAAGTTTGCGGCAAAGAAGGAAAATCCTTTCCTGACCTATTACCCGGAGCTTTGTATCAACTGTCAGAGATGTGTCAGCACCTGTAACAAGGTGGCATGCAACGGTACGCTGCATAACGGCAAAATCGGTACAAGAACTTTAATTGATGCACCCTTTGGACCGGATTGGAAGGAAACTGCCTGTGAGTCCTGCGGAAACTGTGCGGCAGTCTGCCCTACGGGAGCGCTGGTGGCAAAGAACCGCAGGAATTATCAGGTAGGTAAGGTAAAGAAGGTGCTTACCACCTGTCCTCATTGCGCAACGGGCTGCCAGTATTATCTGGTGGTAAAGGATAATAAAATTGTGGATGTGGAACCGGCGGACGGCCCTTCCAATAAGGGACTGCTCTGCGTTAAGGGACGTTTTGGCTCCTTTAACTTTGTACATTCCCCGGAGAGATTGAAATATCCTCTGATTAAGAATAAGGAAACCGGCGAATTCGAGCGGGCAAGCTGGGATGAAGCACTGGATTTGATTGCCTCTAAATTCACGGAAATTAAGAAAAAGTACGGCCCCGATGCTCTGGCTGGCTTTGCATGCTCCCGTTCTCCCAACGAGGACTGCTATATGCTGCAGAAGATGGTGCGCTGTGCTTTCGGCACCAACAATGTGGACAACTGTGCCAGAGTATGCCATTCTGCAACGGTTGCAGGACTTGCCATGACCCTTGGCTCCGGTGCCATGACCAATCCCATCAGCGATATTACGGAGGATGTGGATGTGATTATGCTGGTCGGCTCAAACCCGGAGGAGGCACACCCTGTTATCGGTATGCAGATAAGACAGGCAGTGGAGCGGGGTACCAGACTGATAGTAGTAGACCCCAGAGATATCGGACTTTCCAAAAAGGCAGATATCCATCTGAAATTAAAGCCCGGTACCAATGTAGCCTTTGCAAACGGCATGATGCATGTCATCATCAAGGAAGGGCTTGCGGATGAGGAATTTATCCGTACCAGAACGGAAGGCTATGAGGAGTTAAAGAAGATTGTAGAAGAATATACCCCGGAGAGAGTGGCAGAGATTTGCCATATTGATGCCGACCATTTAAGAGAGGCAGCTTTGATGTACGCCAAGGCAAAGAAGGCACCGATTATTTACTGTCTGGGTGTCACAGAACATTCCACCGGTACAGAGGGCGTTATGTCCATGTCCAACATGGCAATGCTGGTTGGTAAAATCGGAAAAAGCGGCTGCGGCGTAAATCCTCTGAGAGGTCAGAATAATGTACAGGGTGCCTGCGACATGGGTGCTCTTCCCGGAGATTTTCCGGGCTATCAAAAGGTAACAAATCCGGAGGTTATCGAGAAGTTTGAAAAGGCATGGGGCGTGACCTTAAACAGAAAGCCCGGTGTTCATGCAACGGATGTATTCGGTGCGGCAATCCGCAAGGAAATCAGAGGACTTTTCATTTTCGGCGAGGACCCTGTGGTAACGGATGCCGACCAGAATCATATTAAGAAGGCTCTGGAAAGTCTGGACTTTTTGGTGCTTTCCGATTTGTTCATGACGGAAACCGCTCAGTATGCGGATGTGATTTTGCCGGGTACCAGCTATGCGGAGAAGGAAGGAACCTTCAGTAATACGGAACGCCGGGTGCAGAGAGTGCGCAAGGCAGTTACCCTGGAAGGCGAGATGCGTCTGGATACGGATATTTTCATTGATTTGATGAACCGGATGGGATATCCTCAGCCTCAGCTTACTTCAGAGGAAATTATGGATGAAATTGCATCCCTGACTCCCAGCTTTGGCGGTATCAGCCACAGAAGGCTGGATAAGGGCGTGAGCATTCAGTGGCCCTGCCCGGACAAGAAACACCCCGGAACACCGATTCTGCATATTGGAAAGTTTGCAAGGGGACTTGGCTGGTTCTATCCTGCCGAATATGTACCCAGTGCAGAGCTTCCGGATGAGGAATATCCTTTTATTCTCATGACGGGACGTATTCTCTATCATTATAATACCCGTGCCATGACAGGAAAGACACCGGGACTGATGGAGAAGGCAGGACATTCCTTCATTGAAATGAATACGGAGGATGCGGCAAGGCTTGGTGTGGCAGACGGGGAAAAGGTAAGAGTAACCTCCAGAAGAGGTACGCTGATTACAACTGCCAGAGTAGGGGAGAAGGTTTCTCCGAAGGAAACCTGGATGCCTTTCCATTTCCCGGACGGAAATGCCAATATTCTGACAAATGCTGCTCTGGATAAATATGCAAGGATTCCGGAATATAAGGTATGCGCAGTCAAAGTGGAGAAATGCGAGTCTTGACTTTTTCCGGGAAAAGGATAATAATGTATAAAAATACAGTTTAAGACAGTCAAGGAAAGAAGGAAACACAGATGGAAAAGAAAAATATCGACTGGGCGAATATTGGATTTGGTTATATTCAGACGGATTACAGATATGTGTCCAATTATAAGAACGGAAGCTGGGATGCAGGAGAGCTTACCACAGACCCGAATGTAGTACTGAACGAGTGTGCAGGTGTGTTACAGTATGCCCAGACCGTATTTGAAGGCTTAAAGGCGTATACAACGGAGGACGGTCACATCGTAACCTTCCGTCCTGACTTAAACGGAGAGCGTATGGAATCTTCCGCAGCAAGACTGGAAATGCCTGTATTCCCCAAGGAGCGTTTTGTTGAGGCTGTGACAAAGGTTGTTGCAGCAAATGCAGCATATGTACCTCCTTATGGCAGTGGTGCAACTCTGTATGTCCGTCCTTACATGTTCGGTTCCAATCCGGTTATCGGAGTAAAGCCTGCGGATGAATATCAGTTCCGTATTCTCTGTACACCGGTAGGTCCTTATTTCAAGGGCGGCGCAAAGCCTCTGACGATTCGTGTCAGCGATTTTGACCGTGCGGCACCTCATGGAACAGGACATATCAAGGCAGGCCTGAACTATGCCATGAGTTTACATGCAATTGTATCTGCTCACAAGGAGGGATATGATGAGAACATGTATCTGGATGCGGGAACCCGTACCAAGGTAGAGGAAACAGGCGGTGCAAACTTCCTGTTTGTAACAAAGGACGGCAAGGTAGTTACTCCGAAGTCTGACAGTATTTTACCTTCCATTACCCGTCGTTCCCTTATTTATGTGGCTAAGGAATATCTTGGTCTGGAAGCGGAGGAAAGAGAAATTTACCTGGATGAGGTGAAGGATTTTGCGGAATGTGGTCTTTGCGGTACTGCAGCAGTTATTTCCCCTGTGGGAAAGATTGTAGACCACGGCAGGGAAATCTGTTTCCCCAGCGGTATGACAGAAATGGGACCTGTTACAAAGAAGCTGTATGAAACTCTGACAGGAATCCAGATGGGCAGAATCGAAGCTCCCAAGGGATGGATTCATGTAATCGAGTAAGGAAAAGAGCAGAGAAATCTGGAATAAAGGTACAGAAAATAAGAGAAAGGGAAAGGACGCAGGTTCTTTCCCTTTTCTGGATGGGGATTAGTGTGAAAAATCAGATTGATATGCTGATTTTTCACACGCGAGATTTGTGTCTGCGCGCACTTGACACAAACTCGAGATGCGCAAAGAGCGTGCGCAGAAATGGGGATTAGTGTGAACAGAGCGTGTGCAGGAATGAAGGCTGGTGTGGAAACATGAGCAGGAATGGGGATGAAAATGGAAATTGAGAAAAAGAAATGGTTGAAGCTGCTGCTGGCAGTTTTTTTTGGAATATTACTTCTGGTGGGGATTGTTCTGGCTGTCAGTGTGGGAAGCGGAAAGAAGGTTGTTTTTACTACCGGGTTCGGACAGGATGAGGTTTTCCGGATTGGAAGTGTCAGTTGTACAAAGCCGGAGGTTATGGTTTATCTGACAAATGTGCAGAATCGATATGAAGAGGTTTACGGGAAAGAAGTCTGGACTATCTCAAAGGATGGGGTAACATTGGAGGATAATGTCCGGGAAACGGTTCTCGCCCGGCTGGCACAGGTAAAAACCATGTATCTGCTGGCGCTGGAAAAGGAGGTTTCCCTGGAGGAATCGGAACAGGCACTTGTCAGAAGGGCGGCGGAGGAATATTATCAGTCCTTGTCTGAAAGGGAAACGGAGCTTCTGGGAGTAAAGCAGGATACGATTCAGACACTTTATGAAGAGTATGCTCTGGCAAACAAGGTGTATGAATATATTATCCGGGATGTGAATCCTGAAATCAGCGATGATGAGGCAAGAACGATTACCGTGCAGCATATTTTCCTGAAAACATACAGTACGGATACAGAGGGAAAGCGGCAGGAATTTGATGCCTCGAAGAAAGAAGAGGTATATAAAAAGGCATGTGAAATCCGGGAGGAGGCGGCAGCAGGAACGGATTTTGCGGAGCTTGCAGCCCGGTACAGCGAGGATTCCACCGTTACCTATTCCTTTGGCAAGGGAGAGATGGAAAAGAACTTTGAAGAAGCGGCATTCAATCTGGAAACGGGAGAAATCAGTCAGGTGGTGGAAACAGAGGCGGGATATCATATTATCCGCTGCGTGAATACCTTTGACAGGGAGCAGACGGATTTAAACAAGCAGACGATTGTGGAGCAGCGGCGCAAGGAGGTATTTGGGCAGGAATATGACGCCTTTGCAGAGGGGCTTGTCCGGCAGTTAAATACGAAGCTCTGGGAGGAAATCCATCTGCTGCATGATGAAGCGTTGACAACCTCTGATTTTTTTGAAGTGTACCACAGTTATTTTCAGGGTTTATAAAAAATTTAGAAATAGCATAAATGCCTGTTTTAACGGCTTTTAAAAGATTCTGTTAGCACTCATATAAAATGAGTGCTAATTTTATATTGACTTTTTTTCCAGGGAGAATTAAACTAAAAACATAGAGCGAAGTTTTACCATAAAATCAGAAAAGAGAAAGGAATGTTGAAAAATGGCAGCAAAAAGCGGAAGCTTATCGATTAACAGTGAAAATATTTTTCCCATTATTAAAAAGTGGTTGTATTCCGACCATGATATTTTTTACAGAGAGCTGATTTCCAATGGCTGTGATGCCGTTACGAAGTTGAAAAAGCTGGACATGATGGGAGAGTATACTCTTCCGGAGGATTACAGGGCAAAGGTGGAGGTCATTGCAGACCCGGAAAAGAAAACCCTGACCTTTAAGGATAACGGTCTTGGCATGACAGCGGATGAGGTAGAGGAATATATTAACCAGATTGCCTTTTCCGGTGCAACGGACTTTATTGAAAAGTACAAGGACAAGAGTAATGCGGACCAGATTATCGGTCATTTCGGACTGGGATTTTATTCTGCCTTCATGGTAGCGGATGAAGTACACATTGATACCCTTTCCTATAAAGAGGGAGCAAAGCCGGTTCACTGGGAATGTGACGGCGGCACTGAATTTTCCATGGAGGATGGCGACAAGGCAGAGGTTGGTACGACCATCACCCTGTTCCTGAATGAGGATTGTCTGGAGTTCTGTAATGAATATAAGGCAAGAGAGGTCATTAAGAAATATTGTTCCTTTATGCCTACGGAGATTTACCTTTCCAAGGCGGATACCAAGGAAACCCAGATTGTGAAGGAGGACGAGCTTCTTCCGGAGGATGAGGTTCTGGAAACCATTGAGCCGGAAAAGAAGGAAGAAGAGAAAACAGGCGACGGTGAGCAGGAAGCGAAGGGACCGGAGCCTAAGAAATATAAGATTAAGAAGCGTCCGGAGCTTTTGAATGAAACAACACCTCTCTGGACAAAGCACCCCAATGAATGTACCAGAGAAGAGTATCTGGAATTTTACCGCAAGGTATTTCAGGATTATAAGGAGCCGTTGTTCTGGATTCATCTGAATATGGATTATCCTTTTAATCTGAAGGGTATTTTGTACTTCCCGAAGATTAACATGGAATATGAATCCATCGAAGGGACCATTAAGCTGTACAACAATCAGGTATTTATTGCAGATAATATCAAGGAAGTAATCCCTGAATTTCTGCTTCTGTTAAAGGGTGTTATTGACTGTCCTGATTTGCCGCTGAACGTATCCAGAAGCGCTTTGCAGAATGATGGTTTTGTAAAGAAGATTTCCGAATACATTACCAAGAAGGTTGCGGACAAGCTGACCGGTATGTGTAAGACGGAAAAGGAAGAGTATGAGAAATACTGGGATGATATCAGTCCTTTCATCAAGTTTGGCTGTCTGAAGGATGAGAAATTCTGCGAGAAGATGAACGATTCCATTCTTTTCAAGAATCTGGAGGGCAAGTATGTAACCCTTCCGGAATGTCTGGAAATCAAGCCCGCAGAGGAAGAAAATGCGGTAGATGAAAAGGGAGAAAAGGTCGAGGCTGAGGTTGTAACCGAGGATGCAAAGGCTGATGGCGAGGCAGACAGCGAAGAAAAGAAGGAAAAGGTTATCTACTACGTGACCGATGAACAGCAGCAGAGCCAGTACATTAATATGTTCAAGGCTGCAAAGATGGATGCGGTTATTCTGACCCATAATATCGACCAGCCCTTTATCTCCCAGTTGGAAGCAAAGAATGAGGGCATTAAGTTCCAGAGAATTGATGCAGACGTAACGGATGCATTAAAGTCCAAAACATCCAGGAAAGTACAGGAAGAGCTGGAGGCACAGGGCAAGGCAATCGCTGAACTGATGAAGAAAGCGCTGAAGAAGGAATCCATAGAAGTTAAGGTTGAAAAGCTGAAAAATAAGAAGATTTCTTCCATGATTACCCTTTCCGAAGAGAGCAGAAGAATGCAGGATATGATGAAGATGTATTCCATGCCCGGTATGGATATGGGGGCTTTCGGCAAGGAAGGAGAAACACTGATTCTCAATGCAAATCATCCTCTGGTACAGTATGTTTTAGAGCACCAGGAGGGCGAGAACGTGGAAATGATTTGCGAACAGCTGTATGATTTGGCAAAGCTGCAGCATGCACCTCTTTCCCCGGAGGATATGACAAAATTCGTGGCAAGAAGCAATGATATTATGATGCTTCTGGCAAAATAAGCATCCGGACAGAAAAAGAAAACAGACTAGGAAACCGGAAAAGAAAGAGCCGCAGGAATATCAAAAGTGTTCCTGCGGCTCTTCTGGTGTATAAATAAATGCTAATCAAACTCCTGTTTATCAAGATAAAAATAAAAGCATAATTATTTTGGATGGGCGGTGTATCCATCATCTCAGGTACTCATCAAGTGAGTGCGTCGGGAACCATTTCCGACCTCAAAATAATCATGCTTATTATTAACATATTCTCTTTTCTTTCATAATATACTATTAAAATGTTGTTTTGTCAATATTGAATTTTTTTAGCCGTCCACTGTGCAGACGCCGTTGGATTTTTGATTCCTGTATGTCGTACATGGTGGATATGTATAAATAATTACTGCTTTTGTCCAGTTTAATCCCAATCAGTATATTATCTTTATAACGCTTAATCAGTTCAATGGAATCGGTTCTGGTTTCGTTGGGATTGATTCCAATATAATCAGGGTGACTGATGATATCTGGAATATAGTCAATATATTTCAGGCATTTTTCATGTTTACTTTTTAGCATGTGAGTGGGAAGTCCCTTTGACCTGTATATATCAAATTCGGAAAGATTGATTCCAAGGACAGAATTAAAAGAATTGTTGTATTTTCCAACCTTTAGCAAGTTAGTATCCATAGAGTTCTCCATCGTTTGTATCATGTGAAAAGTACATAGAATGTGCGTAGAAGTGACAGTGAAGTAATTATAACAAAAACAGAAAGAAAAGTCTATATAATATTGTGATTTTGAAATGACACAGAACAAAAAAATATGGCTGCCTTTTACAGGCAGCCATACAAAAATCATGGATTAGAGCAGCTTTTCCAGCGTTTTCTCTACGGCACCGACACCGCTTGAAAGCTCTGCAAAGTATTGTTTTACCAAATCAGCCATTCCGATTTTTATCAAATCCACACCAAAGATTTTTTCATTGGAAAGCAGGGCATCCAGTCTGCTTAAATCCTTGGGAGCGGAGGAAAGGCTATAATCTTTGACGTAGGCGCTGGCGCTTTCCAGAAGCGGGTCAGAGCTGGGAGTAAAAGCGTTGACCTTATCGTCAACCGCCATCAGGTAGCGGAGCCAGCCTGCAAAAACCAGAGGAATCAGCTTCAGGGAAGCAACATCCAGCGAAGGGGATTTCTCATAGGCTTTGATGGTTTCTCCGAAACGGATGGCAAGCTTCTGGGAGGTATCCGTAGCGATTCTCTGGGGGGTGTCCGGCATAAAGGGATTGGGAATCCGGACGTTGACTACCTGGTCAATAAATTCCCTGGGGTCTAAAATTCCGGGATTTACAACAACGGGAAGACCCTCTGTATAGCCGATTTTTTCTACGAATTTCTTTAACAGAGGATTTTTCATTTCCTCGGAAATCAGGGTATAGCCTAAAAGGCAGCCATAGATGGCAAGGGTAGTGTGCAGCGGGTTTAAACAGGTACAAACCTTCATTTTTTCTACCTTGTCAACAGTTTCCCTGTCGGTAAAGATAATGCCGCCCTTTTCCAGAGCAGGTCTGCCGGCAGGGAATGCGTCCTCAATCACCAGATATTCACATTCCTCTGCGTTGACAAAGGGAGCAATATAAGTATTTTTGGAGGTGATGACAGGGTCAAGCTCTTCGATACCGTCCTTTGCGAGCATAGCCTCCACCTTTGCATCCGGTCTGGGAGTGATTTTATCAATCATGCTCCAGGGGAAAGAAACCTTGCGGAAATCTCTGACATAGGCGGCAAAGCCTGCCTCTGCGAGTCCTCTGTCACACCAGGCATCTGCAAAGCAGAGTACAGCGCTTTTCAGTTTATCACCGTTGTGGGAACAGTTATCCATGCTCACCATGGCAATGGGAAGCTGCCCGGACTGGTAGCGGTGATAGAGCAGGGATACAACCTTACCCAGATAGCTGTCGGGAGCTGTGGGACCTTTCTCAAAATCAGCGGCGATAAAGGGAAGAATGCTGCCCTTTGCGTCTGTGGTGGCATAGCCCTTTTCTGTGATGGTAAAGCTTGCCATCTGCAGGCTGGGTGAAGCAAAAATCTCTTTCAGACGGTCATATTCCTTCTGGTTCTTGCTGTCCAGAATCAGGGATTCCATGATGCTTGCAACGACAGTTTTTTCTACGGTATTATCTGCCTTTAAGGTGGCAAGGATGCTTAAATTGTCGTGAGGACGGTTACTTTTTTCGATAATTTCATAGTCGTATCCTTCTGCGGCAATCAGACCGGTTTTTAAGACACCGCTGTTTAAAAGGTTCTGTACCACATTTGCCTGAAAAGCGCGGAAAATGTTTCCGGCACCGAAGTGAATCCAGACAGGATGCGCAAGGGTTTCCTTTTTGACTTCCTCATAATGAAAGGAAGGAAGGTGATAACCGGCTGCCTCGTAGGCAGCCCGGTCTGCTGTGATTCCAGATAATGTTAATTTCATACTAATCTCCATTCCGCATTTATAAGCTCTTTTATGCTGTTTTTCAATGGCTTCCCAGAGTCCGTTCAGATAGGTGGCACCCAGCGCTCTGTCGTAAAGACCGTAGCCGGGCATGGCAACCTCATCCCAAATCATACGTCCGTGGTCGGGGCGAATCGGGCCGTCAAAGCCGATATCATATAATGCCAGCATGATTTCATACATATCGAAGGTGCCGTCGCTGGAAAGATGGGCGGACTCTTCAAAGTCAGTAGGAGAATTAAATTTCAGGTTGCGCACATGGGCAAAATGGATTCTGCCCTTTAAGGAACGAATCATATCCGGCAAATCATTTTCCAGATTTGTGCCGTAGGAACCGGAACAGAAGGTAACGCCGTTGTGGGGATTATCTACCATTTTCATCATCCGCAGGATATTTGCCTTGTTGATGATGATACGGGGCAGCCCGAACACGCTCCATGCCGGGTCATCCGGATGGATTGCCATGTTAATATTATATTTATCGCAGGTGGGCATAATACGTTCCAGGAAGTATTTCAGGTTGGCAAAAAGCTTTTCGTCATCCACATCCTGATACATTTCAAAAAGCTCCTTGATGTGTGCCATACGTTCAGGCTCCCAGCCGGGCAGGATGGCACCGTTGGAAGAGCTGTTGATGGAGGCAAACATATCCTCCGGCTTTAAGGCATCTACCGCTTCCTGAGTATAGGCAAGGACAGTGGAGCCATCGGGGCGAACCCTGGCAAGTTCTGTTCTCGTCCAGTCAAATACGGGCATGAAATTATAGCAGACCATGTGGATATCTGCTTCTCCAAGCCGCTCCAGAGTTGTGATATAGTTATCAATATACTGTTCTCTGTCGGGGGTGCCTACCTTGATGGCATCATGGATATTGACACTTTCAATGCCAGCCAGGGAAAGTCCGGCATCTTCAATTTCCTTTTTCAGAGCAAGGATATCGTCCATTTCCCAGGCTTCGCCGGGCTTTGTACCGTAGAGTGTGGAAATGACACCGGTAACGCCGGGAATCTGCCGGATTTGTTTTAAGGTAACGGTGTCGTACTTGCTGCCGTACCAGCGCAAAGTCATCTGCATTTTGTAACCCTCTTTTCTGCGTATGTCCTGTGGAAAGCAGGATGTGCGGGACATACGCTGACGCAACCATCTGCTTTATAAAAATGTCTGTGCTTAGTATCCGCCGGGAAAATGTATTTCATGCGGATATTTTTCACAGCTCCTTCAGTTAAAAACAGTATAGCAGAAACACAAATGCAATAAAAGCGCACAGATTGCTTGAAACAGGGCAAAAATTGCTATATATTGATAAAGAGAAAATGACTGCGGAATGGAGATTAGTGTGAAAAATAGAATTTTTCACACGCGAGATTTGTGT
>OGOW01003485.1_pt1 | contig 11229 bp, 10 predicted proteins | sample 1552781 | NCBI WGS metagenome assembly OGOW01 (sample SAMEA2580145, study PRJEB22360) | human gut metagenome | biome: human gut; feature: human-associated habitat; material: faeces | place: Denmark | collected 2008/2010
AGCACGTGATTTGTAATCTCGGGGTCGTTGGTTCGAATCCGACAAGAGGCTCACTTATCTTTTAAACGTTTTTCGAATATCGGAAAACGTTTTTCATTTATCGAAACTTTTCCACTTTTCGTATCTATTTCGTTTCAAAGTTACAAAATCAGAACCGCTATTTCATTTATAGTGTTCATTCAGAAGCATTCCCCCCGACTTTTTCACCCCTCTGTTTTGTTATATAATCAGGGAAACAATAAACATATCTGCATTATGGAAAAAGCAAGAATTGGAGAAAATTCAAGCAAAGTATGGCGGGTACTTAACGAGATGAAGAAAATCTCCGTTCACGAACTATGTACAATAACCAATCTGGCTATTGAAGATGTCATGTTAGCTATCGGATGGTTAGCAAGGGAAAACTGTATCTTTATTGAAAAAAGAGAAGATACCATCTACATCAGTAACGGTTCGGAATATTACTTCTGCTTCGGATAAGAACACGAAGAAAAAAATCCGCTACAATCCCAGTAAAAAGAAAGTGTATTCTGTTACATATTACTGTAACAGGCCACTTTCTTTTTGAATATACATTCCGTCCAACTACATATATCAATCACATTCAAAGTAGTTATCACATAACACTGAAATAGTATTTGCACAAAATTACAGGTAATTCACACAAAATTGATAGCCTAATAAACATTTCATTGAACAAAAAGGACATAAACATCAATCCAAACAGACAAAAAAGAGTAACTTAGCAATCAGGAAAATAATCCTCATCAAAGATGATTTATTTATCAAAACTAAATAATATGGTAAAACCAAATTCAATGAAGTATCTGGCATCACTCTCTTTGTTATGCCCCTCTGTGGCTTTTGCTGCCGAACACCCCAACATTATCTACATCTTCACTGACCAACAAACAGCCAACGCCATGAGTTGTGCCGGAAATCCGGATTTACATACTCCTAATCTTGACAGGTTGGCTGCTGCCGGTGTGATGTTCAACAATGCTTATTGTACCTCTCCCCTTAGTGGTCCTTCACGCGGTGCAATGTTTACGGGCCACTATCCCGGTGCAGTAGGATTATCCGTAAACGGCTCACCAATGCCCGATTTACTCAAGAACCAAACATTGGGTACATTGATAAAAAATGCCGGATACGATTGTGCTTATGGTGGCAAATGGCATATCCCTTTGCTTGATATACCCGATAAAGAATATGGCTTCGACAATATATATAAACATAGCGATGACGGATTGGCGGAAGCTTGTGCCGAATACCTTTCACGCGAGCACAAGAAACCATTCTTTTTGGTCGCTTCGTACGATAACCCGCACAACATTTGTGAATATGCACGAAGTCAGAATTTACCTTATGGCAATATAGACACCCCCGACATTCGGGATTGTCCGGGGCTGCCTGCCAATTTTGCAAAAAGTCCTTATGATGCTGATATCATAGAAAACGAAAGAGCAAATAACTATAATGTATATCCTACAGCCAACTATACCCCCGAAGACTGGCGCATGTACCGGTATAACTACTACCGTCTGGTAGAAAAGGTAGACAAGGAAATCGGAAAAATTATTGATGCTATCGATAAAAACAACCTTTGGAAGAATACAGTCGTTATCTTCTCCAGCGATCATGGAGATGGTATAGGTGCTCACCACTGGAATCAGAAATCTGCCTTATATGAAGAAGTGGTCAATATTCCTCTCATCATCACATTACCTGGTAAGAAGCATGCAGGTAAAATACTGCCTCAGCTCATCAGCAATGGCGTAGATTTCTTTGCTTCTATCTGTGATTGGGCAGGTGCTGAAATACCGAAGAATGCAACCGGAAAATCATTTCGTAAAATTGTGGAAGAAGGAAACCCACAAAGTCCGCATCAGGACTATATCATCACCGAAACACAATTTGACGGTAGCAAAACCAGAGGTTGGATGGTACGTAGCAAACGTTATAAATATGTCCTTTACGATAAAGGGAATCATCGTGAACAACTATTTGATATGCAGGAAGACAGAGGTGAAACAAGAAACCTGACAATGGAAAATACTTATAATAATGAGTTACAAAAACACCGTGATATTCTTGAAAATTGGATGAATACCTATAATATCCGCCCAACTCGTCCGAAATTACATGATGTCCCCGGAAAGAAACTTAAAAAATAAAGCCAATATCATACAATCTCTTACATTCAGGCTAAAAGCTGAGCACAATATTTTTGTGTTCAGCTTTTAATATTTAGTATTTGGCCACCGTTTCATAAACAAATAAAAAAAGTAAGCAATTAGTTATTGACCTCATCCCCCTATTTTATAGCTTTGGAACTCTACAATTCGAACCACTTTTTTATTTATAATAAAGGATAAGCAACTATCTCCACTCAAAAAAATCTATATACAAGGCTCGTAAACTACTTAAAAACAGCACTGACCTAAGTTAGTGCTGTTAAAGATACTAATTTGAAAGCTAATCCCCCTGATTATTGATACTTTTACATCTTCAGCTGTTAAAGCATGATCCCAAATAGTCCCCACAAAGAAAAATCCCTTGAAAGTTAAGTACTTTCAAGGGATTTAGAGTAATAATTGAGGTTCCTGGCGGATTTTAAACCACCAAGACAATCTCTTTATTTCCAATTAATTAGAATTTCTTTAGTCTTGCTACTGTAAAACAATTGTAAAACAAATATTCTGTTTAAATCGTTTATTAATAGTCACAAAGATAAACTGATAATTTTGATTTGCAAAGAAAAAAATGGAAAGATTTATTCTATTTTTTCTCTAAAGAGTGCATCTAAAGGGTACTGTTCCAGTATTTAAAGCCTTTTTAAAGTCCTTTTCTCTTCCCAAAAATGACAAGTACTAAATTTAATATGATATCATTCTTGTTTTATTTCTACGCATTCTCGACAGAATGCATCTTGATCTATTAATAGCTGCAGAACCCTAATAAAACTTCCCAATTCTCTTTCTTCAGTAAGTTGTTGGTCATTAGATTTTCCTATATGTCCTACTCTAAAATACATATCAATTGCTTTATCTATGCCATTTAATATAGTTGGCATATCAGAGATTTCCAATATATCAGTTGTTTCCATATCTTTAGCACTTATATAAATAGGATATCTTCGATGTACAGTTTCTAGAGTTTCTAATTCAAAACTGTTCTTCTTATAATAAATTGTTGCTCTTTTTTTAAGATCTGAATCAAGATTAGATGGTATAATAATCTTTAACTTTGCAGCTCGATAAGTCTTCTTTCCCAATATTATTTCAGGAGTATTTGTTACAATCCATTCAGCGACTAACTTTACAAAGTTCTCAAAATAAGATATTGCAAGAACTGTGGAAGGCAGAAGACCAAGAAAACCTAATGAAACTTTCTCATCAAGTTGTCGTTTTAGTTTTGCCAAAGAAATTTCTAAGCTGTTAGTTGGTTCTTTTTGTATTCCATTTATTACGGTTTTAAACCTAGCCTGTGTAATCCCTGCCAAATCCGTAGGGATCTTAACACCATCCTCATATAAAACAAAAGCTTTGTCATTGCCTATTCGACCAAGAAATAAACCATATTCAAATAAAACATTATCTCTTGGAGTTTCCATTTCAACTCCACGAATTGTTGAATAGTCATCACAAGTAAAAACCATAAAACCGAAATCAAATAAACTAGCAGATTTTAGCAATGTTTCCAAAAAATTCTCATTATATTTAAAAACATCATCTGTCCACAAAAAACAAGAATAGTCAGCTTTAAAAAAATCTTTGATTTTTTGAGCAATTGGCAAACCTTCTGTTGAGGAACCTATAAAAATTCTTGGCTTCATAATATATTCTCTTTTCTTAAGTCGGTTAATATATCACAAACTTCATACATCAGTGATCTTAAATTATTCAATTTATCAGGATGATCTCGAAAAATATATTCCATCCCATCAACAGACTTTATTCTATTAGCGTGTCCATCATCATTAGATATTGAATATAATTGCGAAAAAAGAATAGGCACTAGCTGTAAATAATATGCATCTCTATACTTTTCGATGTCAATATCGTAACAAACTGCATTGATGTCAAAACTACTTAGATCAATTTTTCTACTAGAATCAGTTCTTATATTTTTTAAAAATCTTATCATTTTCTTTAATCGCCCATTTGTTTCACTACTACGACAATTAATCCTGCTTATACTTAAAAACGGATAATCTGGGTCTAATGTTACTTCTTTTTCTTTATCGTATATTTTTACACCTCTATATACTTTATCATTATCATTAATAATATAGTCTACTGTATCCAGCCAAGTGGCTGTTACAATATCAACCTCTCTATTATAATGTAAGTTTTTAATTTTTATAGATTTAGGTTTGGATATATCGCAAACATAATAATGCTTTTGCATAATATTTTCATTACTCAGACGTAATTCCTTTAAATCTTGAAAAGCATTACCTTCATATAAAGAAAATGCTTCTGAATAATTTTGCAATTTTCTTTCATTTTGATAACTATAATTATTGTAAGGTGTATTCAATATATCACGTATCTTGAAAATTTCAGTATTGTGGAATTTTTCACAAAGAGTCAATAAATCTATATCACTAACTCCCCTAATATGTGTTCTAGTCATTACTGATCCTTGATATTCATAGCTGACATTATTTTGTTCTGCTTGCAAATGAGCCTTTACAGCTTCCCCCGCTTGTAATGTCTTATTTGTATATTCTTCATCAACTTCAGTCATTGACATCTTTACATATTGTGCTATTCTTTTTTCAACACCTGCAAGATTAGTAAAAGTTCTTTGCTCAACGGCTGCACTACTCTCAGGATTATATCTATATTCTATAGACTTTAATAATTGGTTATAGTCTCTATTCATAGCTGTTTTAAATTTGATTATAACAAAGGTACATAAATTATCAATATTAGCAATATAATAATTTCTTCTCCGATAGAATATTTAAGCCATGATAGACAAGTACTTTTGCAAAGCAGCTATCTCCGCTTCAACAACCAGCTTTTGAAAGTCTTCCGGCAAATCTTCTGTATGCGACTTCTCTAATGCAACGTAATAACTTACCTTTGCATCATTACTACCTTTCAGGGTAATAATAACGTAGCCGTGACGAAGAAGATATAGGTTCATTAACAGACGAGAGGTACGCCCATTGCCATCTATGAACGGATGAATCCGCACCAGTTCATCATGTAAATAGGCAGCAATAAGAACAGGATGTATCTTTTCTTCTTCCATTTGCTTAAACCGAATCATAAAGTCCTCCATGTGTTTCTCTATGAGATACGGTTGCGGTGGCATATGTGTGCTACCAGAAATCATAACAGGAACGGTACGATACCTTCCGGCATTCTCTCGGTCTATCCCATGAAGAATAAGAGCGTGTATCTCTTTGATAGTACGTTCGCTAATCTCAATGTGCTGCTTGGCAACATCCTTAATATAGCTGATGGCTTCGGTATGGTTGATAGCTTCCAAGTGTTCACGCATGGACTTCCCCGAAATGGTAACACCTTCGTTTACCACAAGGGCAGTTTCCTGTAAGGTGAGCGTATTGCCTTCTATACGGTTACTCTCGTATGTATATTCAATATCCAAAGCATCCTGAATCTTTCTCAGAGCTTCTTCGGGCAACGGGCGCAAAGTGGATAGCTGCTCTTTGAGAGCATCCACTTCTTTCAGTAGTTCCTTTATTGCTGCACTCATGGTTATTCTATTTCTTTAATTCGTTCTACTTGCTTATTCAGGAAGTAATCGGCATAAGGAGAATAATCCCCTGTTTCATAGAAAGCAATTAATCCTTTTCTGTAGTTCAGTATATCGGCATCTTTTGAAGAATACACAGGGATGATATCAGCATTCATTAATGCAATGCTTTCCACCATTCGGGAGGTACGTTTGTTTCCGTCAATGAAAGGTTGCAATTTGGCAATGTTGCAATGAAGATACACAGCTCGCTCCAATGGATTGGCGTATTGCTCTTGCTGATAGAGTATTTCATTCAACTTAGCCCGAATGTCATGTAGATCCTTTGGTGGTATATACTCTGTACCACTAATACGGACAGCCCTTGTTCTTAAATAACCAGATTCTTCATCGGAGACTAAACCCGTAGAAATGGATTGATGTACCCTGAACAGAGTCCGTTCGTCTATTATTTCCTGATTCTTACCTTTATTAATATACTCCACTTCGGATATGAAAGTATTATATAGGTTTTTCAGCATCTTGGCATCTTCATACTTTTTTTCGGAAGTAATGCCATCTTTGAGCAATGCTTCTGTTTCTACATAGGTATAAGTGTTACCTTCAATCTTACCTGAATAATAACACCACACCACAGCCAAATCCTTTATTTCATTGGAGCGCAAATCCGATAGCTTTGCCAAAGGATGATCCAATATGAATTGCGCTTTTTCTTGCTGTTCTTTATTAAATATCTGTTCCATAACTTATGGTCAAATCTTATTATTCCCTATAATACTCTTACCTTCGTAATACTTAACCCTACTCTTTAGTTCATCAATATCTTTCTTTATTGAATCCGTGATAGGAATATTATGCTTATCCAAAAAAGACATGAGTTTCTGTAGTTCTTCCTGTACTTCCATCTTTCGGATGCCATAGTAGTAAGTAGATGTAAAGTCGAACTCGTCTTTTGTCATCAATATTCTTGCAACATCTTTAGACGTAGTTTTATCAGTAACTTCAATCTCAGATTCTAATAGAGAAGAAATGTATTTTAAATCCGAGGCATCAGGACTATACTGTTTCTTTAGTACATCAAAGTACGAATTAAACTTTTGTTCTTTAGCATCCCATTCGAGTTTTACCATCGCAAAACCATGAATTGAATAGGCTATTACTTTTTTAATGAGCCCTTCCAGTTCTTCCTTGTTAATAGAAATACAATTAGAAGTATTGGCAGAATAGTTATCAAAGAAATAAGCGGGTTCTACATTAAAATACTGAGCCATAGTCAAAAGTGTATCGATTTTGGTAGAGTTTGCTTTGATGATTTTATGCAAACTCTGCTCTGTCATACCTAACTCAATAGCAGCCTGCTTCATTGTCACGTTTTTCTTTTCGCACAACTCTTTTATTCTTTCAAGATGAACCATACTATTTGTATTTAAAAGTTAAATACTAAACATTTAGTTTAGTTATAAATATATTCTTTCTATATTTACAACCACAAATATAAGAAATAAAATTTAGTTCTTATAATATTAATAGATTTTCTAACGAAAAAAGAGAAGAAATGGAAACAGTAATTGTAACTACAGAATCCGCTATCGAAAAGATAATGGAAAGAGTATTGGATAAGAAGTTGCCCAAACCTCCCGAATCGGATGTTGAGAAGACTTATAGTATTAACCAAGTAGCCAGAATGATGGGACGTTCGCACAAAAAGATTTCGGATCTTGTGGTAGCAGGCGTACTAAAAGCTACTGCCGATAACCGAGTTTTTGAGAGTTCTATTAAAGAGTACAACAACAAGTAAAGCCAACTGCTAAACAAAAAGTTGAACTAAAATTTCTTTTTCATCCACCACCTGAAAGAGTAAGGTAGCGTTTCCGCAAGGAGCGCTACCCAACAAAAGAACTGAAATGACAATATCCAAAGAAACATCACAGCAGCAAGAGATTGGTTTTCCTATATCTGTTTTCCCTGAACCTATAAGGGAAATTATTAACGAAACCAGATCTAGCCTGAACTACCCGAGTGACTTTATAGCTTCTGCTATCTATTTTACCCTATCCGTAGGTATAGGCAACAACTTTGTAGCGAAAGTTAAGGAAGGTTGGGACGAGCGTGCTATATTGTATATGGCAATTATCGGGCGTTCGGGTGTGAATAAAAGCCATCCGCTTAGCTTTGCCATGCAGCCCTTGTTTGAATTGGATATAAAATCATCCGTAAAATATCAGAAAGAACGAAAAGAGTACGAAAAGCTACTCTTTGCCAGTAAAAAAGCAAAAGAGGATAAAGAATCGAAAGATCAGGTAACAGAACCCACTTTGAAGAAGTTCATTGTGTCGGATATTACCCCCGAACGGCTTATCACCATCCATCAGGATAATAAAAGAGGAATCTGTTTATATGTAGACGAACTCATGTCGTGGCTCAAAAATTTTAATCGCTACAACAGCGGCTCCGAAGAACAGTTTTGGCTATCCGTATTTAGTGGCAAACCTATTATATTAGATAGGCAGGGAAATAAGAGTTCTGCTTTTATCAAGCACTCTTTCATTTCTGTGATTGGTACGATACAAAAGGGACTACTCAAAGAATTAGCTAAAGGGGAACGGAGTGAAAACGGTTTTATTGACCGCATATTGTTCGTATTCCCGCCTAATCTTAAAAAGGAGTATTGGAATGAGCTTGAACTTCCTACACACATTGCGCCACTTTGGGATTCTATTGTAAGAAAATTGACTGACATTCAATCCGTAAGCGATGAGAATGGCGAACTTGTACCGACAAAGCTACCCTTCAGCCAAGAAGCTCGTAGGTTGCTCTATCGCTGGCAACATAATAATACAGATTTATGCAATAGCGAAATGGATGAAGTATTAGTAGGTGTATATAGCAAACTGGATATATACATTATCCGCTTTAGCCTGATACTACAACTCTCCCGATGGGCTTGTGGTGAATCAGGAAAAGAGGAAATAGACTGTACAAGCGTGGAAGGTGCAATATTAATCGCTGAATATTTTCGCACAACCGCTCAAAGAGTACAGGATATTACAAACTCTTCTGCCTCTTTAGAGCAGTTGCCAAAAGATCGGATTTTGCTTTACAATGCTTTGCCCGCAGAGTTTACCACCAGCGAAGGCATTGCGATTGCTCAAAAGCAAAATATTTCAGTGGATTCATTCAAGCGATTTTTGGCAGACAAGAAAGGGAAGCTATTTGAAAATATCAAGCATGGCTCATACAGGAAAATAATATAATAGAGCCCGCATTTTCCACACTTTCCACATTTTGAGGATTTTATCACTGATTATTAATCGTGTAAATATGCGCATAAAGTGAAACCGCCACACTTTATGCCGTAATAAATATGTATTGGCGAAAAAAACAAAGAATGATATGAATATCGAAGAAGCTAAGAATATAAGATTAGCAGACTATCTGCAAAGTTTAGGCTACCAGCCTGTAAAACAGCAAGGTAATAGCCTATGGTATAACTCACCATTGCGAGCCGAAAAAGAACCTTCTTTCAAGGTGAACCTCGACCGAAACCTATGGTATGATTTTGGCATGGGTAAGGGTGGTAACATTATTGCATTGGCGCAGGAGCTTTACCAAAGCAATGATATACCCTACCTATTGAACCAAATCACAGAGCAAAGTCCCTCTGCCCGTCCTGTGTCTTTTTCTTTTGGTCAGCAATTTTTGCAACCATCCGGCACGCCACCGATTGAGATTGTACCGCTTTCCTCTCCTGCCTTATTCGGATACTTGCAGGAGCGAGGTATAAATACGGAGCTTGCCAAAAGAGAATGCAAGGAACTCCGGTCTTTTCGTGATGGCAAATCCTACTTTGCCATCGCCTTCCCGAATGCTTCGGGCGGCTATGAGATGCGCAATAAATATTTTAAAGGTTGCACCGCCCCCAAAGACATCACCCATGTACGCCAGCAGGGAGAGCCGAGAGAAACCTGTTTTGTGTTTGAGGGGTTTATGGATTATCTTTCTTTTCAGACCATCCGGCAAAAGGCTAATCCAAGTTCTCCTTGTCTTGACTGGCAGGCAGGATTACATTATCCTAAACTCTGTTTCTAATCTACCCAAAGCATTGTACCCGTTGGGGGATTATGAGCGAATCCATTGCTTTCTCGACAATGACGATGCAGGAAGAAAAGCCGTTGAGGTAATCAAAAACGAATATGACATACGTGTTCGTGATTCTTCGCACCTATATAGTGGGCACAAAGATTTGAATGACTATCTATGTGGAAAACGATTGGTGCAGTCAGTAGACTTGACGCAACCAGCCAAGCAAATGCAGCCAGTCAATAATACCAATAAGCAGGAGCAGCAACCACCCAAGAAGAAAAGCAGAGGGCTCAGGATGTAGCCAACCACGCGCAGCCCGGAGGTATTTAGTCAGAAATACCATAGCTCATTATGGCATTTTCTTCACGCAACCGCTTCGCTCCTTTGCTAAAAACACCAGAATGAGCCAACGGGGCGCTGCCCCTTTGGAACCCCCGTGAGCCATGCGGCATGCCGGCAAGCGGAATTGTCTAACTAAAACAGATAAAGTAATGGGATATACAAGTCTACAATTTAATAAAGCCAAAGGTACATCCGACAGCCGGATGTCCGACCATATCGAGCGTAAAGTGATACCTCACAATGCCGATCCCACACGCACGCATCTTAATAGGGAACTGATAGAGTTGCCCGATGGAGTGAAAGACCGGAACGAAGCGATAAGCCAGCGCATCAAATCGTCAGGGGTAAAACGAAAGATTACTCCCGACCAAGTACGAGCAATCCGTGTCATGCTTTCGGGAACGCACGAAGATATGATGAAGGTACAGGAAAGCGGACGTATTGACGAATGGTGCAATGATAACCTGCAATGGCTGTACAAGAACTTCGGACGGGAGAACACCGTTTCCGCAGTCTTGCACATGGATGAGCTAACACCCCATATCCATGCCACCGTTGTGCCGATAGTAACAGGGGAACGCAGGAAGGCAAAGAAAGAACAGGTAGACGGCAAACGGAAGTATCGTAAGAAAACCGATACCGTCCGCTTATGTGCCGATGATGTGTTGAACCGTGATACAATGATAGCCTTCCATGATAGTTATGCCCAACTTATGGAGAAATACGGTTTGCAACGTGGAGTGTCCGGTTCGGAAGCTCGCCACGTTTCCACCGCCCAATATTATCGTAATATGCAACGAGAGAAAGAAGGGCTTCATAATGATGTGCAAGAGCTTCAAAATCAAAAACAGGAAGCACAAGAGCGGTTGGCGCAAACGAAAAGAGAAATACAAACAGACAAACTAAAAGTGGCAGCAACCCATGCTGCCACTAATATAGTAGAAAGTGTTGGTTCTCTTTTTGGCAGCAATAAAGTTAAGGTATTGGAGCAGGAAAACCGACAGCTATATAATTGGAAAATCCAGTGTAAGATGCCCCCTAAAACCAAGCGATTCTATCCCCTTGTGC
>OGOW01003486.1_pt1 | contig 11228 bp, 16 predicted proteins | sample 1552781 | NCBI WGS metagenome assembly OGOW01 (sample SAMEA2580145, study PRJEB22360) | human gut metagenome | biome: human gut; feature: human-associated habitat; material: faeces | place: Denmark | collected 2008/2010
ATCAGAGGCATAGGCTAAATCCATATCACCCGCCGCTGCCAAATCAAGCACCTTCGGAAGGGTTTCCACAATCTTTTTTACATCGTACCCCGCCAGTGCCAGATAGTTTTCCGCCTCTGCCGCCTCCGTAGCCGAATACTTCGTGGTTGCCCCGCATTTTTTCGCCGCCTCTTCCAACAGCTTATATTCTTTGCTCCCGGCGTTAATCTGCTCCGCCGTCATTCCCATGGTTGCCGCCACAACGCTCATGGAGGCGTTAAAATCTATGGATACATCCGTTGCCGCGCTGGCTATGTTTTTTATGCCGTTCACGATGGCTTTTGCGCCGTCCACAATCACATCTGCGGCAAGATTGGCTTTCAGGGCATCCCCGAAAATAGATACCTTTTCAGAGGCTTCTCCCGTTTCTTTTCCCAGACTGTTGATGGATGTTGCACAGTTATCCGTGCTTTTTTCCGCCTCTTCCATATACCGGGTGGTTTTATTCAAATCATCCTGCATATTGTTGAGCTCTGCGGAGGCATCATTTAAAGCCGTTTGATAGTATTTCGCACGTTGTCCCGCCTTGTTATAGCTTTCCTCTGCCTTTTCCAGCTTCCCTTTTAAGTCCTCTATTGTCTTGGACTGCTCCGCCATGGCTTCGGCATTGTCCCCGCTGCTTTCCGAAAAGGCAGCCATTTCTTTTTCTGCCTTTTCCAGCTCCTGCTTCAACGCGGCTATCTTCTCCGATGCAAGCTCCTGCTTTTTTGCAGAGCTGTTCATGGCTTCCTGATAGACATTGACCTTTTTCGTCTGGGCTTCTATCTGCTTTAACAGGATTTCATGCTTTTTCGTCAACGCATCCAGCGAATTTTGATTGTTTTTAAACTCTGAATTACAGAGCTTCATTTCAGACCGCAGCTCCTGCTGGTCTGCCTTGATATTTTTCAGGGCTTCCCGGTACTCTTTCTCTCCGTCCAGGACTATCTTTCCGCCAATCGTTCCCTTTGCTGCCATATTCCTCTCCTATAACACATCCAGAGTGCTTATCTTTTCTTCATCCTCCGCTATCTTGAACAGCCCGCGCTTCATTTTAAAATTGTGGTGCTTTTTATAGGCTTCAAATAAATCCATCCACCAGCCCATATACTGCTGCCGGACTGTCCGATGAGTGAATCCCAGACACGTCACCCCAGTTTGATAAAGCCAGGGGAAATCAAGCAAGACCTCTTCCTCTGTCTGACCTCCTCTGGCTTTTATTTTTTTGTGGAAAAACACCTGCTGAACTCTTGCTGAAGCATGACGCACAGCTCCAGAAAAGGGACGTTGCACTCATTTAACAAAAAAGCCTCGGACACATCCTCCATGGGTCTGTTATGCTCGTCCGCTTCAATCTGCATCCCTTCAAGGACTGCTGCCGGTAAGAGCATCTTCACCGCCCTGACAGACGGCTCCACAATATCTATCAGCGGAACCCCATCCGCGTTGTAAAGCTGCCTGCCCTCCTTGTCTTTTCGGAACCGGATTCCGAACAATTCCCGTTCAAAGGCTTTGATTCCGCCATACTGCTCCTGAATTTTTTCCAACACATTCAGGTCTATTTTAAAGGGGTAGGTTTTCCCCCCTATCATTATCCGCTTTAAATTTTCCATGTTTTTTCTCTCCAAAAAGCCCCGGAGCGTTACCCTCCGGGGCTCTTTCTTATGCTGTGATGAAATATTCCTCTGTCATGACTTCGGAGGTCAGGCTGCCGCTCTTATACGCCACCGCCCTTAATCCTGTTGATGTTGCAATCGTGATTGCCGACTTGTATTCTGTTCCATTCTCCTCAGAAGGGTTTGTCCCGTCTGTGGTGTACTTAATCTTTGCCCCGGAGGTAGCGCATGACAGAGTTACTGTCTGGGATGCCTCATATGTACCCCCTGCTATTGATGCAACAGGCTTTTCACACTGGGTCTTTACCCCCAGCTTCACCTGCAGCCACTGGTCTGCCTCTCCTTCTGTGTCATACTGGGGGGATTTTAACCGCCATTCTCCCTTTTTGTTCACGGTTGCGGTACCGCTCAGAGAAGGATTTTTGAATACAATGGAATCTCCCTTGGTTTCAAAGGATTCCTCGCCCTCCTTCAGCTTTACCTTCGTCAAAAGACAGGCTCTGTACTTCTTTACTCCGTCCTGCATCTCTGCCGTGATGAATCCGTATCCGATATAGCCCGCCTGGTCCTCATTACCGGAGATTTCTTCCCCTGTTTCAGACATGGTATGACCGAACGCCACTTCTGATGCCTGCCGGGGCAGTCTGTCCGTTCCAATCGTTACGGCGGCATTTTTAAATTCCGCCAGATATTCCGTCTGCTGGTTGTCTGAATATAAAGATGCCTCGTTGTAATTCGGGGTGACAGCTGTGCTCATTGCGCCCCCGCACTTAAATGCGTCAGAATAGGTATCCGTAGTCTGGTTGTACCGCGCCATCCACGGTCTTGATAATCCAAAAAATGCCATTTTTTAATCCTCCTGATTTTCCGGCAGCGTGATATTGATATTAAATACCGTGTGCCTTTTCCTTTCCGGTGACAAAGAATCTACCCAGGACTGGATAGATTCCACACAAAATCCGAGCTTTTTCAGCTCCTTTTTTATCTTCCTTTTGTCCTTCAAATAATCCTGCCCTGGCGTGGTATAAAGAGTGACTTGCAAATACGTGATAGTCATTTTCTCCTCATTATCCGCATTCAGAGCAGACCTCTCATCCTCATGGGTGAATGTGATGTATTTATCCTCGCTTCCATCGTATATGTCCGCCTTTACCGGGCAGCCTATGATACTCTCTAAAGAAGTGATTTTTTCGTTGATGTTCATTTTGCCTCCACTTTTTTGTTATAAAGTGCCTGCATCACGTTTGTGACGCTCTCCTCTGCATCGTTCTTTGCTCTTTGCAGCCATGGACGCGGCGCCTGCCTCCCGTCTATCCCGTATTCCTTCCAGATTGCTTTCAGGATATTGGACACGGGATATTTCCGGGTTGTCCGCTGCCCGCTTCCATTCTTCGCCGTATAGGTATGTTTGGAATTTCCACTTGGCCCTATATGAACAAGCCATGCGCCATTTTTGCACTTCTTAGGCTTTCTTGCCTTGACGGATGCCACCATCTCGGATTCCCCTTCGTGCAGGATGCTGCTTTTCATGGATTTCTGAATGGCATTTTTGTAAATCGGCGCTGCCTCTTCCAGCATCTCTTCCGCCAGTTCATCAAAATCCGTGTCCAGCAGGCTTTTCATAAAATCCTCCGGGAAATCAAAATCAAAATCCGCCATTTTCTTCCTCCTGAAGGTACAGCTCCATCTGCGTCCCGTTTTTCGGCGCAAAGGTTCGGATGATGCGGTAGGTTTCTCCCTCATGTATTACCAGAGATGGCTTCTTTTTTGCCCCGGCAATCTCCTTTGTGGCAAATTCAAAGTCCCCTTTATCTACCAACATCATTTTGGCTACCTTAATCCCCGCCCTCGCGGCTGCGTAGAACTCTGCCCGACTGATGCTCCCTTCTTCTGCAAAAACCTCTGTGCAATGCAGCGTCTTTTCTCCGTCAAATCCGTTTTTATCCGGCTTCTGCTCCACCACAATCAGAGAAATGTCCTCACTCCTCATTTCCATCCCCCTTGTACAGCCCGCAAAGGCTCATGCTGTCCCGCAGCTCCTTATAGGCTTTCTCGTAGCGGTCAGCCTGTCCCATGTAATCGAATTTCCATTTACAATACAATTCACAGGCGGTATCCAGCAGGGGAGAATCCTTGTTTTTATTGACGCCCGCCATCTGTAAGTCCAACAGGCAGGCGTCAACCGCCCTTTTAATCTCCGGGTCTAACTTGGAGTGCTTGATTGTCATGGATTGCCGGAGCTCTTCCACCGTAATCATCCTGTGCCCTCCGTGTGCTTACTTCGCTGCTTTCTGTCCACTCTCAACGCTCTTTGCGGTGCCCTCCTTCAAAAGCGCGTGCGCCTTTGTGGTGAGGACGTTTCCGTCCATGATGGCATAGCCGCAATAATCGGTCTTTCTTTCCTTCACATGGTCTTCCGGCATCACCGTCATCTCCTTGTTGATGTTCAGGTGATACCCCTCCTTTGTGTTGGAGAGCAGGATTTCTCCGTCCTTCATGGAATCATCCTCTGCAACAGGCATCCCCAGTACGCGGTAAGCTCCACCAGATACAGGGTCCGGTACAAACAGCGATCTGCCGTTTCCGTCCACCATGGCAGCAATCTTATTCCAAATCGTGGTAGAATTTGCATATACCTTCAGGCCCGCGCCGTAGCCGGATTTCACCTTTGACCTCGCAAGCAGAAGCTGCGCGTAGGTAGGAAGCCCGCCGTTTTCATATTCCACCACCTGAGGTGTAGCATCCTCCGCAAGCAGTGCTGTCACCGTTCCCATGGGCTCCGGCTTTCCGCTGGAAGCGCTTGCCCCTCCTCCATGTGTGACGCCGTATCCTGCGCCTGCTCCCATCTTCTTTGCCATCTTTCTCTGGATATAGGGGATGAAGTCCTCAATCGCCATTTCCTTCAGTTTCCAGCTCACGGTGATATCTCTTGACAGTTCGCATCCACTTAAAGTGAACTCCTTGAAGGTTTCTTTTCCATCTTCCGTGGTGGTTGCCTCGTCATACCACTTCGCTTCAGAAGAGATATCCTCCTGAATTATGGTTAAAACCCCATTGACATAGGTTTTTGCAACGTCCCCAAAATAGGGATACATTTCACCGGCAAGCTCCCAGATGCCCTTCGATACGGTTTTAGGGATGACAACGGCGGTATTCTCCGTCGTATGCGTATACGCCTCATTCACCAGCGCATAGGTTTTTGCCTCCTCATTGGTGAGCGTCTTTCCCAACATCACCTTCGCCCAGGCATTCTTGTAAGCATCAGATGCCCAGGCATCGGCTGCCGGGGTTCCTTCCCCACCTTTGCCATCAAAAGAATCATCCATCTTTCCGGGATATGCAGGCTTCGGGTCCGTGTTCAACGCTTTGAAATTCGCCTGCGCCTGTGCGATGGCATCCCACTGCTCGTCCAACGCCTTGACCTCCTCCATCTTTGCCTCCGCTTCCGCTGCCTTTCCGGCATTGATAAGCTCCTGCGCCTCATTCATCAAGGCTGCTCTTTTTGCTTCGTAGTCCTTTTTCTTCATGCTCTTTCTCCTTTTAACTTTAAAAAATTTAATTTGAGTTGCATTAAAAAAGCAGAATCATCCGGACTGGATTCTTCTGCTCCTTTTAACATATTTTTGACTTTTTCCATCTGCTCCCTGCCCGGGAGCGAAAACAGCGGCCCCGCCACTAGTGGGATTTCCTCATGACTTTTTTCAAACATAATTCCGTCAATCAATCCCTTTTCTTTTGCCTGTTCAGCCGTCAGCCATGTTTCAGCCTCCATCATTTGTAAGACTTCCTCCTCTGACATACCCGTCTTCTGAACATACGCGGTACAGAGCGCCTTGTCTGCTGTTCTTAATACCTCCGCCATGTGTTCCATGTCGGAATGATTCCCGCTCACGCCTGATGATACGCAATGTACCATCATCAGCGCTGTGGGGGACATTTCACAATGTGCCGCCATGGCTGCGATGGATGCAGCGCTGCAAGCCTCCCCTGTGATGTAAATTTTTACACTGTCCGCCCTTGACCGCAGGAGCGTGTAGATTTCAGAGCCCACATCAATCACGCCTCCCGGTGAATTGATGTATACCTCAATCTCATCCCCTGCTAAAACGGCATCCAGTACCTTCTGTACATCCGCCGGACAGGTGCTGTCCTCGCCAAAATAGTCATAATACCACTTGTAATCATTCGGAATCATCACCCCGCGAATGTTTATTCTGTGTACCATCCTTTCTCCTTCCTGCTGCCTCCAGCATTTTTATCATCAAATCAGACAGCTCTTTGTAGTTTTCCCCATTCATTTGCCCCAGCGTCTGCTGAATCAGATTCACAACCTGTGTATCCAGCCTCCTGATAGGCTTATCCCCTCCTTCAATCGGCGCCATGTTCATAGTTTCCCGCCACTCATTCGGCGTCATGGCTCCCCTGTCCACCATGGACACAAAAGAGAGCTTTGTCCTTAAGCTGGCGCACTGAAGGTTGTTCGCCGCAAATACAATTCTGTTCCCCTTCGCCCGCTCTCTTCTGTTAAAAAGCCTTACAGAGTAGACCTCTCCAAGCTGAATGGCAAGAGGCTCTATTTCCGCCTCAAAATAGGCGTTCCACTCATCCTCCGTCCACTTGGACTGTACGATTTTTTCATTGGTGTTGAAAAAGGAACGAATCCGGTTGATTGTTTCTTGCATCTGCAGGGCGTTTGGAACATAATCCTTTGGCTCTATCCGCTCCGCCTTAACCTTTGCATCAATCCCTGCTGCCCCAAATGTGTCACTTTCAATGTTTAGGTAATTATCCACAAAAGCCTTTACATTCTCTTTCACGTCCTCCGGACGCAGTGAATTAGTGAAGCTCAACAGCCAGCGTATGATTCCACTGTTTTTAATCGCCTTAATAATTCCCTGGTCGATTGTCCCGATAACCTCCATCATGGTGGACAGTGCCTTTGCCGGGCTTTCTCCGAAAATGTCGTTTTCGTTAAAATCCTGCCTCAGGTGAATTATCTGGCTGTATGGAAAAATACTGCTTTTCCCGTTCCTGTACTGGAATTTCAAATACAATTCCTCGTTGATATACTGTGTTTCGCACATCACACAGGGGATTGGATATAGCTGCATGGGCTTTCCGTTCTCATCCGGTATTATCAGAATAAAAGCATTGTTATTCAGGCAGAGCTGGGTAGTCGCCTTCTCCTGAAGCTGCTGCCCGGTCATATAAGGGTTTGGTTCGGACAGCAAAAACCGGATGCTTGCATCCGGATTCACTTCCACGCCCTTCTCCCCCGTTCTAATCTGCTTCGCCACCAGCTTTCCCGCAGCTTTCACCTTCGGACGGATGCAGCTCCGTATGATATCGCTGTCATACAGTCTGCCGTCCCAAGCGTAGTAATGCTCCCCCCAGGTCGTTACCATCTTCAAAATCTCTCTGTCTGCCTTTTCGTTTTTTGTAGGCTCCCTTTTTCTGAATAATCCCATCGCTTTCTCCTATATCATTGATTCATATTCTTCCAAATGCTCTTCCAGCTTCACATAAGCATCTAACAGCCCTGCTGAACCGTCTATCCTTCTTGTTCCTACATTTCCCTTGCAGGGCTGAATGTTCCCGTTTTTGTCCACTTCAACTGATGTGTTACAAAGGCACCACTTTAAAACCGGATTGTTTCCGTACACCACCAGTTTTGCCCGCAAATCTGCTCCCAACGAGTGCATGGGTCCGGATAACACTTTTTTTGTCTGCGGAACCGGCTCCATGACTGAGGCGCCGAAAGTGTTTTCCATGTCCTCCACAAAATAGGTGGCAGACCAGCCATCATACCCGCATTTAAACAGGTAAATATCATATTCCTGCTGGATTTCCTGATACCATTCCCGGACATATTTGTAATGCACTTTATTCCCCGGACAGGTCCTTACATAGCCAGCATCCCGCCATACATCGTATGGAATTTTATCTTCCCGCACTCTTTTTTCCAAAAGGTCTTCCGGCAGCCAGTACATTTGTAGAACATATATTCGCCTATCCCCCGGCACTTTAAATATCACGGTTGCATTGGTAAGGTCTGTCGTGCTGGACAGGTCACAGCCGCCGATTCCATATCTAGGCTTCAATGCCTTGATATCAAAGGTTTCCTTATTGTCGATTTCCTCAAAGGTCAGCCATGCTTCAGAGGATGTTTCCCTGATATTAAACTCCTTACAGACCAGATTTTTTACCAGCTTCTGGTCTTGCATCGCCTTATTGACCTTGTCCCGCAGGGTTTTTAAGTTTTTAATGGTTCCCAACCCCGGATTTGCTTTATACCAACATTTCTCATCCACCCACTCTTTCCGGTTGTCCAATTCGTAGACGAACGCAATTAGATGCTCGTCCTTGTAGCCGTTCTCGTCAAAATATCCGTTTATCAGCCTCTCCGCTTCATCATACTTCTGGTCGTAGATATCCTCTCTTATTGTTCCGGCTGTTGTTGTGATTAGAACTAACGGCTGCTCTCTGGCGGTCACGCCGTCTGCGATAATATCAAACAGCGGTCTGCCGTTCTTCCATTGGTGAATTTCATCCATCAGCGCGCCATGCACATTTAAGCCGTCCATGGTGTCGGAATCAGATGCCAGAGGCTTAAATGTGCCTGCGTTGTAATCCTCGGAAGAAAGCTCCGCTACAAGCGGCTTAATCCTCTTTAGCAGGGAAGGGGACTTTTTTGTCATCCGCTTTGCTTCCTGCCAGATAATCTTTGCCTGGTCTTTTTTTGTCGCTACGGCGTACACTTCCGGTCCCGCCTCTCCGTCTGCTACTAACAGATACAGTCCCACGCCGGAAGCAATGAGGGATTTTCCATTCTTTTTTCCGACAATTAAAATAGCCTCTCGGTATTTCCGGAGGCCGTTTATGTCCACGAATCCAAATATAGCTGCCAGAAAGGCTTTTTCCCACAATTCCAGCACCACTTTTTTCCCACCGAACTTTCCCTTGGAGTGGTAACAGAAATTTTCAAAAAACTCTATGATATGATTTGCCCGGTGGGGGCTGTAAAAATACTCCCCCGGATTTTCCATGTCATGTATCAGCTTCTTGTACGTCCGGCGCACCTTATCGCCCACAACGATTTCACCACATTCAATTTCCTCCCAATATTCCCGAATCGGATTATAGTTGTCCGGATATTTAATCATATCTCCTCACGTCCGTTTACAAATACATCAAATTCATCCTCTCTTACCACCTGTCTGCTCTGGGTTTTCGGCAGGCAGTCCACCAATATCTTCATCGCCTGCGTCTGCTTCTGGGACATTTGCAAGTACAACTGAGCATCCGGGCTCTGTTTTACGCCGTACTGATTTTCCCCGTTTTTGTATTCCACCGTTGTCCCCTGCCGGACAATCTGCTCCCGCAAATCTTCCATGGTGATTGTCAAAAATGCAACGTCTGCGATAGTGGAATCCACTAATTTCTTTTTGTTTTCGTCAATTTCTTTAAACAATTTCCGCAGCCTGTTGACCTCTTTTTTGATTCTCTTCTGTTTTTCCAGATATCCGGAAACGCTGTCATATTCAGCCTCCCGCCGACATTCCTCTTTTTCAAACTCCTCATCGCTTATCACTTATACCACACCCCCCTTATGAGTGACCTGTGTGTTACACAAATCTCTGCTATCGGTTCTCACCAAACACCCCCACCCTCTTTTTTATGGGGGGAGTCTATCGCCCTCAGTGAAATGGGATTTCCTTCTGCATCAAAGGTACACAGCGGCTTTAAGCCCTTATATACGCCGTGACCTTCAAATTTATCATGGCAATCCTTGCAGACATATTCAAGATTCTTCGCATTCAAGGTGATGTTTGCATCCGTGATATTCTCCGGCGTAAGCATGACCTTATGATGGACGATGTATCCCAGCTTCTTTCCGCACTCTTCGCACAATCCACCGTCTATCAGCACACGCTCACTGATATATGTCTTTCTGCATTTGAGCCATGCCCTTGATTTATAGAACGATTTCGCCCATTCCTGCACTGTTATTCCCTCCGTTGCACCAGTGCAACTTCATCAAAAAAGGCAATACAGTTTCCTGCATTGCCCTATCTCTAATATATCACGGTATTATAATAACACATTTTTAGGCGAAAATCACGCCATCTTTTCCACACACGTCTATTTTATTTCTCCGAGATACCTCCCGACTAATATAACAACCTTTTGTACTATCCGCTGCATCTGTCTTACGCTGTATCCTGGACGTATGATTTTACAATACGGAACTGGTTTCTGGAGTCCCTTCATCCAGTATCGGGTTTGTATTACCTCAAATTCCTCTTCTTTTATATGCCTGCATACAAATTCCACCGCCTCAATCTCTTTCTTCATCCTGTCCGCATAGGCTGACGTCATTTTAAAAGCCTTTGCTTCCGTAACAGACTGCGGCTTTTCGTATTCTTCCGATAAAGACATTCCCCCATCCTTCCCGGAAGCTGCCATGATACTTGATATGTACTGCTCGTACTCTCTCTTCCTTTGTGGATATCGGAAAATAATTGTTTCAATGATTCTCCAACTCTCTTTGCTGACCTTCCTCAACCTTCTTCACCTCCTGTCTGATTTCTATATGCCTGCTGCCGGGCCGCTGTATAATCGCCGCCAGTTTCACCGTTGCTGGTAATTCTATCACAGAGCTACTCTTCATTTGCTGTTCTAATAATTCATGTATTCTTTTACTATCTTCTTCTCTGAAAACAACCACCTCCTGCACAACGATAGTAACTCCATTCATTCTGTCTTTCTTTTTCCGCGTCCTCTTATTCATCCTCTTTTTTCTCCTTACGTCTGCTTTTTTTCTACTCTATTCTGTAATCTGGTAAAAGTGGCAGCGGCATCCATGCGATTACTTCATCATCAATCGCGTTATTATAAACCCCATCAGGATTGTAATGTCTGGATTCCCACCATCCTTTCGGGATGATGCGGCAATCATTCTCCTCATCCCATTCCCCGTCAATGTTCTCCCAATTCCAGCAGCTATAACATTCAGGCATTCTCCCGTCTTCATATATCGCCGTGGTCGTTACACAATCTTCATAAGCCTGAGTCTTCCTTTTTGCCAGAATGAAAACCTCTGTTTCTGGCATCGGCAGGGATTCTTTTACCGGAATCCATTCCCTTGCACTCTCCAGTGCCTTAATTGCAAGCTCTTTTGCCTCTTTTGTTAAAATTCCGTGTGCCTCTACCATTTTTAAAATTTTTATAGCGTCACTGTTTTTCATGTTTTTCGCTCCTTTACTGTTTTAAATTTAAGCCTCTTCTTTTCTGCATATTTGTTTGTAATCTTGTACCGCTCACACTCCGCCCGCCACATATCCTTTCCCTTACCGTCATAATACCTACATTCCTCGCACACATAACACGGCTCATCCATTTCCCCTGTGCATATGTCCCAGCACTCTGTACAGTTTGCGCAGTGGTTACAGATACAGTCAAAGCATGGCATTGTGGCGGTGCTGACGGCTTTCTTTGGTGCCTCTGGTGTTGGCGGTATTATTCCAAGCTCTTCAAGCGTTATCTGGTGATTCATGCGTACTCCGGCTTCTCGCACCGTTCAAATTCAATCAC
>OGOW01003487.1_pt1 | contig 11226 bp, 7 predicted proteins | sample 1552781 | NCBI WGS metagenome assembly OGOW01 (sample SAMEA2580145, study PRJEB22360) | human gut metagenome | biome: human gut; feature: human-associated habitat; material: faeces | place: Denmark | collected 2008/2010
TCGGCGAGGCAGGCAGGCTGGAGCTTCCGGTGGTTCCGGAGGGGTGTGTGCATAATGCCCATATGTTCTATGTAAAAGCAAAGGATATTACAGAGAGAACCGCTTTTATAGACTATTTGAAGGAAAACGGCATTATGTCTGTTTTCCATTACATTCCGCTGCATACCGCTCCTGCCGGAAAGCGCTTCGGCAGATTCCACGGTGAGGATAGATATACCACCAGAGAAAGTGAAAGACTTGCAAGACTTCCCATGTATTATGGCTTAAAGGAAACACAGGTGGATGATATTTGTCAGGTGATTAAGAGGTTTTATGCTTAAAAAGGGAATGGGGCACTTATGTGCCGTTTTGAAGGAAAGTCTATATTGGGGCTTCGGGGTACAGATTCTTCTGGGACTGGTCTGGATGGGGCGGAATTTTTCTGCAGTCCAGACCTTTGCGGAGAGCAAAAGCTTCCTTTACCGGGGGCTTTTCCGGCTGACCGGAAGCCATGCACAGATAATGTATCTGTTGCAGCTTATCTTCGGGATAGCTGCAGCAGATTTCTTTTTCAACAGTCTGAGTCAGGCATCCACAGGGAAGAGGGTGTTCAGAAGTCTTGCTCTTGTGACTTTCCCTATGGCGATGCAGTGCCATCTGGCGCTGGGTATCTGGTCTTTTTCAGGCTCCTTGCTTTTTATACAGGCCGGGTGCGCTGCCCGGATATGGCTGGAAAAATCAGGGGAAAAGAAACCGCTTTACAGACGGCTGGCAGGAAGTTTGACCTGTTGGATTTTGCTGTCCCTTCTGATGCCGGAATATCGGCTGTTTGGCGGTATTCTGACAGGGGTAACAGCGGTGGTGCTTCTTTGCAGGGAAAAGCGGGGAAAAATAAGGCTGCGCCTTCTTTTAGTTACCCTGTGCGGAGCACTTCTGGCAACTGGGGCAGGAACCGGGACTGCAGCTCTTTCCGGGGAAAAGCATCGCAGTGTGGAGTTTTCCATGGCAAGCCGTTTTGCCTGGTTTTTTATTCTTTCGGATTTTTACGGGTGGCCGGAGGAGGTATTGGAGGCACTGGGGGATTCTGTGCGGGAAATTACCTTTTACCCGGATAACATGGAACGGGTCATGCAGCCCCTGATGGAGGAAGCATTTGGAGAAGAGGGCGCGGATGCCTACTACAGGCAGATAGCATGGAATGCTCTGGAAAACCGCTGGAAAAATATTCTGACCTATCTGCGCTGGGATATGGTCGGGTACGGAGCGGCACCTATTGCAGTGCAGAAGCAGTTAGAGGGCGGCTATTATGATTCCTGTACCGCGGAAAATTATGAGAAAATGAGGGAGCAGGCGCCGGAATGGACGAGGCTTTATCTGTCTTATAGCTGCTGGTGGTTCCGGGCGATGCTTGGAATTGCATTTCTGATTTTTCTGGTTGACTGGATTCAGAGAGGGCATTTTCCCTTAAAACAGGAGCTGCCCGCATTGCTGCCCCTGATTTTGACAGCGGCGGTAATGATTTTCTGGTATACCATGCGGGGAGCCGGGCTTATGGATTACAAGGAGGGCTTTGCTATCAGCAGTCTGTGGCTGGCTCTGGCACTGCTTCTGCTTAAGGAGGAAAAGGGGAAGGATGGACTGGCAGAAAAACAAAAGTTTTCATAAAGAAAAGTTCTGGTTTTGGGGAGGGCTGGTACTGGTCTTTCTTACCCTGCTTCCGGGATTTGCGTTAGGGGAAAATGCCATTTTTACCTATCATGACCAGTTGGATGGAGAAGTGATTGCCTATTTGTTACAGGCAAAGCATCTGTTTTCGGGAAGTACTCTGCCGGAATTTATGAATGGCGCATCCAAAACGGCGCTGACGATGCCTGCTCCTGCCTGTGTCCTGTTTTTCCTGGGAGGGAACGCCCTTTTTGGATTAAATGCCATGCTTTTGATGGGAAAGCTGTTCGGATATCTGGGGATGTATCTCCTGGCGAAAAGGGTAACGGGAAAGGATGAGGCGGCAGTTGTTTCTGCGGTGCTCTTTGCCTGGCTGCCCTTTCTGCCGGTTTACGGGCTTTCACAGTTTGGGATTCCCCTGCTTGTCTGGTGTGCCATTTGCCTGCAGGAGGGAAAGAAAAAGTGGCTTTGCTATGGCTACATCCTGTTTTTTGCACTGAATTCCTCTCTGGTATTGTCCGGTTTTGGTATTTTAGGACTGGGGATATGCTGGCTGTTGTTTTTACTTATCCGGAAAAAAGGGAATTTCAGCCGGGCTTTTTGTGGATGGCTGCTGCTGTTTTTCACATACCTTGTGGAAAACTGGCGGCTTCTGGCGGGTATTTTGGGAATCGGAGAAAGCTTTACCTCCCATAAGGAAGAATATGTGCTGACGGCAAATTCCTTCTGGAGCCTTTTGAAGCAGTATCTGTTAAAAGGGGGACAGCACAGCGAGGATTACCATTTACTGCCTGTGCTGACGGTACTTCTGGTGTTGGTGCTTGAGGGAATACTGGAAAGAAGAACAGGAAAGAAAATTGCAACAGTAAGAAAAGAAGTAAGAGTAAATGCCGGAGCAGGAAGGGAAGCAGCGGGAGAAGCAGGAGATACAGGGACAGAAAATGAGGAAACGGGAAAAGCAGAAACCGTAAATGCCGGAGCAGAAGGAGAAGAACTGAAAGCAGGAGATGCGGGGAAGGAAAATGCAGAAAGAAGAAACACGCTGGAGAAGGTGCTGATTGTCTGCGTGGCAGTGAATTTTTGTCTGGCGGTGGCAGCAGCCCTGTGGGGAAGTACACCGGGGATCTGGCTGCGGGGCAGACTTTCTGTGCTGGGAGCCTTCCAACTGGACAGGGTTTTATGGATGGCACCCTGTTTCTGGTATTTGGCGGTTGCCTGTGGCATTACCCTGATGCAGGAAAGAATAAAAGGCAGTAAGAAGAATATCCTGTTGGAAATTCCTGGGGTAGTCCTTGGGGCAGCTCTTCTTCTGACGGGAGTCCATATTTTGCTGGAAAGTGATGTGAAATCCAATGTACAGAAGCTGCGGAATCCGGAATATGGGATTTTAAGTTTCCGGGAATATTATGCCATCGGGGTATTGGAGCAGGTGGATGCCTTTTTACAGGAAACCACCGGGAAAACAAAGGAGGAATACCGGGTAGTCAGTCTTGGAATTGACCCGGCAGCAGCGCTGTATCATGGCTTCTTTTGTCTGGACGGGTATTCCAATAATTATTCTGTGGAGTATAAGCATGCCTTTCGGAAAATTCTGGAACCGGAACTGGCGAAAAGTGAATATCTGACCGGATATTTTGATGACTGGGGAAACCGCTGTTATCTTTTCAGCTCAGAATGTCCCGGATATTATACCGTAGAGAAAAATGACTTCTATTTTCAGAATTATGAAATAAACGCGAAAGCCCTGAAGGAGCTGGGAGGAGATTATCTTCTGTCCGCTGCTTACATTGCCAATGGGGCAGAACAGGGGTTAAAACTTCTGCGGGAAGCACCGTTTGAAACAGCGGACAGTTATTATGGAATTTATGTGTATGAGGTCTGCGGGGAATAGAAAATAACTAGTCCTGCGCCGTACTGTTGTCGGAATTAAAGTAATTCAGGGCGTACAGGAAACGTTCGGCTATCTTTTCCCTGCCCTTCTGGTTCAGATGGATGTAATCTGTCAGATACTGCTTTGCGTTATCCTCTGTTATGGTTCCGTAAAGGTTATCCACAAAGGTGACACTCCGGGAGGCACAGGTATTCCATTCCATAATGGAATAAACGGAAAGAGCATCCTGATTGCCGTAGCGCTTGATATCGCTGCTGACATAAGTGCCGTCATCCTCCAGACCGTAAGCATAGGCAGGTCCCAGAACGATGATGCGGATGTTGGGGAAAGCGTTTTGAATCAGTTCAATGGCAGCTTCCAGATTATTTGCAAAATAGGTAATATCTGTGGTGTTTTCAAAGTTGTACATATTATTTCCCATCAGATAATCCGTGGCATCATACATAAAGGTAATAACGTCCACGGTGCTGAAATCGATGGAAGCCAGAGTATCAAACACCTCTGCGGCATCTGCCGGGCAGTCATCACCAAGGTGCTCTGCGGCATAACGGAAATTGTCTTCCATATCTTCTCTTGTCTGACCGGTAGAAGTGAAAAGGGTTGCCATCCAGTACGGGGTATAAATATCCATGGGCTTGTATTCCGGACTGAAAACGGTGGACTGGGCAGCAACATAGCTGCCAGTGATGGAACAGTTATAAACGGTGGCATTGGCATCCTTTGCAATCAGGTTAGCCAGACTTTTTTCGGAATCCCTGTCATCAGCAAAGGGGGCGTTGCCAAAAGCCACAATCGTAAGCCCGTCACTGTAATCCACGGGAACCGCCTTTCCGTCTGCACCTATCAGAGGAAGGAATTCATCGTAGGTATCCTCATAGGTGCCCTGCCCGTCCTTGAAAATCTCGGATAAATCAATCCGCTCTCCCCAGGTGAAAAATTTGTAGACAAGACCGCCTACAAAAATAAGGAAAACAAACAGGAGAATCAGGTGCATATTGATACGGAAAGGTTTCCGCTTCTTTTCGTCCGCTTCCTCATATTCCGTTTCCTCCTGAAAATCCTCCTGAATTTCGTCGGGAGTTTTTTCTTCTGCTTCCAAATCAATGATATCTACGTCCGGGATGGGGGGCTGGGATGTTTTGTTTTTCATATAATCTCCATTTCTGTATCAGGTTATGTCAGGTAGTAACAACCAGAGCCATGCAGGCATAACATGCGCATTTCATGCAAATTGCAGGACTCTGAACAATTATATTTTACTATTATGTGTTCCCAAAGTCTATAATATTAAAAGAGTTTAAAAATTTTTAAGAAAACAGAAAAATTGGACTTGCAACAGGGAATAAGGTATAATAGACACAAAAACGGAGTAAAAGCAAAGAAATGGCAGTGGTTTCGATATTGATTTTTTCCATTCTGGTGCTGGCAGTACCGCTTCTGGCGGGAGGGATTTTTGATGGAATATACACCGGAAAAGGGCAAATCGGTTTTCGCTGGGTAAGCGGACAGCTTCTTTTGTGGACAGGTTTTCTGATAATCTGTGTGCCTCTTATTTTGCTGGAAAAAAGTTTTGTGTTGACGGTCAGACTGTTTGACGCCTATACGGCAGCGGTGCTTTTTCTGTCTGTTGTTTTGATGATGAAACGGAAAAAAACGGCAAAAGACAGGGGAGAAAATGCTTCTGATACAGGAAAGAAAAGCAGAAAAAAAGCAGAAAAGGGTACGCTGGCATTATGGATAACAGCCGTGGGACTGCTGGTGCTGCAGCTTGTTCTGGCGGGGGTTCTTGCCTATGAAGAGGGGGATGATGCCTTTTATGTGGCGATTTCCACAATCACGGAGGATGCCAATACCATGTACAGAAAGCTTCCCTATACCGGGGGCGAAACCCTGCTGGATGCCAGACACGGGCTTGCACCCTTTCCAATTTGGGTGGCATATCTGGCGTGGCTTTCCGGGATCCCTTCTGTGACGGTAGCACAGGTAGTACTTCCCATGAGCCTGATTGTGATGGCATATTGTGTTTACCTGCTTCTGGGAGCAAGACTGACAGAAAAGCATGGGGAGAGAAGCCTGCCCTTTTTTATGATTCTGGTGGAACTTCTGGTAATCTTTGGTGGCTATTCTCTTTATTCGGCAGAAAATTTCCTTTTGGTCCGGACGGCGCAGGGAAAGGCAGTGCTGGCAAATATTATTCTGCCCTTTTTGCTGTTTTTGTTTTTATTGCTTTTAGAAAAACTGGAAAAAGAAGAACTACAGGGGAAATGCTTCTGGCTGCTGTTTTCCTGTACCATGGCAGCGGGCTGCCTTTGCAGTACACTGGGAACGGTGCTGACCTGTATGCTCACGGTAATTCTGGGACTTTGCGTAGCTTTTTGTTATCCGAAGGGAAAGAAAGTACTTCTGCCCCTGGCGGGGGGATGCATTTTGCCCGGATTTCTGGTTCTATTGTACGTGGTGATAGACAGAATTTTGTAAAATGAAAAGAGCTTTGTGGCTGTGCGCACCGGACACAAATGCGTTTGAAAGATAGCAGTGCGCAGAAACGGGTATAAAAATGGGTGCTTTGGAAACTTTTCAAAAATATATGGGGAGCGGGCTGGTTCTGATATGGTTTCTGTTTTCTCTGGTGTATTTGTTTTTTCGGGAAAAAAGAAAGCCCAGAAGGATTTTATTTGTCTATGTGCCGGTGATTTTACTGGTGTTGTATTTTAATCCTCTGTTTGCAAAATTCTTTTTCCTGTTTCTGGGGGATGAAATTTATTTCAGATTGTGCTGGCTTTTGCCGGTGGTACTTGTGCTGGCATATACTGTGCTGTCTGTTTTGCAGGAGCTTGCAGGAAAAAAGAAAAGAGTGTTTGCGGTGGCAGCATGCCTGCTGATTGTGGTATCCGGCAAACTTGTATACAGCAACCCGCTGTTTGAACGGGCGGAAAATATTTATCATATGCCGCAGGAGGTAGTAGATATCTGCGATGCCATTGAAATAGAGGGCAGGGAGGTTATGGCGGCATTCCCGGATGAATTTCTCCTTTATGTAAGGCAATATTCGCCTCTGGTACGGATGCCCTATGGCAGAGGGGATACCTATGATGGATTTTACCGGCTGATGAACCGGGAGGAGATAGCTGCGGATGAACTGGCAGGGTATGCAAAGGAATGGAGCTGCCATTATATTATTCTGCCGGAGGAAACGGTTATTATGGGAAGTCTGGAAAAATACGGATATGAAAAGCTGGAGCCAATAGACGGATATGTGATTTACCGGGATACAACCCAGAATTTCAGCGTGCAGGCAGGGGAGAAGATTTAAGAAATTATGAAGAAATCCCCTGAAAACTTGAAGAAGCAGGGCATCAATGCTATAATATTACGGAATTGTTAAATGGAGAAATATGCAGTGGAAAAAGCTGTGAAATAGAAATGAGGAAAAGCATGAAGAAGTTATTTCAGCATACCAAAAGACCGGAACAGAAATGGGAGGGCATAGATGAAAGCGAGTACGACTGGGACAGTGTAAGCGAAGAAGCGGAAGAAGAGTATTATGAGGGTGCTGATGAGGAAGATTATCCCTATGAAACCGGGGATGAGGAATATTATGAAAACTCCGAGGCAGAAGGCGAGGAATATTACGGCACTGAGGGCACAGAGTATACCGGAGAAATAGAATACGCGGAAGATGGCGCGTATTACGGGGACACCGGGGCAGAAGGCGAAAGCGTAGAAAGTGAGGAGTATTACGGCGCTGAAGAAGCAGAGTACACCGGAGAAGCAGAATACGCGGAAGATGGCGCGTATTACGGGGACACCGAGGCAGAAGGCGAAAGCGTAGAAGGTGGGGAATATTATGGCGCTGAAGAAGCAGAGTACACCGGAGAAGTAGAATACGCGGAAGATGGCGCGTATTACGGGGACACCGGGGCAGAAGGTGAAAGTATAGACGGTGAGGAATATTATGGCGCTGAAGAAGCAGAGTATGCCGAAGACGGCGCTTACGACGGGGATATAGAGGAAGCGGAGAAAAAGCACGCAGGCAGGAATCAGGGGGCGAAGCTAAAAAAGAAAAAGACTTCCCTGATTGACCATATTATTGCCCTGACCGGTGTGGCAGTGCTGGTTCTGGCGATTGCAACCGGCGTGGTTTTTGTCAGCTCCAAAATGATAGAAGGGCAGGTTTCTGATTTTGTCAATGTGGGAACTCAGCTTGCAGATATTTCCACGATAGGCGGAAGCGGGCTTGTGGCAGTGGCAGATGCCCAGCTTGCCAGGATTCAGGCGGCATCCCAGGTGCAGGAGGATGCTGAAAAGGAGCAGAAGGATTATCAGGAGGAAGCCTATGAGAGAAATGTGACAGTATCCATGTCCATGACTTCCATCCAGAAGGATTTGAAAATCAAGTTTATCAATAAGAAAACAGATAAGCTTGTGGCGAATGTTCCCTTTGCGGTAAATGTGACAGACCCGGACGGAAAGACAAGTATCTGGTCTGATGATGATATGGATGGTATCATTTATAAGAAGGACATTACTCCCGGTACCTATAAGGTGGCAATGGAGGCACTTACGGATACCAAATATCAGGATTACAGCATCAGCACGGATACAAAGTCCGTGGAGGTAAAGAAGGATATTGCCTACCAGAAGGTAGATGTGGCAAACGAGGTAAAGAAGGAATCCGAAGTCAATGCCAAGAAAGAGGATACCAAGAAGAATGAAACAAAGGTGGAATCTTCCCTGACAGACACGGTAGCCTGGGTGGAAAGCAAGATTATTGAGGCAACCTACAGCGAAGTGGCAAAGAGTAGTGTTCCAAGCCCTCTGACGCTGGTGCTGAACAAGAATTTTATGCGTATGTCCGCAGTGGGCACGGTGACAGGAAATGACCCGACACCGCCCCCGGTGCCTACACTGACCCCTTCTCCGACTCCTGTTGTAGGGACAATAAGCTTTGACAAGGCAAGCGTAAGCCTTCTTGCCGGACAGACAACGACAGTAACGGCAGCGGTTGCAGGCTTTGATGTGATATCCTGGAATATTGTTTCTGCCAATACGGCAGTGGCAACAGTAGCGGCAAACGGAAATGTGATTACAGTAGCCGGTGCCGGTGTGGGAACAACGAATATTATTGTGGCGGCAGCAGGGGCAAACAATGCCACCGCCAGTGCTTCCTTTGCTGTAACAGTAGGGGCAAACAAGACTATTGCACTGGATAAGACAGCAACAGTTGTTTTTATGGGGGAACCCGTGGTAATCAATGCAGCCATTGCCAATGCGGTTTCGGCGGAAACACCTGTAGAAGCGGAAAGTTCCGATACGGGAATTGCAACGGTTTCCGTGAACAAGAAGGCAGTGACGATTACAGGTGTGGCAGCGGGAAGCTGCACTGTTACCGTAAAGTATACGGAAAACGGGGAAACGGTTACGGCAGCCTGCACGGTGACTGTCAAGAATCATCCCAGAGATGATACCACTACCCGGTTGAAGGACGGCAGCGGAAATTTACTTTATATCAATGACAACGGAACCTACAGGGAAGCAACCTACGCAGATTATTTCAAGTATGACACCTTCTATTTAAAGGGTGCGGCAAAGTATGCGGGCTGGCAGACTCTGGACGGCAAAGTATATTATTTTACAGCGGATGGAAACAAAGTAACCGGCGAGCAGGTTATTCAGGGTGCAAAATACAATTTCGCAAGTGACGGTTCTCTGGTAAAGGGAAGCGGCAATATGGGAATTGATGTTTCCAAGTGGAACGGCACGATTGACTGGACAGCAGTAAAAAATTCCGGAATTGATTATGCGATTATCCGCTGCGGATACAGAGGCTCCTCCCAGGGCAGCCTGATTGAGGACCCGAAGTTTGCGGCAAACATCAAGGGAGCAACAGCAGCGGGGTTAAAGGTTGGTGTTTATTTCTTTACGCAGGCTGTGGATGAGCGAGAAGCGGTGGAAGAGGCTTCCATGGTTTTAAATCAGGTGAAGTCCTATACCATTTCCTACCCGATTTTCCTGGATGTGGAGCCCAGCGGCGGCAGAGGAGATTCCATCAGCAAGGAAACAAGAACAGCAGTCTGCAAGGCATTCTGTCAGACAATACAGAACGCAGGGTATACAGCAGGAATTTATGCCAACAAGACATGGCTGGAATCCAAGCTGGATGCAGGCTCGCTGAGTGCTTATAAAATCTGGCTGGCACAGTATGCAGCAACGCCTACCTACACCGGACGGTATGATTTATGGCAGTATCGTTCCACGGGAAATGTGACCGGAATCAGCGGTGGCGTGGATATGAATATCAGCTATCTGGGGTATTAAAAGGCACCTTTCGCAAATATTAAATATTTTTTAAGAGAAATGGTTGGGAATCCATGGGGAATTATGATAGAATAGATATGTTCCATGGATAATAAATGAAAACTGGAGGAATTATATGAGAACATATCTGGTAACGGGCGGTGCCGGTTTTATCGGCTCCAACTACATTCACTATATGTTCCGCAAGTACGGCGACACCATTCGGATTATCAATGTGGATGCCCTGACTTATGCGGGAAATCTGGAGAATCTGAAGGATATTGAAAACAGAGAAAATTATACCTTTGTAAAGGCAAATATCTGTGACAAGGAAGCTATCGCAAAAATTTTTGCAGAAAACGATATTGACAGGGTAGTACATTTTGCGGCAGAGAGCCATGTGGACAGAAGCATCCGCAACCCGGAGGTTTTTGTTCAGACCAATGTACTGGGAACCGCTGTGATGTTAAACTGTGCAAAGGCAGCGTGGGAGCTCCCGGATGGCAGCTTTAAAGAAGGAAAGAAGTTTTTGCATGTGTCTACGGATGAGGTATATGGTTCCCTGCCGGATGACGATACAGCCTTCTTCTATGAAACAACACCCTATGACCCCCACAGCCCCTATTCCGCAAGCAAGGCAAGCTCGGATATGCTGGTAAAGGCATATATGGATACCTATCATTTCCCGGCGAATATTACGAACTGCTCCAACAATTACGGACCGTATCAGTTCCCGGAAAAGCTGATTCCGTTAATTATCAACAATGCCTTGCAGGGCAAGAAGCTTCCGGTATACGGGGATGGAAAGAATGTCCGTGACTGGCTGTATGTAGAGGACCATGCAAAGGCGATTGATATGGTGCAGGAGCAGGGCAGGCTGTTTGAAACCTATAACATTGGCGGGCATAATGAAAAGCAGAACATTGAAATTATCCATATCATTATCGAAACCCTGCAGGAAATGCTGGCGGATGATGACCCCAGAAAGCAGCTTGTTTCCACGGATTTGATTACTTATGTGGCAGACCGTAAAGGGCATGACCGCAGATATGCCATCGCTCCGGACAAAATCAAAAAGGAGATTGGCTGGGAGCCGGAAACCATGTTTAAGGAAGGCATCCGTAAGACGATTCAGTGGTTCTTCGAGCATGAGGAATGGATGAAGAATGTCACCAGCGGTGATTATCAGAAGTACTATACTGAAATGTATGAAAAATAAACAATAAGAAGCAAAAATGGGGACGATGTATGTCGTTCCCATTCGGCGCGCAATGAGATAAGAAAAAAAGGAGGATTTTTTATGAAGGGGATTATTCTGGCAGGTGGCTCAGGAACAAGACTTTATCCGCTGACAAAGGCAGTTTCCAAGCAGATTATGCCTGTATATGACAAGC
>OGOW01003495.1_pt1 | contig 11199 bp, 3 predicted proteins | sample 1552781 | NCBI WGS metagenome assembly OGOW01 (sample SAMEA2580145, study PRJEB22360) | human gut metagenome | biome: human gut; feature: human-associated habitat; material: faeces | place: Denmark | collected 2008/2010
ATAAAGAGAACATGGAATATCATCGTGGCACCAGTTGGAAAGCCAAGCTACGTGTTGCAGTTGATAAAGCAATCTGGACTTCCATCAACTATGAGGAATTTCTACAAAAAATGCAGTTAGCCGGATATGAAGTCCGCCAAGGAAAACACCTGTCCTTCCGTGCACCGGAGCAGAAGGACTTCACTTACATGAAATCTCTCGGAAGTTATTATAGCGAAGAAAATGTCCGCATCCGTCTGGCAAAAAATCGTAGCAAAGTGAAAACTCCAAAGCATCCGTCCAGAGATGCTCGCCTGTATATCAATATTTCCACTTATGTTACAACCGGCAATCGAGAAGGATTTGAACGTTGGGCAAAACTAAATAATCTAAAAGAGGCAACCCGCACCTTCAACTATCTTTCTGAAAATAATCTGCTGAATTATGAAGATTTTCAACAGCATGTTTCTGATGTTGATGCTTCTGTTAAAGCGGCTGAACAGAGAATAACACAAATCAACAATGAACTGAACACGCAGAAAGTCATTCAAAAACATTGTGATTCTTACCGGCTCTGCCGTAAAGTGATTGAAGATTGCAAATCTGCTAAAAATCCAAAAGCATACCGGACCAAACATCAAGCAGAATACCAACTCCACGATTCACTAAAAAAAGAGCTTCAGGATCTCGGTGTTACCAAAATCCCAAGCTCTAATAAAATCCAGAAGCAAATTGAAAATCTTGAATCTGAACAGGCTGCTACTGTCCGGGAAATACAGGAATTGCAGAAAAAACAAAAGACGCTAGATATCATTAGACAGAATTTTACAGCACTGCTCTATGCTCCTGAGATCAGTTCAGACTTACTTCCAGCAAAACGGGAACCTATTTCTGTCACAAGAGATAAATAGGATTGCACTGACAACTCAATTATTCTTTTCCAAATCCTCCCAAGGTTTCAGATCTATTTCCTCCTAGGTGACACCATACGGTGCACCTCCGGAGGTATTTATCTTTGGCTTATGCCAGTTGAGTAACTAAACGAAAAAAGCGGGATTTCCCGATCTTCTCATATTATTTATGGACTTTTCTTTTACAAATACTAAATATGACTAAGGATATTCCCATTAAAGAAAGCCACATAATTACATTCGTATCATCTCCCGTTTTTACATTTGGAGTATGACTGCTATTATCACCTGATGGTTCTTCTGAAACTGGTGGCGTATTCGTGGTAATTGGTGGTATCGATTCATTTTTAAATTTAGGTTCTGCCGTTACATTCCAAATTATCTGACCATCATAATTACCTGGAACTGTTATGATAAAAGGTTCGCTTTGATATACTTGATTGCTAATTTGTGTTTTTTGTGTCTGGACAAAAAGATACACTCCTTTTTCCAGATCTCTGTACATAACTTCTCCGTCTGAGTTGGTCTTTCCGGACATTCCTTTGATGTTGTTATCCTGTACATATTTTTCCAGTTTTTTTGCAGCTTCTGCCTGAGCGGAAGAATCATCAAAATCAAATATGACTCCAGACTTTGCAAACTCACTCACTAATGCCCATGAATTGTTTTTATATGTTCCAACCTGATACATCGTAAATTCAGTATTACTTAGCTTATATACCGTGGTCTCATCTTCAACAGTTGCTTTTAATAATATACTTCCCTGATCATTCGCAGACACAGGTAACGGAATGAGGAGTAAAAGCATACACATCACACTGGCCATACACATATATATTCGCTTACGTTTACTTATTCTGCTCATGTTTTTTCTCCTTCCTGCGTTTATGTAACTTAATGCTCACCCATATGATGATGAAAGCAACAATTCCAACAATCAATAGAATCACATTGAATGGGATTGTGCGCTGAAGACCAACTTCCTCATCTATCTTCTGTGCCTCTTCATACGGAATTCTAGTGCCACGTACAAGCAGTCTGTGCGTGTTAACTGCATAAGGAGTGCATGTGACCAGTGTTACATAATCCTTGCCCTTTTCAATCTGTAAAGAATCTGTATCTGATGGCAATACTGTCAGAATCTGATCCACCTGATAGGCAAAGGTATGATGAAGAACTTTAATATAAAATACATCTCCAACCTCCATCTTGTTCAGGTCGGTGAATATCTTGGCATTTGCAAGTCCACGGTGTCCGGATAATACCGCATGACAGCTCTCACCGCCTACCGGAAGCGAGGTGTTTTTCAGATGTCCTACACCTGACTGCAGTACTTTTTCGGATGTTCCATGATAAACCGGAAGAACAACATCAAGCTTTGGGATATCAATATATCCCATCATTCCAGTATCATCAATTTTCAAAAGTTTGTTATACTCATCATCTTCTGTCTGGTTTTCATTGCTTTCTGAAAATGGATCTGCTATGGAACCAATTCCAATCAGGCTTTCATTGTATTCCTGTGCCTGCTCGATCATGGCATTTTCCTGTTCTTCCGACAGATGAGAAACTTCCTGTTCATAATCTGTAGCAATCGTTGTGCTGTTCATCTGATTGATGTAATTGCTCACTACCGGATACAGGATTAAAGAAAATGCCGCCAGATATCCAATTCCTCTTAGTATTTTTACTACTTTCTTCATAATACCTTTCACCTTTTCGTCTGTTTCTTCTGAAATACCCAGTCCACACTGGACATTTCAGAAAAAGCAGACATCCTCCCGGTACGATACCGGGAAGATGAACTGTCTTTTTATCCATTCTTAAACTTCAGAATGTCTTAGTTTTTTGCTTTCTTTTTGCCAAAAGCTTTGCTTGCTGTTAATACACCGAAAAGAACGATACCAGCCAGTGTTACCATGAGTGCTCCCTTGCTACCAGTGGATGGAAGCTGTGCACCTGTTTTGTTTTCTACAGGTACTTCTGGGGAGTTATTTTTTTCTGTGATTGCAACACCTGGTGTTGTAGTTCCATTGTATGTGTAATCTACTTTATAGCTTACAAGTTTTCCATCTTCGCCATAAGTTGCTTTAATCTCAACCTTGATGTCGCTGAGAAGCTTATTGTATCCGTCTGGAGCTTTTGTCTCTCTTAAGTAATAAGTTCCGGCATCAAGACCTTTTACAAGAACTTTTCCGTCGGTACCAGATACGATTACATCGGATTTGAAAACTTCTGCTACAGCTTCCTCAGGTGTTGCCTGACGATATTCACCCTCTTTTACTTTAACAATATTAATCTTAGCATTTGTATCTGCTGCATCGCCTGCTTCGTTTGCCTTGTAAAGCTCAAATTCTGCCTTTGCAAGTGCAGTCTTATCTTCTTTATTACTCTGGTCTTTTAAATAATATTTATAAATTGTGAAATCAAAGGTATGTACATCTACGATGCTTGGCTCAGATTTACCTGTTCCACCTGACTTCGGATCATTACTGTACTCAACAACCGCCTTGTTGGTATTTGGATTCATACCGATAACAGCATCTTTGTTTAAAGTTGCAGTATAAACAACTGTGATTGTCTCGCCTGTACGATTCTTAAAGTTGTTATAAAAGTCATTAAAGCTAATAGTTAGTGTATGTGTTCCATTGTCATTTGTCGTATATGTCGGTAAGTATGTGTTATCTCCTGTTTTACCTGCTTTGAGTTCTGTATCTCCAACCTTTACAGACAGAATTGCTTTTAAGTCTAATCCTTTTGATAATGTATCGGTAAATTTAAAAGTATAAGAATTATATCCTGTCATATCCGGTACTTTAGAAGTCAGCTGGTAAGTAACGGTGTCACCAATCGCAAAATCCCCAGCTTTCTTTTCATCCGCTGCACCATGTGGTGCAATGGTGTCCTCAGACTCATTTTCGTCATCTAATTCCATCTGGTGATTGCCTTCCCATGAAGGATTCACAATAGCACCAACTGTAAGTCCACTTCCACTCTGTGCTGGAATAATTTTCTTGTCTACTGTCGGGTAATTACTCTTCATGTTAACTGTAGCATTAGTATCTGTTACGCTAACTAAAGATGCTACGGATGTATAATCCTGACCAGTTCCAGGTGCTGCTGAGGTATCTGTTGCACCTAATGGATAAACTACATAGTATCCATATGCCAGATTAGCAATTTCTGTAGAACCAGTTGCTGTGGTTACAGTTTTATGAGTAGCATCTACAGTGCTAGTATTTGAAAGAATCCATGTAAGCATTGCTTTTGCAAAATTTACACCGTTCTTTCCATCTTCGCCAACCTGTGTTTTAACATATTCATAAGCTTTTTCACTTAATGTTTCGCCTGTTAATGCAGAAGCTCCATTTACATTTGCCTTAAAGAATCCTTCATATTCAGGATTTAATGTGTATGCTACATTGCCCGCTTCATTTTTTGTTGCTGTAAAAATCTGATACAGATCCAGAGTCTTTCCTTCTACTGTATTGTTGACTGTCAGTTTACCAGTACCTGTTAACCTTGTTGCATCCTCTGCTGCAAATGCAGTCATGCTCATGGACAGTATCATGGTCATTGCCATCAGAACTGCCATAAATCTTGATACTAATTTCTTCATGTTCCTCTTCTCACTTTCTTTTGATTTTTTATTGGTTCGCTTGGGATTCCTTCAGCTATTACGGTGGAAGTTCCCCACGCAGCCATATCTCTCTCATGCCCCTGCTCCCCCTTTCCTACATCGTCTGTTTCCGTTTCCTTCTGCGTCCGGTATAAAGCAGGAACGCTAACAACAGGCCACCTGCTATGATAAACATCATAATGCCCTCGCCGCCGGTATCCGGAAGCAGTGCAAAATGCCGGTTGATAATCGTGAAGGTAAATCCATCTTTAGAAGTTTCGATTGTAGTTGTATATCCTTTTATTTCAGTTTCCGTAACAGAATATTTGTAATAATGCGGAGTTCCTGCATCATCTTTTATGTAGGCTGGAAGAGTTTCAATCACTTTCTGCCATGTAGATTTTGAGATATCACCTTTTATTTCATAGTTTTCATAGTTTGGCACGACTTCTGTATGTTTTGTTCCTTCTGCATCCGTCCAGCTTCTGGAAATTGTAATCTTAATAGTGTCTGGTCTGATGTTGTCCATATTCCGGAAATCTTTCCATACCTTATTAATGGTCAGATTTATATATTCATCACATGGATCCTGTGCATCTGATGGTTCCGGTGATGTGCTATCACCTGTATTTACTGTCGTTTTGGTATCTGACATCAGAACGGCTTTTGCATCTGATACATAAGCATTCAGATCTGCTGTTTCAGAAGAATCTTTTGTTGCCATAACTGCATTCTGCAATGTGTTATACTCATCTACCTGCACGACATGTTTTACTGAGAAGATGCTCCATCCATTTTCCTGACTGAACGTATCTGTCAGAAGTTTCGAATTCTTTTTGATCTCATCAAAACTAATCGCCGGTTTTCGGTAAATACGATAATTGTTATTCTCACCTTCTACACCTGCTTTTGTATTAAAGTCATATACAGAGTCCAAATCACTTTTTCCACTGAATGGTCCCACCAGCTTAGATGTTCCACGGACCACATCACAGTAGTACATATTGTTATTCTTCAGCAGTCCTTCATCGTTGTATCCAACAAAACCTCCGCTTCGTCCATCATTTGCAGAACCATCCGCATCATTTCCTGCTCCGCCGGCATAGACATCGTATCCCGTATTGATTCCATATACATTGCTGTCTGTAATTTTTGTCCTGTTTGCCTTAATCAGGTTGACACTGATGTTGGACTTTACATCATTATCTTTCGTTATGATTCCGTTTTTGTCACATGGAAGCTTAATAGAGGAATCTCCGATCTTAATGATTGCAAAATCTGTCTGCTGATTGTTATCATCAGACTTTTTAGATAGCCCAACAGAAATATCCAGTCCAAGCAGATTCACATGGATGAGATTTCCATCGTACAGTGCATCAACCTTCACAATTCCAAGATTAATATGCAACAAGTCGGAATCCTGAATCTTATCCAAATACAATGCCCTTACAAGCTGATCCAGAACTACGAATAATGCATCCACCACTGTGGAATCCAGTTTTACATCTGCAAGATAGGCAAAGCTTGTTCTTCCGGCAAAGCCTCCGGCTGTTCCACCGGATTCTACCAGTTTCAGACTATTTTCCTGATTTTTGGCATCTCCGGCACTACAACCTGACATTCTGGCAAGATTTGCGTAACCAATAAAGCCTCCTGCAATCTGCTCCTGTCCGCCTTTACTCAAAACGGTATAACCACCAGGTACTCCTGTCACGCTACTGTCATCTATGTGGGAACCAAAAATATCCAAAACGCCGAGGGCACCGCCAAGAAGCTGTCCAAATTTATCTCCCAGCACATCCAGCTTCTCCATTTTTATAACTCCGCTTTTTCCGGAGTATCCTACAAAGCCACCTACGCTGTTCAGTCCAGTTACATAATTTAATCCTGTTACAGTGCTGTTTTTGACAGATCCATTTAACAGTGAACCACCAAATCCTCCAGCTGTTCCGCTGTATGTAACCTGATTATTCTGTCCTGCATCTGTTGCTGTGTTAGCACTGACGCCAAGCCCTGCATCTGGGCTTCCTGTGACATTTCCGTAATATACATAGCTTCGGAATGCATCCAGCACATCGGTTTTTCCAAGCTTTAAAAGATACTGTAAGACAGAGGTCTCACCATTGGCACTAATATTTGCAGCACCGGAAACATCCGCAATACCGAAGCATCCTCCGGCATATTCACCGGCTACTACAGAGCGAATCTTGTCTGCACGGATTCCGCTTTCCGGTTTATCCTTCTCGCCAAGAACTGCTCCACAAAGACTTCCTGTGAATCCTCCAGCTGCTTTTGCATACCCTGTATTGTTTCCATTTTGATAGGTTCCGTTTACGATCACGCCCCAGTCATCCCAGGCTGACACAGATGCACAGCGGATGGTGGAAACAGTAGCATTCAGAACCTTAATCAGCTCTGCCGGAGCATTTACCATAAGAACATCCAGAAGTTTATTCAAAAGTCCCTGTTTTGTAGCTGTATCAATAGCTGCCACACTACCCGGATCTACTTTTCCGGCAAAACCGCCTACATAGGAAGTTCCATCTACACGCCTTAAATTTGTGATACTGCAGGAGGAAGTTTCATCTCCCCAGATTTGGCCGCCGATCATTCTTCCCACATAGCCTCCGGCAAATCCTGCCGGATCTTTGTCTGCAATACCGGTTGCTTTGATCCTTGCACCGGAACGATATCCTTTCACATGGGACTGTTTCACGACTGGCACAAAGGTTTTTAATGCTGCCAGACTGTCTGCACCTATAATCTTAAGGCCTGCCAGTGAAACGTCACCTGTGTTTGCCACAGAACCTGTAAGCATCTCACCAGCAAATCCACCACTGCATCTATAAGCCTCTGCCAACTGAAGATCTACAGCAGTACCGTTTGTAACGGTTCCTCCTTCCATCCGACCCACATAGCCTCCGGCAGAACCACCCTGTGTTGCTTTACTTGCCAGAATGCTCCGTCCTGCTGTAACAGCGTATCCATATGCATACTGGGAAATAATCTCATTTAACTGATTCTGATCATTGACTTCACCAAGTGCCTGTAATTTATTACCGTAACTTCCATAAGAACCGACAGCACCAACCCACTTATTCCAGGTATCCGTATCCAGTCCACGAAGCGGTCCATAAACAGCTGTATTCTTTTCTGTCGGATACACTGCCTGAAGAAGCGTCAGCGGATTATCTAGTTTGATAAGACCGAATAAAACCTTCAGACTTCCTGTGTCTGCAACATTCGCACACCGCATCAGTCCGGTATAGCCTCCAGCATATTCCGTTCCATATACGGAACGGATACGATAGGCCGCACATTCTCTTACGGTTCCTGTATATGCAGCACCTTTCCAGTTATCCGTATTGTTTCCCCAGATCTGACCGCCATAGTTGTAACCCGCATATCCTCCTGCAAGTCCACGGTAAATGCTGTCATCACTTTCAGCCTGAGCCCTCACAGCACCTCCACAAGGTACACAGGTTGTTTCGCTGTTTTTGATCACAGGAACAAATGCCTGTAAAACGCCAAGAAGATTATCTGCCTTGATCAGTCCTCCAAGAGCACTTAATCCATTTACCACATCTGCCGCATTCCCCGGCTCCATGATTCCAACATATCCACCGGCACTTTCACGCCCTATGATATGTGCAAAATTATAAGAATTACTATTCTGAATCTGAACTCCAAGAAGTTCTCCTGCATATCCACCGGCTTTTCCCGTAACACCGTCTCCGTCTGTTGCAAGAACATTAAATCCGCCTGTTGCTCCATAAACATCTGAGCTGTCTATGATAGATGCAACTACAGTCAGTGCTGATAACAGTCCTGTCGTAGAAAGAACATGATCCAGAACACTTGCTCCACCGATGGCTGCCGTACTTCCCATAGCAGCTTTACCAATATAGCCGCCGGCATAACGATAACCATTTACCGCATATGCACTGTCATTTCCGTAATAACTGCTACCATCTTCCTGCTGCAGATTCTTCGGCTCACTGACACCTGTATGCTGCAATTTATTTACATCGGAATTGCTGATCTGTACACCAGTTCCGCATCCGATAAAGCCTCCGGCACTTCCGGCATCCGCATCGTTGGTGCTATCTTTTTCAAGAGTACCTGTAACGGTAACGGTAAACCCTTTTTCTACAGAATTAACACTGGCATTACTGATCACCGGAACAAAAGCATTGACCAGGGATAGTAATCCTGTCAGATCAACCAGTTTTGTAAGAATTGATGATTTAGATCCAATCTCTGCAACCGCTCCGGCTTTTACCAGACCTCCGAAGCCTCCGGCATAACGAAGGCCTTCTACTTTCAGAAGATTTTCTACTGCCGTTCCTTTTCCGGAATCAACAGCATTTGCTGAATTATCTACATGACCGCTCTGCATCTCTCCAACGAAGCCACCTGCATAGCCTTCTGCGTTTTCAAATCCGTTGTCAGCTGTAACAGTCAATCCATCTGCGGTACCAGCAACTTTGCAATTTGTAATTTTGCTGGATGCAGCCTGCAAGACACTCGCCAACTCTTTCAGATTCAGAATCTTACCAAGAACACTGTTCAAAAGATCTCCTGTGGCATCTCCTGCCTCCGCTGCACTTCCGGACCGCATGATTCCGATATAGCCACCGGCATGATACGGCGCTGTGACTTCTTTTACATTAGTCACATCAGAGTTTTTAACCATAACTGCTTTTCCATTACCGATGTATCCTCCGGCATCTCCAAGCGCCACATCATCATTTTTTCCGGATGCTGTTACGACTAAGTTGTTTCCTTCAATAGAAGAATCGGAAATTTTCGGATAAGCCACATCCATGACACTGAGAAGTTGATTTACATTCAAGAGGCCCAGTAACTTAATAGAACCTGTCTGTGCCACATCACCGGGCATCAATCTTCCGGCAAAGCCTCCGGCATAGCTGGTTCCCTTTATATAGGAAAGTCCGGTAATATTTGTTGTTGCAATCGCACCAGTCTCACCTTCTGTTGTTCCATCCTCGCTATTCGTGACTGCTGAAATGAAATCTGCTTCTTCACTATTCTTTTCATCTGTAGATTCACTCGAAGATGGATTCGTGTCTGTGTCTGCTTTAAATCCGGAATTGTTGTTTCCATAATTGATATCTACTGCCTGTCCATCTCCCACAAAACCGCCCGCCATATCAGCGGATACCTGAGGGTCAGAACCATTCGAAACATATGCAATAGAAGTATTATTGAACTCCGGTCTCAGGGCACTGACAACGCCTAGCAGGTTCTCCAATTCGATTCCTGTCAGTTGTGATGTAGTAGAATCTCCGGCACTTAATGCATCTCCGGCTTTGGCAAAACCTGCAAATCCACCGGCTTTTCCTGATGCTGCGGATGCAGTAACCGTTTTCAGGTTGCTGATCTTTGTGTCCCTTGCTCGTCCACTGATGCATTCTCCAATAAAGCCACCGCTGTAACCTTTCTCATTTTGGGTAGACACACTATATCCTGACGCAACACCTGAAACAGTACTTTCAACTGCAAACGTCTCAATCATCTGACCTACAGAAAGAAGGCTGTCAATTTTTAGTAGCGGTAATCCCAGAAGTTTAATACCTCCAACATTGGCAAGGGTGCCGCTTCCGAAATACCCGGCAAAACCTCCGGCACACTTTCCGGCCGTTACGGAATTCAGATTTGTGACGGATGTTTTCCTTACTTCTCCACCTGTTCCATAACCGATAGCACCTCCTGCACGACCATTTTCCTGATCTGACGCAGTAACCGTAAGCCCGGAAGAGCCTCCGTTTACGGAACAGTCCTTGCACTCAAAACGCATATAGTCTGCTGCTGTAACTGTTCCACCGAGGACATCACCGACACTGGTCATCTTAGCGTAACCTAAGATTCCTCCTGCATTCTCTGTTGCTGAAACCTTCATAGAGGAAGCTGCATTGATCTGATTCACACGGTCTGAAAATTCGTAGGTAAGACCCGTCTTATTAAGCACTCGCTGGAGGGCTTTTGTAGTTGATTTTGAGTCATCTGCAAGTTCTAAAGTATTGGAAATCTGGACAGCACCTGCATATCCCACAAGTCCACCTGCATTTTTACCGTTCGCTGTTACAGAAATGTTATCTCCTGCAATGGTGCATCCGCTTATAACAGAAGGCCGGAGTCCTACCAGGTTCAGGATATCCATGTTGGTAAATTTACCATTTAACAACCCTGTAAGAAGATCCTTTACAATTACCAGAAGTCCCTGGCTTTCATCAATATCCGCTACATCACCAAGGGTTGCTATACCGGCAAATCCTCCGGTATAATCTTTTCCGGACACTGTACCCAAAGAAGAAATACTGCAGTCTACAGCGTAACTATTTCGCATTTCGCCAATAAATCCGCCTGCATAACCACTTTCCTTAGCGAAACTTCCCTGTGCGGATACGTTTACCGTTCCATCAATTCTGCAGTTCAGCATAACTGTATTGACCGGAAAGTTCCCCATAAGTTCAATACCAAGGCTGCTTAATGCGCCTGCCACAACTGCATTCGCAGAACGTCCCACAAATCCACCAGAGCAATCATTTCCAGACACTGTGGCAGTGCCACCCACAGAACAGTTTTTCATCACTGCACCAATGGCTTCCCCAGCGAATCCACCGGTACTCTTCTGACCTGTAACAGAAGTGCCACCGCTTACAGAAC
>OGOW01003497.1_pt1 | contig 11192 bp, 7 predicted proteins | sample 1552781 | NCBI WGS metagenome assembly OGOW01 (sample SAMEA2580145, study PRJEB22360) | human gut metagenome | biome: human gut; feature: human-associated habitat; material: faeces | place: Denmark | collected 2008/2010
CCTTCAGTAACGGATTACTGGAGGGGACAGTGAATAAAATTAAAGCGGTAAAAAGGCAGATGTACAATAGGGCAGGAAGCAAACTACTGAGAGCCAAGATTCTTTATTCACAATAGAAGAAGTACCACCAAATTTGACGAAGAACCTTTTTCAACTTTATAGTAGACAAAAAACTCTCATTCATTTCTGCACCCGCATGAACAAGATTCACCTCTGTTTCCTCCGCGTCCTCTGTGGTGAACAAATGCATAACCGCAAAACAATTACTTTGTATGCTGCTTCACATACTCCGATGGCAGACAACCGACATACTTCTTGAAACTGGTAGAGAAGTAAGAAGAAGATCCGAACCCTACCATTCCGCTAATCTCCGAAATGGAGTAGCGCCCTTCAAGCAACAATTTACACGCTTTATTAAAACGGATGCGCCGGATAAAGTTGGCAGGCGGTTCACCGGATATGGAATTCATCTTGAGATACAGTGACGAACGGCTCATACAAAGTTGGCTTGCCAACTCATCAGAGGTGAAGTCTTCATTACTGATATTTTCTTCTACTACCTGAATAGCTTTGCTCATGAATTCCTCATCCAGATTATTCGAAGTCATTTTAGCAGTATCTATATCAATCGTATTCGAATAATAGTGTTTCAACCGCTGGCGTGCTTTCAGTTGATTAGCAATTTTTCCTTTCAATAAATGAATCGAGAACGGTTTGGCAATGTAATCATCCGCTCCAGCCTGAATACCCTCCGTCTGTGCATCGACACTTCCTTTGGCAGACAACAGCAGGACGGGAATGTGACAGGTTTGCAGATTTCGTTTAATAAGCTGGCAAAGTTTGATACCGTCAATACCCGGCATCATCACGTCGGAAAGGACAATATCCACACGATGCTCTTTCATAATAGCCAATGCTTCTTCGCCGTTTCCGGCGGTAAGTGTCACATAGTTCTGCCGGAAATTATCTTTCAGGTAATCCACCATTTCTTTATTGTCATCTACCAACAAGATAGTAGGCCGTTCTTCCTCGCTGCCGACTTCTATCTGATCGTCGTCCGATTTCTCTTCTGAAACCACAGCCGACGCATCGCCAGAGAAATATTCATCAGCCACCGGAAGCTCCCGGAGAGAAGTAGATGTTTCGACTTCATGTGCCGGCAATTCACGTTCTTTCTCCGTGAAGGCAGCCATATCAGCAGGTAGCGTGACTTTAAATTCGGTATATTGAGCAGGTTCGCTTGCTACCGTAATAGTGCCGTGATGCTTTTCTACCAGCATCTTCACCAATGACAATCCGATACCCGTCCCCTTTCGCTGACCGTCTACCTGATAGAAACGTTCGAAAATGCGGGTTAGCTGTTCCGGAGACATACCGATTCCGCTATCTCTTACCGTGAAGCCATAGGTATCTCCCTCTGTCCATAAGGAAAGCGAAATACTTCCACCGTCCGGTGTAAACTTAAAGGCGTTAGACAGCAGGTTCATCAAGATGGTCTCTACATACGTCCGGTCCGCCGGAAACAATCGTCCTTCCAGATCGGATTTTATATGAAAGCTGATAGCACGCTTCTGCGCATTTTCTTTAAACAGGGCAAAAGCATCTTGCAACAGTCCTTCTACATTCACCTGCGCAACATGAATGGGCATTACACCTGCTTCGGCTTTACGGAAATCCAGCAACTGGTTGACAATGTGCAACAACTTACGACCGTTCTTATAAACGTAATCCAGTTTCTGCTGTACCGGAGTTCCTTTCAGATTGCTCTGCCCCAGAAGTTCCTCCAACGGAGCCAATATCAGACTCAACGGAGTACGCAACTCATGAGACATATTCATGTAAAAACGTACTTTCTCCTGACTGATTTCTTCTATCTTGTTTCGTTCTATCTGTTCGATCCGGACTTGCATCTTCATTTTGGCACGGGCAATAAAGAAATAGATCACAAAGACGAGAAGCCCTACAGAAAAGAAGATGAAAAGTGTCTTTGCCCACCAGGTCTGATACCACATCGGAATGATATGCACAAAAAATTCAGTGGTCGCCTCGCTCCACTTTCCATCGTTGTTGCATGCCTTCACCTTAAACACATACTCACCGGGCGGGAGATTGGAATAACTTGCCCGTGCAAAGGAAACATGACGGGAGTAGTTCCACTCGGTTTCAAAGCCTTCCAATTTGTAAACGAACTGGTTCCGCTTGCCAGCCAAATAGTTGATAACGGCAAACCGGATATTAAAAAGTTTCTGATCGGAAGGGAACGACATACCCAGCATCCGCCCTTGCTCGTCCTGATAATAACGTACCCGTTCACTTTTCATATCCGTAATCACCTGATTTAAGACAACGGCTCCTGTCACTACCGCATCCGGGGAATATGGATTATCACCCAATTCGTATGGCTTGAAATAGGCAACGCCCCCAAGAGACCCCAGGAAGAATGTACCATCGTGCGCTTTGCAAGCTCCGAAATAGTTAAACTGATCGTGAGGCAATCCGTCCTGCTTCGTATAGTTGAGGAAAGTACCCTCCTCCGTATTGAAGCAAGCCAGTCCCTTGTTAGTTGTCAACCATAAGCGCCCCCGTTCATCTTCCAGTATATTATAAATAAAGTCGTTTGGCAAACCGTCTTTCATCGTATAGTGTTTCCAGGCAGTCGGTGCTCCTTCCTTATAGCAATATAATCCTGTGGAAGAACCGATCCAGATTTCATGACGGCTATCCTCCTGTACACAGAAAGCCTGTATCAACCCATGCAGATAAGCCGAAGAGGAAAGATGCAGTTCTTCCAGTTTTCCACCGGCATACAAAAACAGGCTCTCTTCCGTACCAATCCAGATTCTTCCTTTTGAATCGCGAAACAAGGTATATATCAATACGTTCTCCAACTTTTTATGCTTTTTAGCCAACGGATGCTGTGAAAGTTCGCCGGTCTGTTTGTTAAAAAGGTAAAGCCCGCTCATGCCGCCTACCCAAAGCGTTCCATCCGTTCCGTCTAATAAGGAGTAACAACTGTTAGTCAGGGAAGTAGAATGGGGAAAGGAATATGTTTCTATCCTGCCACTCTGATGACGCAGACGGCTCATTCCCCCTCCATGAGTGCCGATATAGACACTTCCATCCTTGTCCGTCCATATACATTTTATATTGTCCGACTTTAAAGCATTGGCGGAAGTACCCATCCGGTAATATGAAAAGACTCCGGTTTTCCGGTTATAATAATTTAATCCGCCGTCGTTCGTGCCAATCCAGAGATTGCCATTATCCGGGTCTTCGGCAATACAACTCACTGTGTTATCACTTAACGAATTCCTCCAGGCGGAATGTTGCAAGCGTCCGAATGCCGGAGCGAGAGGATGATAATAATTAAGCCCGCCGTAAAATGTACCGATCCACATTCCCCCTTGATTATCTTTCAAGATAGAACGGATGGAATTATGCCCCAAAGTAGTCGGATCTTCAGGAGAAAAACGACAGATCCGGAACGTTTCCGTCTCCGGTTCAAGGATAAGCAAACCTTCCATGGTTCCTATCCAAACCCTTCCTTTATCATCTCCGGACAATGTCCTGACCGAGTTCGTAAGGAAATAAGCAGGAGTATTTTGCTTGTTATAATGATGTTTTATTTGAAAGTTGTTATCCACACAATACACCCCGTTTGTCAATGAAGCCAGCCAACAGTTGCCGGTTTTGTCGTCATAGAGCATATCGGAGATGGTTTCTCCTTTCAATTGGAGAAGAAGCCGGGTCACGTTTTCGTTGCGTACATAATAGAAATAGACACCTTCCGAAGTTCCCAACAGGAAACCGTCATTCATCCGGCAAACAGAATAGATCGTTTTTCCGGCAAGTTCCGGCTGCACTTTCATCCGCCCGATCTTTTTATCAAAAATCACCAGACCGATATTGGTAGCAAGCAAAAGCCGGTCGCCTTCCTCCGGTTCTCCGATAGCCAATACTTGCATCGGCTGATTGTCCGGTGAAGAATAATTGGTGAAATTATTCCCTACTATATTATAACGGGATAAACCGACCTGTGTGCCTACCCATACCGTACCTTTCGAATCGGTATGAAGTGAATAGATATGATTGTTTGCCAGACTGGTCGTATCATCCGGCGCTTTATAATACGAAACGAAGCGGGAACCTTCATACCAGTTCAGTCCGTCTATGGTGCCTACCCAAAGCTTATTATTATGATCTTGTGTCAGAGCGAGCACAGTATTTTGCGACAACCCGTCATCCACGGATAATCGCTTAAAATGAATGAAGCTGTCGGCGGCCGATACAGCCAAAGGAAAAAATAAAATGCAAACGGTTAATCCGAATAGGTACTTAAATAGCAAATGCCGGTCTTTCATGAGCTAATATTGAAGAATTTATCGTAAAGATAAGTATTTTCAATTCAATCTGATAAATGAATCCCGTTTTTTAATTCATATAAAGGACCGGTATCGGCTCAAAACAGGACAACCGCGCCAAAGTCCGACAGTTATGAATTCATATTTTAGACACGGTTGCCCTGAACTTTAAATTTTTTACGGTTTCTCTTCAAGTTAGTAAGACGGATTTTCTGATTTTTCTTTCAGATCTTTATAACGTTTCAAGGCTTCCAGATAATAATAATCGGCATAATTGAGCGGAGTATCAATTTCACTGTCGTGCGGGAAACTACCAACCGAATGTAACAGGATGAAGCCATGATTTTCTCCTTCCTGGGCCAAATAATCATCAGAGGATAACTGTTTCAGGATATGCTCCGCATAACGGAAATATTCTTCCCCTTGTTTCTTGTCGCCATAACCACTCAACTCTAGCAATGCAGAAGCTGTTACGGCAGCTGCAGAAGCATCCCGCGGTTCATTCGGAATATTGGGAGCATCATAATCCCAATAAGGTACATAGTCATTTTCGGACGGACGGTGATCGATAATGAACCGCGCTATTTTATGAGCGGCATCCAGATAGCTCTGTTGCTTGGTGAAGCGATAACACATGGTATAACCATACACTCCCCAAGCCTGTCCACGCGCCCAAGCGGAAGAATCGGCATATCCCTGAAAGGTTCCTTTCGACTCTACCTCACCGCTATCTGCCAGATAGCTCACCACATGGTAAGAGGTCATGTCCTCCCGGAAGTGATTCTTCAACGTTTTGTCAGCATGAGAGATGGCTATTTCACGATATTTCGGATTATTGGTTTGCTCCGAAGCCCAGAACAGCATTTCAAGATTCATCATATTATCAATAATCACCGGATAACTCCAATCGCCGAAATCCCACGAACGAATCAGTCCGACTTCCGGACGAAAACGGGAGCACAAGCTTTCTGAAGAATGAATCAGAATCAAACTGTCCGTTGGCTCCGGTTTCAAACGGATGCCCTGCCCATAACTGCAAAACATCATAAAACCCAAATCGTGATTACCCGTATAATATTGCATATCCTGCAGACGGTCCGTATATTTACGCGCCTCTTTTGCGAGAGCCTCATCACCGGTCAACTCGTATGCCAACCACATGGAACCGGGATAGAAACCACTCGTCCAATCTGTGGGGTGCTCCAGTCTGTACTTTCCTTCTTTAATAGAACGGGGAAAACAGGCGGTATCCGGTTCATTCTTCAATTGTTCTGCCATATAGAGCAACTGATGTCCCGATGTTTTCACTGCATGATCGAACCATGCCATCTCATTTCCTTTTGAAGCATCGCAAGCAGTCAGGAGCGCCATACTCCCTACCGCCAGTAAAAGTTTGTTTTTCATTGTTCCACTTTATTTTGTTACTGTATTCTATTACTGGCAACAAAGTTAGAGCAAGTCGCGGACAAACCCTTTGCAAATCTATTTTTTCATTTTTGTTTCTATTTCTACGGACTTTGATTTTGTCCAAAAGTGCTTTGTTTTTATCTTTTATAGAAAAACAGGCACGGATTTTACCAAATAAGCTGTTGTCAGGCATAACCAAACAACTATGCAGCCTTTTGCAAAATCCGTGCCTCCACCAAAAAGTACGCGCTCTTCTATCTCACAATATCTTCCGGAAATTTAGCCGGCATCTCCACCCTCTTCCAGGTTTCATAATACCAGGTGTTCAACTCATTTCCATTCAAATCATTCTTGATAAAATATTTCAGATGGAGATAATCATTGTCTTTAATCTCAAATTCCAAAATATTGTCCTGATTGTCCAGCATCGGGAGATGAATGTTCTTCTCGATACTTTCCTTATAAGAATCGTCCGTGAGTTGTTTATAAGTACCATATCCAGTAATAATCGCATCCGCACCGGGAATAATAGTAAAGTTAACGATTTGTCCGTCATCACTCAATACTTTAAATGTATTACTGGGTTTCAACGCTCCCGGAACATCGGGAGACTCGGATACATAATGGCAGAGCTGCCAAATACCTTTCAAATCGGCCGCTTTGAATTTGGTTTTCTTCTGGGCCGTCGCACCTGTTACCGCTAACAACATTATTGAAAGCATGGTAAAGAAATAGAGCTTTTTCATTGTTGTATTATTTTAGTTAACACTCTCGAATGCGTATTTCCAAATATAAAGATTTATTTTGAGAATACAGCAATTCAGAGCATAAAAAAACTCGCATAACCTGAAGATTATGCGAGTTTTACATAAATATACCGAAATATTAGAAATCAGCATTTCTTGGTGTACGCGGGAACGGTATCACGTCACGGATATTCGCCATACCTGTTACAAACAATAACAGACGTTCGAACCCTAATCCGAAACCGGAGTGAGGACAAGTACCGAACTTACGGGTATCCAGATACCACCACATATCCTTCATCGGGATATGCATTTCTTCAATACGAGTCATCAGCTTATCATAATCTGATTCACGTTCGGAACCGCCTATGATTTCACCGATTTTCGGGAAAAGAACATCCATTGCACGTACCGTCTTACCATCCTCGTTTTGCTTCATATAGAAGGCTTTGATCTCCTTCGGATAGTCAGTCAGGATTACCGGACACTTGAAATGTTCTTCCACCAAATAACGTTCGTGTTCGGAAGCCAAGTCCACACCCCAATAAACCGGGAACTCAAATTTGTGGCCTTTTGCAACAGCTTCCTCCAGAATCTTGATACCGTCTGTATAAGGCAAACGTACAAAATTATCTTTCAATACACCTTGCAGCCGTTCAATCAATCCCTTATCGAACATATCATTCAGGAATTTCACGTCATCCGCACAGTTATCCAACGCCCATTTCACACAATATTTAATGAACTCTTCTGCCAAGTCCATATTGTCTGCGATGTCGTTGAAAGCAACTTCCGGCTCAATCATCCAAAACTCAGCCAAGTGACGGGGAGTATTGGAGTTTTCGGCACGGAACGTAGGACCAAATGTATAGATAGCTCCCAAAGCTGTGGCAGCCAGCTCACCTTCCAACTGACCGGAAACAGTCAAACTGGCCTGCTTGCCGAAGAAATCATCATCATAAGAGATAGAACCTCTTTCGTCTTTCTTCAAGTCATACAGATTCATGGTAGTTACCTGAAACATCTGTCCGGCACCTTCACAGTCAGAACCTGTAATAATCGGTGTATGGAAATAGAAAAATCCCTTTTCATGGAAAAACTTGTGAATAGCAATCGCCATGTTGTGACGAATGCGGAACACTGCACCAAAGGTATTGGTACGCGGACGCAAGTGAGCGATCTCGCGCAAGAATTCCATGGAGTGACCTTTTTTCTGCAATGGATATGTATTGTCGCAAGTACCCAGCACTTCGATTTCTTTAGCCTGCACTTCCACCTTCTGACCGGAACCCACAGATTCCACCATTACTCCGTTCACGCTAATACAAGCCCCGGTAGTAATCAGTTTCAGCATCTCTTCATCGAAATTAGCCAGATCTACTACGATCTGCACATTATTTATTGTAGAACCGTCATTCAGTGCGATAAAGTTAACTTGTTTGCTACCTCTGCGGGTGCGAACCCATCCTTTCACATTGACCATAGCGCCAATATCTTCGCGCTTCAACAGATCTACAATTTTTGTTCTACCAATCTTTTCCATAAAACTTTTTTAATACAATATTATATATTACTCAAACGACCCCATGCGGAGGTAGTTTACTTCTGCTTCCGACAGGTAACGCCAGTCTCCGCGGCGCAGACCTTTTTTGGTCAGCCCGGCAAAGAATACACGGTCGAGTTTTACTACTTTATATCCCAGTGATTCGAAAATACGGCGAACGATACGGTTCTTTCCGGAGTGAATTTCGATACCTACCTGGTCTTTCTTGAAATCATCTGTGTAGCTGATAGCATCTGCATGGATTTCACCGTCTTCCAACTGTACGCCGGCTGCAATCTGATCCATATCTGCTTTTGTCAGGTTCTTGTCCAGATGAACATGATATATTTTCTTTTTCAAGAATTTCGGGTGTGTCAGCTTGGAAGCCAGATCACCGTCATTTGTCAACAGAAGTACACCAGTCGTGTTGCGGTCAAGACGTCCTACCGGATAAATACGTTCGTTGCAAGCGCCTTTTACCAGATCCATTACCGTACGGCGTTCCTGCGGATCATCCGATGTAGTAACCGTATCTTTCGGCTTATTCAACAGTACGTACACCTTACGTTCGATGCTAACCGGTTCATCGTGGAACTTCACCACATCCGAGCGTTTGATCTTTGTACCCAATTCAGTTACTACTTCACCGTTTACAGAAACCACACCTGCTGTGATAAACTCATCAGCTTCGCGACGTGAGCAAACACCGGCATTAGCCAGGAACTTGTTCAGACGAATCGGTTCGTTCGGATCAACAAACTGTTCCTTGTACTCAATCTGCTTCTTGATGCTATACTTAGCATTCGGATCGTAATCACTGGTACGCGGACGCGGACGATAGCCACCCTGCGAACGATCATTGTTAAATCTCGGACGATAGCCGCCACCACCGTTGTTATTACGATAGCCACCACCTTCACCACTGTTGAAGCGGGGACGATATGGACGGTCACCGCCATCACGGTTGTAAGGACGCTGAGGACGGTCGCCACCTTCACCACTGTTGAAACGGGGACGGTACGGACGGTCGCCATAAGAGCGTTGCTCGCCACCTTCACGATTGTAAGGACGCTGCGGACGATCGCCACCTTCGCCGTTCGGATTGAATCTCGGACGATACGGACGGTCTCCACCTTCACGGTTGTAAGAAGGGCGTTGAGGACGATCATAAGAACGTTGTTCACCACCTTCGCGGTTGTAAGGACGTTGCGGACGTTCGCCTCCTTCATTGTTGCTATTGAAGCGAGGACGATACGGACGGTCTCCACCTTCACGATTGTAAGAAGGACGTTGGGGGCGATCATAAGAACGTTCACCATAAGAACGCTGTGGGCGCTCTCCACCTTCACTATTCGGATTAAATCGCGGGCGATACGGACGATCCCCACCTTCACGGTTGTAAGAAGGACGATACGGACGTTCTCCACCTTCTCTGTTGTAAGACCTGTTACCATCACGGCCGGCACCTGTATTCTCTTCATTGAAAGAATTTTCGCGCCATTCTTCGTTTTCTGTGCTCATTTTTTTATTCGAATAAAATTAGACTTTGGCCTCACGGCCTATTTAAAAAACACGTTTATTGTATAAGTAAACAATTAAAGTCCCGTATATGTATGCGGAGTAATTGCTCTTAACTCTTTTTTAATATCTTCGCTTACGTTCAAGCCTTCGATAAACTCTTTAATAGAACTTTCTGTAATAGCCTGGTTGGTCCGGGTCAAAGCTTTCAATGCTTCATACGGATGCGGGTAAGCCTCGCGGCGTAAAATCGTCTGGATTGCCTCAGCCACTACGCTCCAGCAGTTGTCCAGATCACGGTAAATAGCCGGTTCGTTCAGCAACAGTTTGCGAAGTCCTTTCAGTGAACTCTGAATAGCAATCACGATATGACCGAAAGGCACGCCTACATTACGGAGCACCGTAGAGTCTGTCAGGTCACGCTGCAAACGGGAAACAGGCAGTTTCACAGCCAGGTGTTCCAGAATAGAAGTTGCGATACCCAAATTACCTTCCGCATTTTCAAAGTCGATCGGATTCACTTTATGCGGCATCGCGCTTGATCCTACCTCACCGGCTTTGATCTTCTGCTTGAAGTATTCCATAGAAATATATTGCCAGAAGTCACGGTTCATATCCACCATTATGGTGTTGATACGTTTCATCGCGTCAAAGACAGCAGACAAGTTATCGTAGTTCGAAATCTGAGTGGTATATTCTTCGCGTTCCAGTCCCAGTTTCTCTGCAACAAACCGATTACCGAATTGTTTCCAGTCATATTGAGGATATGCTACATGATGAGCATTGTAATTTCCGGTAGCGCCACCGAATTTTGCAGTGATCGGACATGCTTTCAGCATAGCCAGCTGACGTTCCAGGCGGTAAACGAATACCATCACTTCCTTACCCAGACGAGTCGGAGAAGCCGGTTGCCCATGAGTTTTGGCAAGCATCGGGATTTCAGCCCATTCTGTTGCATACGTTTTCAGTTGTGCAATCAGTTCTTCGATCAGCGGATAATAGACTTTATCCAAAGCTTCCTTGATAGAAAGAGGCACAGACGTATTATTAATGTCTTGAGAAGTCAATCCGAAGTGAATGAATTCTTTATAGTCATCCATTCCACCCAGCTTATCGAATTCTTCTTTCAGGAAATATTCTACGGCTTTTACATCATGGTTGGTTACACTTTCGATATCTTTAATGCGTTGCGCATCTGCTTCCGAGAAGTTACGGTAGATATTCCGTAAAGTTTCAAACACGCTGCTATCGATTCCTTTCAACTGCGGCAAAGGAAGTTCGCACAAGGTGATAAAGTATTCCACCTCTACCTGTACACGGTATTTAATCAGTGCAAATTCAGAGAAATAAGCTGCCAAAGCTTTAGTTTTGCCTCTATATCGACCATCAATCGGAGATATGGCCGTTAATACATCAAGTTCCATACGTTTTCTTAGATAATTATCAGACTGCAAAATTAACTCTTTTTCCTGAGTTATAAGGCAAAAGGACAAAGAAAGTTTGTATAAAAGAGGTAAGAAATAAAAAAAGTCTCACGAATTTCTTCGTAAGACTTCTATTTCGTGGGCGCTGAGGGATTCGAACCCCCGACCCTCTGGGTGTAAACCAGATGCTCTG
>OGOW01003500.1_pt1 | contig 11179 bp, 7 predicted proteins | sample 1552781 | NCBI WGS metagenome assembly OGOW01 (sample SAMEA2580145, study PRJEB22360) | human gut metagenome | biome: human gut; feature: human-associated habitat; material: faeces | place: Denmark | collected 2008/2010
TCGAAGGTCTGATCATCGGATTATTCGGTGCAGTTATTCCGCTTGCCCTGCTATATTTCCTTTATGACAAGGCTGTGGTATATATTATGGAGAAGTTTAGTATTCTGAAGAATATCATTACATTCCTTCCGGTTGGAAATGTATATATCTATTTGCTGCCGATTGGGCTGGTAATGGGAATTGGAATTGGATTCCTCGGAAGTTACTTCACTGTTCGTAAGCACTTAAGAGTGTAATAGGAGATACCTATGAAAAGACGGATGAGAAAGGTGACAGCACTGGTTCTGTCAGTCGGAATGATGCTGTCAATGACAATTACTTCCGGTGCTGTGACAATTGATGAAGCGCAGAAAAAAGCAGATGAGCTGCAATCACAGAAGAGTGCAGCTCAGGCTGAAAAAGATACACTTGCTGCGAAACTTAATTCCATCATTGACCAGATGAACAAGACGCAGGAAGAATTAAGTGCCAAGGAAACTGAAATTTCAACAGCTGAGGAAGAGCTTGTACAGGCGAAGGTTGATGAGGATGATCAGTATAACAGCATGAAGAAGAGAATCAAATTCATGTACGAGGGTGGTAATACCCAGTTTCTTGAGATTCTGATGTCCAGCAGCAATATTGGTGATCTTCTTAATAAGGCAGAGTATGTATCGAAGCTCTCTTCTTATGACAGAGATATGCTTACAGCTTTTCAGGATACAGTAAAGGCTGTAGAAGAGAAAGAAGCAAAACTGCAGGATGAGTATGAAAAACTCAATACATTGCAGAGCAGTCTGGTGAGTCAGCAGACAGAGGCGCAGACACTGATCAGCAGCAAGGAAGCACAGATTGCTGAGATTCAGGATCAGATTACAGATAATGCAAATCTTCTTGCAGATCTTAAGGCGAAAGCAGAAGAAGCAAAACGTCTTCAGGAAGAGCAGGCAGCGGCTGCTGCTGCTGCGGCAGCGGCTGCAAAGAAGAATAACAGTGGAAGCAGTAGCAGTGGAAGCAGCAGTTCCAGACCGGCTTCCAGCGGAAACGTGGTGAGCGGAAGTGGATATTTTACACATCCATGTCCGGGAATGACGTACCAGTCCAGTTATTTTGGAGAGGTTCGATCTTTCGATTCAAGACCACATAAAGGAAATGATTATGCCGCACCGACAGGAACACCTACATATGCAGCAGCAGCCGGAACAGTCATTACGGCAGGCTGGAGCAACAGTGCGGGAAACTGGGTTGTTATAAGCCATGGAAATGGATTGGTGACAAAGTATATGCATCACAGCTCAATTTGTGTGAGTGCCGGTCAGAGAGTGGAAAAAGGACAACAGATCGGATATGTTGGTTCTACAGGATATTCAACCGGAGCACATCTACATTTCCAGGTAGAACTTAACGGAACACCAGTGAATCCGAATAATTATATGTAAGACAAAGGGATTCAAAGAATAAAGGGGGACAAAGTGGAAGATTCTGCTTTGTCCTTTTCTTTAAATAACAGCGAAAGGGACAGACAATGGAACAGAAAAAGAAAAAGGGATATGGAGCCGGGATTGTTACCGGAATTCTTGCAACAGTTCTTGTCAGCCTGCTTCTCCTTGGGGGATTCAGGGTCATTACGAACACAGCCGGCAGTTATGCATCCGGTAAAGTGACAGAAAAAGAGGTATCAAAAAAACTGAATAAGCTGAATGCTTTGATTGATAAATATTATCTGTATGAAGATGAAATTGATACAGATAAGCTGGCAGAAGGAATTTATTCCGGATATACGAGTGCATTGGGAGATAAGTACACTGTTTATTATGATGAAGATGAGACAAAAGCTCTGATGGAATCAACAAGCGGAACATTTTCAGGTGTGGGTGCAACGCTGACAAAAGATGCGGATACGGGCTATGCGACAATTGTAAATGTCTATGAAGACTCTCCGGCAGAGAAAGCAGGACTGAAAGCAGGAGATATCCTGGAGAAAATCGATGATCACGAGGTGGGGGATGAGCAGCTTGATACGGTGGTGTCCTGGATCAAAGGGGAAAAGGGAACAGATGTAAAGATTACAGTTCTCAGAGACGGAGAAGAACTGGAACTGACTGCCACACGAGATACGATCGAAGTGAAGACAGTTTCGTATGAGATGAAGGAGAACCAGATTGGCTATATCAGAGTGTCTGAGTTTGATACAGTAACTTATGACCAGTTTAAAGAAGCGTTGGACGATCTTGAAAAGCAGGGAATGCAGGGTCTTATTGTCGACCTGAGAAACAACCCGGGCGGAAGTCTTGATACAGTTACGAATATGCTGCGTCTGCTTCTTCCGGAAGGTACAATTGTATCAACAAAGGACAAGAATGGAAAGACAGACAAAATCACTTGTGACGGAACTCATGAATTTAAGAAACCAATGGCAGTTCTTGTAAACCAGTACAGTGCCAGCGCATCTGAAATCTTCAGCGGTGCAGTACAGGATTATGGAACAGCGAAGATTGTCGGAGTGACAACGTATGGAAAAGGTGTTGTGCAGCAATTGATGGATCTGGGAGATGGAACCTGTCTGAAAGTGACGATTGCAGAGTATTATACTCCAAATGGAAGAAGCATCAATGGAAAAGGTGTTGAACCGGATGTGAAAGTTGAATACCAGTATGATGAGGAGAATCCAAAAGCAGATAACCAGCTGGATCAGGCATTAAGCACAGTTCAGGGAGAAATTAGTGAAAGTACACAAAACCGATAGGTTGAAAATATCTTGTTTTGATGAAAAGTTAAAATGTGTGACAATTTGAATAAAACCTCTTGAAAATCAAAAAACTCTGTGCTAATATTGAAAACAAGTTTTAGCAGACTAAAGTGCTGAACCAGAAAAAGGCAAAGAACAAGACTCTGATTCACAGAAACTGACAGGAAGTTGGCGTCACCGACTGAGAGCGCCGGACAGCGGAGCGAATCAAGGGAACACTTGGGAGCTGGCTGTCTGAACAGGTGAAGTAGGGCAGCACGTGGAGCATACGTTACATGCAAAGAGGGGAATCTGGCTTACACAGGGATAGAGATAAGATTTGAAATGTGAAGACTGAGATTCAATGCGGGTGGTACCGCGGATATTATGATTGTAATTTCCGTCCCGGGATACTGATGTATCCCGGGACTTTTTGTATAGAAAAGTTCTTCTCGGGATGCTGGAATCTGAAAGGAGAAGAATTATGGAATTTGTAACAGGTGTAAAAAAGAAGGAAGCATTGGAACTGAGTGAACTTCTCGAAGAGGGAAGAATTGGAACCGAAGTGAAAGTAAATGGTGCGATCCATACGATCCGTGATATGGGAACAATTGCATTCATTATTCTCAGAAAAAGAGAAGGACTTGTTCAGTGTGTATATGAAGAAAATATTTCCAAATTTGACTTGAAAGATGTGAAGGAAGCAGATACAGTAGAGGTAACAGGTGTGCTTGCAGAGTCTGCGAAAGCTCCGAATGGGATTGAGATTCGCCTTGGTGAATTGAAGATCTTAAGTGAGCCGGCAGAGCCAATGCCGCTTCCGATTGCAAAGTGGAAGCTGAACACATCTCTGGAAGCAAAATTAAACTACAGACCGATTTCTCTGAGAAATATCAGAGAGCGTGCGAAGTTCAGAATTCAGGAAGGAATCGTAAGAGGGTTCCGTGATTTCCTTTATAAAGAAGGATTTACAGAGATCCATACTCCGAAAATCGGTGCCAAAAGTGCAGAGGGCGGTGCGAACCTTTTCCGTCTGGAGTATTTCCACAGACCGGCGATCCTTCAGCAGAGCCCACAGTTCTATAAGCAGATGATGGTCGGAGTATTCGACAGAGTCTTTGAGACAGCGCCAGTATTCCGTGCAGAGAAACACAACACGAAGCGTCATCTGAATGAGTATACAAGCCTTGATTTCGAGATGGGATATATTGATGGATTTGAAGATATCATGGCAATGGAAACGGGATTTCTTCAGTATACGATGGAGCTGTTGAAGAAAGAGTATGCAAGAGAACTTCAGATTCTGAATATCGAAGTACCGAAGACAGATAATATTCCGGCAGTAAGATTCGACGAGATCAAACGACTGGTATCCGAGAAGTATGACAGAAAGATCAAGAACCCATTTGACCTGGAACCAGAGGAAGAGACATTGATCAGCCGTTATGCGAAGGAAGAATGGGATGCAGATTTTGTATTCGTTACTCATTATCCATCAAAGAAACGTCCATTCTATGCAATGGATGATCCGGAGGATCCGACTTACACGCTCAGTTTTGACCTGCTTTTCAGAGGAATGGAGATCACAACCGGCGGACAGCGTATTCATGATTATCATGAACTTCTTGCGAAGATGGAGAAGCGAGGTATGACAGATGAAGGCATGGAGCAGTATTTAAGTGCATTTAAGCATGGAATGCCACCACACGGAGGTCTTGGAATAGGTATGGAACGTCTGACAATGAAGATGATGAACGAAGACAATGTAAGAGAAACAACATTATTCCCAAGAGACTTAAGTCGTCTGGAACCATAAGAAGAAAATACAAAAAACGGGTCAATCCTCTGGATTGAACGAAAGAACTGTTGGATGTGAAGGTCTGAACTGAGAAAGAGAACTGCCCACAGGATGTTGTGGTCAGAAACTTAAGGAGTAGAAACGAGGGAGGATCTTTATGTTTAAGAAAAAAGAATGTTATCTTTGCGGAGGTAAATTGATTAATGGCCGTTGCAGTTCCTGCGGGCTGGATAACACAAAGCTGGACAAAAAGAATTACAGGCTGAATGAGAGCAGCTTTGATCGCAAGAAAAAAATGACATATTCCCAGAAACGACAGAATGAGACTGGAGAGACAAAAAAACGGGAGAAAAAGCAGGATGCGGGACATCTCTGTGAGAGTCATAACGGACGGAAAAGAACGCAGACAGAATATCAGCAAAAAGAAAATCCGCGGATGGAAATCCCACAGACAGGGCAGATGCAGCCAGGTGGGCCGACGGTATTTAATCCGGCAAGGAAGGTTCATACAGGATCTTATGAGGAACAGAAAAAGGCAAGGAAAATCAGTGGAATTCTTGCGGGAATCATCGTAGCAATCGTAGCATTTACAAGCATTGCAGGTTCAGTTGGTGATTTCATTTCCTCATTTGGGGATGATTTCCATTCCTTAGATTATGACTGGAATGATGATGGCAGCGAAGTGGAGTCTGAGTATGATCCATATATGAATACAACGAGAGAACTTTCTGAGACAGGAGCAACTTATGATTGTGTATTAGGATATGGGGAGTATGAGATCGGAGCACAGATCCCGGAAGGAACTTATGAAGTGGAGCTTGTCTCAGGAGAAGGTTCCATGCAGCAGGATGATCCTGAGAATTCGATTTATTACTATTCTTATTTTAGTGAAGATGAGTCAGATACGGATGCAGGAGATTATCTGGATGATGTGAGACTGTATACAGGAGGTCATCTGAAGATTGATACAGGACTGGTTGTCCAGTTTCATTCTGAGAATGCACAGACGGAACAGATGCAGTTGGAAGAAAATCCGCTGACGGAACAGGTAACATTGAAAGCCGGAAACACTTATACGGCGGGAACAGATTTCCCGGCAGGATGGTATGATGTGACCGAGGCATCAGGAGTCGACTGGGCGGAGCTTCATTACAAGATTTATCTTGGTGATTTTTATGATAAGGAAAATGAAAATCTCAATTATGAAAATTATGGACTCTGGTTTTATGATACAGATGGATCAGAATCTTATAGAAATGCAGTTTTCCCGGAAGGAACGGAGCTGGAAGTGGATGATGGGGACTTAATCCTGACGCCGTCCGGCTCAGTAAAAAACCAGAACTATGACAGTTTCTATGATATGTACCGCTACAGGTGGCAATAAGCTGAAAAATTTATGATACTGATTTTGGAAATTGTCAGGATTAGCAAAGACAGAGTAGAAAGAAAGGATGATTAAATTGGCAAATAAAATATCCGATGAAACAATCGAGTATGTAGGAATCCTTGCAAAGCTGGAACTTTCAGAGGAAGAGAAAGAAGCAGCGAAAAAAGACATGGAGCAGATGCTGGATTATATAGATACATTAAATGAACTTGATACAACAGGGATTGAACCAATGTCTCATGTATTTCCGGTACAGAATGTGTTCCGTGAAGATGTTGTGACAAACGGAGATAACAAAGAAGCGACACTTGCGAATGCACCACTTCGTAAAGAGGACAGTTTTGAAGTGCCGAAGACAATTGGTTAAGGGAGTGAGAGCAGATGGATTTATTAAAACTTACAGCCCTTGAACTGGGCGAGAAGATCAAAGCAAAAGAAGTAACTGTACGAGAAGCAGTCGATGCAGTGATCGGACAGATCAAAGAAGCAGAGTCAGAGATTCATAGCTTTGTGACGATAGATGAAGAAGGTGCTTATGCACAGGCGGAGGAAATTCAGAAGAAAATAGATGCGGGCGAATTGACAGGCCCACTTGCAGGAGTTCCGGTTGCAGTAAAAGATAATATGTGTATCGAGGGACAGCTTACCACATGTAGTTCAAAGATTCTTTCCAACTTCAAACCGACCTATACGGCAGAGGCAGTTGAGAACCTCAGAAAAGCAGGAGCGGTTATCATTGGTAAGACAAACATGGATGAATTTGCCATGGGAAGTACAACAGAGACGTCTTATTACGGACCGACACGCAATCCACACAACACAGCGCATGTTCCGGGAGGTTCTTCCGGTGGTTCCTGTGCGGCAGTGGCAGCATCCGAATGTTATTATGCACTTGGATCTGATACCGGCGGATCCATCCGTCAGCCTAGTTCTTTCTGTGGAGTTGTCGGACTAAAACCAACTTATGGAACCGTTTCCCGATATGGACTTATCGCATATGGATCTTCTTTAGATCAGATTGGACCGGTAGCGAAAGATGTATCGGATTGTGCGGCAATTCTTGAAGCAATTGCATCCCATGATCCGAAGGACAGCACTTCTATGGATCGTGATGATTGTGATTTCACAGAAGCACTTGTCGATGATGTGAAAGGACTCCGTATTGGAATCCCAAGAGACTATATGGGAGAAGGTCTGGATCCTGAAGTAAATGATGCTGTGATGAAGGCAGCAAAAGTACTCGAAGAAAAGGGTGCGATTGTTGAGGCGTTTGATCTGAGACTTGTAAAATATGCAATCCCTGCTTATTATACGATCGCAGATGCAGAGGCAAGTTCTAACCTGGAACGTTTTGATGGTGTGAAATATGGTTATCGTACGAAAGATTACGATGGACTTCATAACATGTACAAGAAAACACGTTCAGAAGGATTTGGTCCTGAAGTAAAGAGAAGAATCATGCTTGGATCTTTTGTCTTAAGTTCAGGATATTATGATGCTTACTATCTGAAGGCACTTAGAACAAAAGCTTTAATCAAGAAAGAGTTTGACCGTGCATTCCGTAATTATGACATCATTCTCGGACCGGCAGCACCGACAACTGCTCCGGAGCTTGGAAAGAGCTTAAGTGATCCGATGAAGATGTATTTGGGAGATATTTATACAATCTCAGTCAATCTTGCAGGTCTTCCGGGAATGAGCGTTCCGGTTGGAAAAGACAGCAAAGGACTTCCAATCGGTATGCAACTGATCGGAAATGTATTTGAAGAAAAAACTTTGATCCGTGCAGCATATACCTATGAGTGTGCGACAAAGAAGATGCATGAAACACCGGCATCTGTCGGTCTTATGTCAGAAAAGGAGGTGCGTTAACAATGGCAAAGCAGTATGAAACAGTCATTGGACTGGAAGTGCATATTGAGCTGGCTACAAAGACAAAAATCTTCTGTGGATGCAGCACAGAATTCGGTGGCGCACCGAATACACATACTTGTCCGGTATGTACCGGTATGCCGGGATCGCTTCCGGTGTTGAATAAACAAGTTGTAGAATATGCTATGGCGATTGGTCTTGCAACAAACTGTAAGATTACACAGGTATGCAAATTTGACCGTAAAAATTATTTCTACCCGGATAACCCGCAGAACTATCAGATTTCCCAGTTGTATCTCCCGATTGCCAGAGATGGATATGTAGAGATCGAGAGTGGTTCAGGAAAGAAGAAAGTAAGAATTCACGAGATGCATATGGAAGAAGATGCAGGTAAGCTGGTTCATGATGAGTGGGATGATACTTCACTTGTCGATTATAACCGAAGCGGTGTGCCACTTGTAGAGATCGTATCTGAACCGGATATGCGTTCCGCGGAGGAAGTTATTGCTTATCTTGAAAAACTGCGTATGATCGTGCAGTATTTAGGAGCATCTGATTGTAAGCTTCAGGAAGGTTCTATGCGTGCAGATGTCAACCTGTCTGTTCGTGAAGTCGGATCCGATCAGTTTGGTACAAGAACAGAGATGAAGAACCTGAACTCATTTAAGGCAATCGCACATGCAATTGAAGGCGAACGTCAGAGACAGATTGAGTTGATCGAAGAAGGAAAACAGGTTGTACAGGAGACAAGACGCTGGGATGACAACAAAGAGCATTCTTATGCAATGCGTTCCAAAGAGGATGCACAGGATTATCGTTATTTCCCGGAACCGGACCTTGTTCCGATCGTGATCAGTGATGAATGGATCGAGAAAATCAAATCTCAGCAGCCGGAACTTCGTACGGAGAAGTTGGAGCGTTACAAGGAACAGTTTGATATTCCGCAGTATGACGCAGAGATCATCACAGGTTCTAAGAAAATGGCCGATCTTTTTGAGGCAACAACAGCAATCTGTGAGAAACCGAAGAAAGTTGCAAACTGGCTGATCGGGGAGACCTTCCGTCTGATGAAAGACAATGGAATGGAGCCGGAAGATTTAACATTCTCTCCGGAGAACCTGGCAAAATTAATTGATCTTGCGGAGGCAGGAACCATTAACAGTTCTGTGGCAAAAGATGTATTCAAGCAGATCTTCCAGGAGGATATAGATCCTGAGAAATATGTCGAAGAACATGGGCTTAAGATGGTGAACGATGAAGGTGCACTCCGTGAGACAGCTGCTAAAGTGATCGCAGACAACCCACAGGCAGTCGCAGACTTCAAAGGCGGTAAAGAGAAAGCAATCGGAGCACTGCTTGGACAGACAATGCGCGCCATGAAAGGGAAAGCAAATCCTGGAATGGTAAATCAGGTGCTGCGAGAGTTGTTGAAATAAAAATTGATTTGTCTGTTAAGATTCCTGTAAATGGAACAGATACATTTATTGACTAAGAGCCAGAACAGTTACCGTGAGTGGTGCCTGTCTGGCTCTTACTAACATACGGAACAAAGTATATTCGGAACGCTCCTGCCTTACATGTGTCCTCAACAATAAAGAAACAAAAGCACTTGGTTATTCAAATGAGAAGTGATAGTTCAATAGTGACGGGGCTAACCAGACAAATCTAATTTGTTGTATTGACAGCCTGGAAAATGTCTGCTATATTACAAGTAGAACACAGAGAAATAATAAACTATATATGTTCAAAACAATAAGAGATTCGGAAGGATGTGGAAAGAATGAAACGAGATTATTATGAAGTGCTTGGGCTGTCAAAGGGCGCAGAGGATAAAGAAATAAAGAGAGCATATCGTAAGCTGGCGAAGAAGTATCATCCGGACACGAATCCTGGGGATAAAGAAGCGGAGAAGAAATTCAAAGAAGTGACGGAGGCGTACTCTGTACTGAGTGATCCGGAGAAGAAGAAACTGTATGACCAGTTCGGTCATGCTGCATTTGATCAGAGCGGTGCTGCAGGTTCCGGATATGGAAATGCCGGTACAGGTGGCTTTGGAGGATTCGGCGGAAACGGCGGATTCAAAGGCGGTACTTACCGTAGTTATGGTGGACCGGGAAGTGGATATCAGGAGTATCATTTCGAAGGTGGCGACATGGATGATATGTTTGATGACATTTTCGGAAATATGTTCCATGGAGGAAGTGCTTCAGGTCGCAGCAGAAGGACATCAGGATTTACCGGAGGATTTGGAGGTGAAAGCTTTAAATCAAAAGGTTCTGATATCAAGGCAGGTATCACTGTAGGATTTGACGAGGCTGCATTTGGAGGAGATAAAGTCATCCGGCTGTCAGACGCACAGGGCAGTAATGCAGCAGGAAAATCACTGAAAGTGCATATCCCGGCCGGCATCAGTGACGGAAAAAGTATCCGTCTGCGTGGCAAAGGAATGCCTGGACTTTCAGGAGGCAAGGCAGGAGATCTGTTGCTGAAAGTGAGAGTTGGTAAACGACCAGGATTTGAGCGAAAAGATATGGATGTATATTCAACTGTCATGATTCCGTTTACTACAGCAGTATTAGGTGGTGAAGCAGTTGTACAGACGCTTACCGGAAGGGTAGTGTGCAAGATTAATCCGGGAACACAGTCCGGAACAAAGATTCGGTTAAAAGGTAAAGGAATCGTGTCTATGAAGGATGCAGGAAGATATGGAGATCAGTATGTGACTGTTCAGATAGATGTACCAAAGAATCTAAGCAATGAGGCAAAAAGAAAATTGAAAGAATTCGAAGCTGCGTGTAAGAACGGAAGCAGAGGGGCAGCATAATTTATAAATTGTTATGCATCATTTTATCCAAAAGGATTTAGATAAAAATTCAGGAAAGGTAAAATGATGCATTTTTTCTGTATTGACGCTCACTTTGGAAAGAATTATAATAAAATAATTAGAGACAATGAATTTGTATACCCATACAGGTTATTGAAATATATTAAAAATACATTCAAAAAATAAACTAATATTAAACTTGTATGAAAAATAAATGTATTTTCGGTCAATAATTTGTGGTAGTATTTTACACCCCAAATTTATATAATTAAATCAAGAAGAAGGTCAGATAAAAGATAAATGGTTATAAAAGATTTATATAGCCAAAAAGATTATCCAATCATAACTTAGGAGGTCATTATGAAAGAAGAAAAAAAGGAAAGGAGAGGCACGCTAGACTATGTTTATATAGTTCAGAGACTTGTTACTATTTTAGCCATAGTTGCAGCGTTCTTTCCGGCATTTAGTCCATCAAGAATTACAAAATTGATCGACGACACGATTTCATTGTTTACATCAGGTGTTTCATACTCAAGTCTTACAGACGGTGCGAGCAGAGCACTTCGTATGGAATGGGTTGATGAAACTGTA
>OGOW01003502.1_pt1 | contig 11168 bp, 6 predicted proteins | sample 1552781 | NCBI WGS metagenome assembly OGOW01 (sample SAMEA2580145, study PRJEB22360) | human gut metagenome | biome: human gut; feature: human-associated habitat; material: faeces | place: Denmark | collected 2008/2010
GAGACGGCTGCCAAGTACGGTGACGAGCAGGTGCTCATCTGGCGCCGCAGCTTCGACGTGGCTCCTCACAACCTTCCTGAGGACGATCCTAACAGCGCTACCAAGGATCCTCGCTACGCTCTCGTTCCAGACCAGTACATTCCTCGCACAGAGGCTCTTAAGAACTGCATCGAGCGTGTTATGCCTTACTGGGAGTGCGAGATCTTCCCAGCCCTCAAGCAGCACGACAACATCGTGGTTGTGGCTCACGGCAACAGCCTTCGTGGCGTTGTGAAGCACCTCAAGGGAATCTCAGACGCTGACATCGTCGGCCTGAACATCCCGACAGCGACTCCTTACGTGTTCGAGTTCGATGATGACCTCAATCTCGTAAAGGATTACTATCTTGCTGATCCTGAGGAGCTCAAGCGCAAGCAGGAGGCGGTGGCCAAGCAGGGTAAGGCGAAATAATTATTTCGCTGCGCGAAATATTATCTACCCCCAGTCACTTCGTGACAGCCCCGGTGGGGCACTGGGGAGCGTTCTCCCCAGACCCCTTGCGTCGCTTCGCTCCGAGGGCTTACCATAAAGAAACAGTCCGTTACCGGACGATTGTAACCGAAATGTAACACGGTTGCAACCGTCCGGTAACATTTTATGGTGAATTTTGCGTTCGTAATAGTAGAGAAAAATTATGAGTGAGATTTACCTTGTGTTTGTGGTGTTCCTGTTCGTGCTGGCGGTGTTCGACCTGATGGTCGGAGTCAGCAACGACGCTGTCAACTTCCTGAACTCAGCGATAGGCGCCAAAGTGGCCAAGTTCAGGACAATCATCATCGTGGCCGCTGTCGGAGTGTTCATGGGAGCGACGATGAGCAACGGAATGATGGAAGTCGCAAGGAATGGAGTATTCCATCCGGCGATGTTCTCCCTGAAGGAGCTGATGTTCATCTTCCTCGCCGTGATGATCTCTGACGTGATCCTGCTTGACATATTCAACAACCTCGGACTGCCGACCTCGACCACGGTTTCCCTTGTGTTTGAGCTGCTTGGAGGCACCACGGCATTCGTGCTTCTGAAGCTGGCGAACGACACCACCGGACTGACGGTAGGCGACCTGATGAACACGGAGAAGGCGCTCGGCATGATCATGGCCATATTCGTTTCCGTCGCCATAGCGTTCTTCTTCGGAATCGTCCTGCAGTACATCTCCCGTATTGTCTTCACATTCACCTACAAGAAGAACCTCAAGTGGAAGATAGGAATATTCGGGGGCGTCGCCACGACAGCCATCTTCTACTTCATGCTGTTCAAAGGCATCAAAAGCATGTCTTTCGTCACGCCGGAAATCTACGAATATATCCAAAATCACACCCTTACCATTCTGGGAATATGCTTCCTCGCGTCAACAGCCATCATGCAGTTTCTCTATTTCTTGAAAGTCAATGTGTTCAAGATTCTGGTACTGATGGGAACTTTCGCCCTTGCGATGGCATTCGCCGGCAACGACCTCGTCAACTTCATCGGAGTGCCTCTGGCGGGATATTCCGCCTACACTGACTTTGCCGCAAGCGGAGCCTCGGACCCTTCCACCTTCATGATGTCATCCCTTGAGGGACCGGCCAAAAGTCCGCTCATATTCCTTGTTGCCGCCGGTGCCGTCATGGTGTTCTCCCTTGCGACATCGAAGAAAGCCCGGAACGTGATCAAGACCTCCGTGGATCTTTCCAGACAGAGCGAGGGTGACGAGATGTTCGGTTCCTCGAAGATCGCCAGGGTTCTGGTCAGATTCTCCAACAACACCGCCAATTTCTTCCAGGATGTCGTGCCGGACAACGTCAAGGCCTGGTGCGAGAAGCGTTTCAACACCGACGAGGCCAGACTTCCGGAAGGAGCGGCGTTCGATGAGGTCAGGGCCACGGTCAATCTGGTTGTGGCAGGTCTGCTGATAGCCCTCGGAACATCCCTTAAACTACCTCTTTCAACAACTTACGTCACATTCATGGTGGCGATGGGTTCTTCTCTGGCCGACCGTGCCTGGGGACGAGAGAGCGCTGTCTATAGAGTGACTGGTGTCGTCTCCGTCATCGGAGGCTGGTTCATCACAGCCGGAGCGGCCTTCATTCTCTGCTTCCTCGTGGCTATGCTGATGCACGTCGGCGGATTCGTGGCTGCCTGCGTGATGATGGCGCTCGCGATCTTCCTGCTCGTCCGCAGCAACATCCGCTACAAGAAAAAGGCGGAGGAAGAGAACGGAGACGTGACCTTCAACCAGATGATGCTCAGCACCGACAAGAGCGAGATCCTTACGCTTCTGAGCAAGCACATAGCCGACAGCCAGTCTGATTTCCTTGAATATGTCAACACAACCTTCCGCCAGATCACCGATGGCTTCATCAAGGAGGATCTCGGGATGCTGCACAAGGCTGAGAGCACCATGAGACGCAAGAGGGAGGAGCTGAAGAACAGCAGACGTAAGGAGATGATCGGGTTCCGTAAAATTGACCCGGAGGTCGCGATGGAGAAGAACACCTGGTTCCACCTCGGAAGGAACTCCTGCGAGGAGATCCTGTACTGCCTGAGGCGTATAGCCGACCCTTGCGAAGAGCACGTGGACAACAACTTCATTCCGCTGAGCAAAGAACAGATCAAGGAATATATTCCTTTGAGGGACACGGTTCTATTCATCCTCAGGCGTACCGAGAAGATTCTCCAGACAGACTCATACGATGAAGTCGATGAGGTCCGCCGTGAGGCCGAGGAGCTGAAGGATTGCCTTGAGGAGGCCCGTGAGGCCCAGATGCAGAGGATGCAGTCCTCCAAGGAGAATATCACAGTCGCTTACCTCTATCTGAACCTCCTTCAGGAGACACGTGAGCTCACCAGCTCACTCCGTCACCTCCTCCGCGCCTCGAAAGGCTTCCGGGAGTAGGGAACAGTGGTATGGTGGCACTACACCAGCATACCACTGTTTCGCCGTGGAAGACAATCATCTGAATATCATAATATTAAACTAATGTCCTCCTACCCATAACGGGTAGGAGGACATCCATTTAGTGCGTTTAGTATCTGTTATTTACTCTCCACGATGAGGATTATTACTTTTACTTGTCGGCAAAGACAAGTATGTAGTTTTTGGTCGGCAGACCTCGGAAACCGAAAACACCATCTTTCTTTTCCGCCTTGAGCCTGACAGAATAACGTATCTCGGTACTGTTCTGCCTTCCGAATGAGTCGTCCTTGCTGGCCGGAACAATACACTTCAGCTCCTTATCTTTGGCCATTCCCCCTTTTGCTACCCCAAAGTCATACCACGCATCCTTATACACCTTTTGAAGGCAATAACAATCATGCCCGTTGAGTGGCGAAACGTTAGGTTTCCCATCTTCACGCAACGACACCGCCAGAATCAATTCATCCAGCGGATCTATACTCGGATGAGAATTTTTATTATATAACCTTCCGAAAGAACTTCCCTCCTTGTTCCCGGAAAGAGGATAGTCAACGCCATCCTTTCGATAGACAAATTCAAAGGAGCCCGGGAAACAGAGCGGGAGCATTTTTTTAAGCACTTTATTTATTTCGTAATCATCCTGTGCATGATTCTTCCAGAAATAAGCGTCCACATACAGATGGTCATTCCCGACCTCAATCAGTTCGTCTTCTGTGAAATTATGAGAGGATTCACTGTTAAGCGCGGCCAGAATCAAATCCTGCTTCTCGGTCACACTTGCCAAGCCCTTTGCCACGGCCTCCTTTATCGCATCCAACTTCACGTTAAGCCCTGACATAGGAGAATCTATCGCATCTTTTATAGCGTCCAGTTTGTCGTTGGCCGTGCCGGCCGTCGCGTTCAAGGCGTCTATCGCCTTCTTCACAAGGCCGAGCGTGCTGTCCTCTCCGACAAGGCCGCCTTGGATAGCGCCCTCGATCGCCGCCAGTTTTTCAGACAACGCGCCAGTCTGGTCGCCCACCGCCTTGTTGATCGCGTCAAGTTTCTCATCCATTGCCCCTTCGAGAGACTCGACAGCCTGTTTCACGAGATCAATCGCCTCGGCGTTCTTGACAAAGCCATTCTTTACCGCAGCCCTGATCAGGTTCATCTTCTGACCCAGTTCCTTTGTCTGCTTGTTGATCGCCCTCCTGATCACGTCCAGTTTTGTCTCCACCGTGCCCTCAAGGGATCCGATGGCATCCTCCACAAGGCCGATAGCCTTCGCGTTGTCGGCGAATCCTGCCTTGAGCGTCGCGTCGATCAGTTCCAGTTTGCCCGACAGGGTCACAGTCTGGTTCCTTATCGCCTTTCTTATCGCCGTCAGTTTATCCTCGACCGTCCCTTCCAGAGAATTGACAGCATCCTTGACAAGCCCTATCGCCTTCGCGTTGTCGGCAAAACCGGCATTGACCGCACCCTCGATCAGCACCAGCTTGGCGCTCAGCTCGGTGGTCTGGCTCTTGACGGCGGACTCGATCGCCGCAAGTTTCTCCTCCAGTGAACCAGAGAGCGACTCGATCGCCGCCTTAACAAGGCCTATCGCCTCGGCGTTGCTGTCGAACCCTTCTTCCGCCTTCTCGGCTATGAGGGCAAGAGCCTTCTCTATCAGGTCAAGTTTGGCGCACAGGTCAGCGGACTGAGCCTCGACCGCCTTCTTGACAGCGTCAAGCTTCTCCGCCGTGGTGACGTTCATTGAATTGATCTCGGCTATGAGTCTGCCGGTCATCTCCTCGTACTTGAGGACTCCGTTCTCATAGGCCTTCGTCAAGAGTTCCATCTTTTGGGAAAGTGTCAGGGAAAGGTTCTTCAAGGCCTCATCAAGAAGATCCATCTTCTCCGAAAGAGTCATGGTCTGACTTTTCAAGGCCTCCTCCAAAAGCTCCAATCTCTTTGAAATACTCATTGTCTGGTCCTGCAAAGCCTTAACAATCTCAGTGTAGTCATTCGTGATCGTCTGTTCAAATCTGATGTCCGGGGAGTAATACTCACACGAGGCAACCGCCGCCACCAGCGAACAGACGGACAGGGTTAGAAGAAATCTTTTCATACAATCGGTTTTCAGTGGCTTTCGCCTATTAATAAAAAATGAATATTGTCAATAACATCGAATGAATATACTCCTATCTGTGACAGACGGGAGCATATTCATCCAACAGGTTAATTATCCGTCATTTACTCGCCTCGGGAAACAACAAGGACAGTCGCCCTGCGGGCTGAGTCGGAAGCGTCCTTACCGGAATCGCCGAGAGGCTGGCGGAAAGCCCGGCTGCAATCTACGCCCTGCTTCCGCAGGTAGTCCAGCACAGTCTCGATGCGCAGTTCGCTGAGCCGCTGGTTATGTCCGCTGGCACCTGTAGCGGAAGCCTCTCCGACAACGACAAGTTCGGTTTCATTCAAAGCCTTCATACGTTCAGCGAAAGCGTCAAGGTCAGCCTTCGCGGCAGCGCTGAGTCTGAAACTGTCATTGGAGAACTGAACGGTAAGTTTCTTAAGAGTCTCACTTGTGCGGCGCGCCTTAAGCCCGGCGTTCTCTTTCTCAAGGGCATCCACCCGCTCTTTCAGCGAAGCGTTCTCGCTCATAGCAGACGCGAGAGCCTCGTCCTTGGCCTTACCTGAAGCCTCACAATCCGCCTTGGCGGCCGCGCCGGACACGGTCATCGCGGCCAAAGCGAGTTCGGACTCACGCAACTTGCGTCCGGTACTCTTGTGGCCGGATTTTGATCCAAGAATATTCAGTCTCAAGACCACTGAGGCGGTACCGATCCCCTTTGGAGCGTTATCGCAACTGAAAAGCCGCTTGTAGTTACCCTGAACGCCCACAGTCACAACGGGACTCACGTCAAACTCGGCGGACAGCAGCATCGGAACATAGCCGACATCGTACTTATGCCTGGAGTTCACAGCGTCCAGCCAAGTGTTTATCGTCTCCTTGTACGACCCGCTCCAACGCTCGTGCCCCATCGAGATGTCGTAGGTGTTGCCACTGGCGAAAAGCCAGCCGAAACCGGCTCCCGCATAAAGGTTGAGGCGTCTGTCCTGACGGTTTCTCCACAGTTCCATGATATTGAACTCAAGGGTCAGGTCAGCGGCATGATAATGCGTCCACATCTTCGAATACACAAGGCCACCGTATTGCTCTGAAAGCGTTCCCTCACCGGCTGGAATCTCCAATGGCTGGAACTCGGAGAATCTCTGCTCACGGGCATATTTGGAAAAATCGTAGTTCACACCCAATCTGATCCACGGACGGATGTTGAACGAGACACCGGCCCCGATCTCCGGGAATATATTCATGCCCGGCGCCGCGTCCACGCTTGACATTCCCAGTCCGTGCGCCATTGTTGCGCCGCCCTCGGCATAAAGGCTCCATGTGGCGGTACGGTAAGCACTGTTCCCCCGCTCCTGCGCCACCACATCAGCGAAGAGACCCGAGGACAAGGCCAACATTATGATTGTCAAATATCTTTTCATAAGTAGCGGATGGTACTAATTATCTTCGACTATTATAAACTCTACGGAATTATCCGGGTATCGATACGGGTAATACTGCAACTCTTGAAATCCCCATACTCCTGTTCTGGTCTTTACCGCATCAGACCGATGCCAATATTCAATGCATTCCCCAACTTGAGCATAAGTGACTTGAATGAAACGATCTTTGGAATTCATACCCTCCACCTTGAGTTTCTTGCCGGCAGCCCTTTCGCCCACTTTCACTACAAAATTGTATCTGCAACCTTTATGGACTTTCTTAAGATAGTAACATTTGTGTCCATTTACAGTGTGCCACTTCGGATCGAGATAAGAGTCACAATCAACCGCAAGAATCACTTCTCCCGAGTTCATGATGTCTTTCATAATTCCTCCTTCGGTGTAAAGGGGGCCATAAAAACTTGTGTCCTCGGAGCCTGATATCGGGTACTTGCCGGAAGGTAGTTTGATCCAGAACTTATATTTATGTGGCACAGATAACTTAATCAACTCCTTAAGTTTCCTTACCACCTCATAGTTCTCGTGATTGGCCTCCCAGAAGGCGGCGTCAACCAATAAATAATCCTGCCCCTTCTCAAGAAGTTCATCATCAGTGAAATGGTATGTCGACGCACTGTTGAGTGCGGCCAGAATCAAATCCTGCTTCTTAGTCACATCAATCAGCCCCTGAGACAAAGCCTCTTCTATAGCCTCAAGCTTCACGTTAAGCCCAGAAGTAGGCGAGTCGATCGCATTCTTGATGGCGTCCAGTTTATCATTGGCCGTTCCCGCAGTAGCGTTCAAGGCATCTATAGCCTTCTTCACAAGGCCGAGCGTGCTGTCTTCTCCCACAAGACCGGCATCCAACGAACCCTGAATCGCGGCAAGTTTCCCGGACAGGGTATTGGTCTGGCTTTCTATTGTCTCATTGATAGCCTTAAGTTTTTCTTCGACAGTTCCTTCAAGAGACTCTACCGCCTGTTTCACAAGTTTAATCGCCTCAGCATTGTCCGCAAGACCAGTCTTGACCGCACCCTCGATAAGAACCAGCTTCGCGCTCAAATCCATCGTCTGATCCTTCACAGCCTTCTCCACAGCGGCAAGTTTCTCCTCCAGAGAACCCTGAAGCGTGCCAATGGCATCCTTGACAAGATCAATCGCCTTCGCGTTGTCGGCAAATCCGGCCTTGACCGTCCCCTCTATAAGAACCAGCTTCGCGCTAAGATCCATCGTCTGATCCTTCACAGCCTTCTCGACAGCCGCAAGTTTCTCCTCCAGCGACCCGGAAAGCGACTCAATCGCCGCCTTCACAAGAGCCAAAGCCTGGACGTTGCTGTCAAAGCCCTCACCGGCGGTCTTCTCGATAAGAGCGAGAGCCTTCCCTATCAAGTCAAGCTTGGCGCAAAGGTCGGAAGACTGAGCCTCGATGGCCTTCTTGACAGCGTCAAGTTTCTCCGCCGTGGATATATTCATGGAATTAATCTCGCCGATCAGTTTGCCGGTCATTTCCTCGTACTTCAGGACTCCGTTCTCATAGGCCTTTGTCAAGAGTTCCATTTTCTGGGAAAGGGTCAAGGATAGGTTCCTCAAGGCCTCATCAAGAAGATTCATCTTTTCAGAGATGGTCATTGTCTGGCTCTTCATGGCGTCCTCCATGAGTTCCATTTTTTTCGAGAGAGCCAGTGTCTGGTCCTGAAGGGCCTTCACGACCTCACTGTAGTCATTCGTGATTGTTGTGGTTTGCTGAAACCTGATGTCCGGCGAGTCATACTCGCACGAAACAACCGCTGCCATCATCGCAAGGGCGGCAAGGGCGGCAAATACTTTTTTCATAAAAAAATGGATTTTGTGGCTTACGCCAGTTAATAAAAACAAATATATTATTCCAAAAGTAATAATTTTTTTCCAAATTACAAGTGGTGACAAAAAAACAGAGAAGAGCCCCCACACACTTACAGCAAGCCTAAGCCGCCTTAGGCAGCGTGAAGACGAACTCCAGCCCTCCGGCGATGCCTAAGCGGACAGAGATGTTGCCATGATGAAGCAGCACAGAGTTCTTGACTATCGCAAGCCCGAGACCAGTGCCTCCCATCTTGCGGGAACGTCCCTTGTCAATGCGGTAAAACCGCTCAAAAAGATGAGGAATATGCTCGGACGCCACTCCTGGGCCATTGTCAGAGAAGCTGAAGGTATAGAAATCCGCGCTTTCCGACAAGACCTGCACGGTGATTGTAACCCCTTCGCCCCCGTATGCGATGGAATTGTCAGTCAAGTTTCTGAATATTGAATATAGCAACGAAGGATTGCCGTCCACAGCCACTTCCGGATCAACCAAAGCCCTGAATGTCACGTGTTTCGCCTCCATCTGCATGGACACGTCCCGCTGGATGGATTGAAGCAGATCCGGGATATTCACTGGTTGAAACTCATATTCCTGAGGGGCGTCATCGAGTTTATTGAGTGTCGAGATGTCCGCGAGAAGGCTTGACAGACGGCGGCTTTGGGCATAGCAGCGCTGTATGAACTGGTCCTTTGTTTCTTTGTCAATGTCCGGGTTGGACACTATCGTCTCAAGATAGCCCTGGATGCTGCTGACCGGGGTCTTCAACTCATGAGCCACATTCTGAGTCAGCTGTCTCTTCAAGCGAGTCTTATCCTCCTCACTGTCACGCAGTTTGTCGTACATACTCACCTTCCCCTTATCTATGGATTTCTTAAGATGAACATACCGTCCTTGCATCGTAATCAACGCAAGAGCCAGCAATACAACGACTATAGACAACAGCATTATCATTGTTCCTCGTATAGATAACCGAACCCGTGGCGCGAGACTATCCTGTTCCCATATTCACCGATCTTCTTGCGAAGGCGGGTGATGTTGACATCCACAGTCCTGTCGGTGACAATCACATCGTCAGGCCAAACCTTTGAAAGAATATCCTCGCGCGGGAAAACCTTTCCCTTGTTGGTGAACAGGAGCTTGAATATCTCATATTCAATCCTTGTAAGCGCCACAGCGGCACCATCCACCGTAACAACCTTCTTCTCATCATCTATGAATATGCCCGTGCTGGCATCCGGTATCGCGGCGGTCCGTCTCAGCACAGCCTTCACCCGGGAGACCACCTCCCTTATCGAGAAAGGCTTGGATATGTAGTCGTCCGCACCCAGATCAAGCCCTTCGACTGCGTCATCCTCCGTGTCACGAGCTGTTATGAATATCACGGGAACCCCGGCGGTCTTTGGATCGGTTTTCAACTTCCCGGTCAGCTCAAAGCCGGACATTCCGCCCATCATAACATCCAGAAGAAGCAGATTGAATGACGCGATGTCCAGCGTCAGTGCCTCCTCTGCGGAATTAGCGGTCACAACCTCGTAACCTTCCTTGGAAAGATTGAATTTCAGAATCGCGCAGATGTCCTCCTCGTCATCGACCACAAGAATTCGGGCATTCATATTAAAAAAGTTGTATTTATTTTGCTAAGGTAACCACATTTTTTCTAAATTTGGACAAACTACATAATTAATATGCCGAAGATTTCTATTCGTGGGGAAAAAATCCCCGCCTCACCAATCAGAAAACTGACCCCGTTTTCTGACGCGGCAAAAGCCAAAGGGGTAAAGGTCTATCATCTAAACATCGGGCAGCCGGATCTTCCTACGCCTCAAAAAGCGTTGGATTCATTGAAGACAATAACCAGAACGACTCTCGAATACAGTCCAAGCCAAGGTCTCAAATCTCTGAGAGACAAGCTGGTCGGTCATTACGACAAATTCGGGATAAAAGTAAATGCCAATGAGATCATTGTCACAACAGGAGGCTCTGAGGCTCTTCTTCTGACATTCATGGCCTGTCTGAATCCCGGCGATGAGATCATAATGACCGAGCCGGGTTACGCCAATTACCTATCGTTCGCCGTGACCGCCGGAGTGACCGTCAAGACCGTCACATCAAAAATAGAGAACGGATTCGCGCTTCCTTCAGTGGAGGACTTCGAGAAAGCGATCACCGACAAGACCAAGGCCATTCTCATCTGCAATCCGAACAATCCGACAGGATACCTCTATTCAGAAGAAGAACTGCAGAGACTTCGCGACATCGTTCTGAGTCATGATCTCTACCTCTTCGCCGATGAGGTCTACAGAGAATTCCGTTACACGGACGCACCATATCTTTCAGCCCTTTGCCTTGAAGGTCTTGAGCAGAATGTTGTGGTCATAGACTCTGTCTCGAAAAGGTACTCGGAATGCGGTACGAGAATCGGAATGATAGTCAGTCACAACAAAGAAGCGATGGCAGCGATCCTTAAATTCTGCCAGGCAAGGCTCAGTCCACCACTTCTCGGCCAGATTGTCGCGGAAGCATCAATCGAAGGAACCGAGGAATATTCAAAAGAATGCTTCGATGAATATCTCGCACGACGTGATTTCTTTATCGCAGGCTTGAACAAGATCCCTGGAGTGTATTCGCCAATGCCCAATGGTGCCTTCTATACAATCGCGTCACTACCTGTAGAAAACGCGGAGGACTTCTGTGCGTGGTGCCTGACAGACTTCTCGTACAAAGATGACGGAACCCCGGAAGGCTACACCGGTGAGACCGTGATGATGGCTCCGGCTGCAGGATTCTACAGCACACCAAACCTTGGCAAGAATCAGGTGCGGATGGCATACGTGCTCAAAACTGAGGATTTAGGACGATCACTTCTGGTTCTTGAGAAAG
>OGOW01003503.1_pt1 | contig 11165 bp, 9 predicted proteins | sample 1552781 | NCBI WGS metagenome assembly OGOW01 (sample SAMEA2580145, study PRJEB22360) | human gut metagenome | biome: human gut; feature: human-associated habitat; material: faeces | place: Denmark | collected 2008/2010
CAAATGCCTCAACCCCGCATAAACACTAGGTTTATTTATCCAAGCTCTTCATTGTTGGAAACAGTAATACATCTCTGATTGCAGCGGAATTTGTAAGCAGCATTACCATTCTGTCGATACCAAAACCAATACCTCCCGTAGGCGGCATACCGATTTCCAGTGCATTTAAGAAGTCTTCATCTGTATGGTTTGCTTCTTCATCACCTGCTGCAAACTGTTCTTCCTGTGCGGCAAATCTTGCTCTCTGGTCGATCGGATCGTTTAACTCAGAGTAAGCATTTGCCATTTCCCAGCCATTCATGAAGAACTCAAAACGCTCTACATATTCCGGATTTTCCGGTTTTCTCTTTGTAAGCGGAGAGATATCTACCGGATGATCCATCAGGAAGGTAGGCTGAATCAGATGTTCTTCTACGAATTCTTCAAAGAAGAGATTTAAGATGTCACCCTTCTTATGACGTTCTTCGTATTCGACATGATGTTCTTTTGCTGCTGCTCTTGCTTCTTCTAATGTATGAATCTCATTGAAATCAACACCTGCATATTTCTTGACAGCATCAACCATAGTGATTCTTTCAAATGGCTTTCCGAGATCCATTTCCACACCATTGTATACAATCGTGGTTGTTCCCAGTACTGCCTGTGCCAGATGGCGATACAGGTTTTCTGTGAGTTCCATCATACCATTGTAATCGGTATATGCCTGATAAAGTTCCATCAATGTGAATTCCGGATTGTGTCTTGTGTCCACACCTTCATTACGGAATACACGTCCGATTTCATATACTTTTTCAAGTCCGCCGACAATTAATCTCTTTAAATATAATTCCAGTGAGATACGCAGTTTTACGTCCTCATCCAATGCGTTGTAATGTGTTTCAAATGGTCTTGCAGCCGCACCGCCTGCATTTGCAACAAGCATAGGTGTTTCCACTTCCATGAATCCCTGTCCGTCCAGGAATTTACGGATTTCGCTGATGATTTTAGAACGCTTGATAAATACTTCCTTGCTGTCCTGGTTCATAATCAGATCGACATATCTCTGACGATAACGCATGTCGGTATCGGTCAGTCCGTGGAATTTCTCCGGAAGAATCTGCAGTGACTTTGAAAGAAGTGTCATCTCCTCTGCGTGTATGGAGATTTCTCCTGTTCTTGTACGGAATGCATAGCCTTTTACACCCCAGATATCGCCGATATCGGATTTCTTAAATGTTGCATATAATTCTTCCCCGATGGAATCCTTTGCAACGTAGATCTGGATATTTCCCTTTAAATCCTGGATATTTGCAAACGAAGCCTTACCCATGACACGTTTGAACATCATTCGTCCTGCGATGGATACCTGAATCGGATCTGCATCCATGATGCTTCTTCTCTCTTCATAATCCTTCTTCTGTACTTCCCTTGCTTCTGCTTCTTCCATGCCGTCCGTATTTACTTCTTCTCTTCCGGCCAGAAGTTTTTCCTCATGGGCAGTATATAACTCTTTTACATCAGAAGTATGATGTGTTCTGTCATATTTCATTACCTGGAACGGATCTTTTCCATTCGCCTGCAAATCTGCTAATTTTTCTCTTCTTACCTTTAATAACTGGTTGATGTCCTGTCCTGCATTCTGTTCAGCCATTGCCTGTTTTCCTCCAATATCTGTATTTAATTTCTTGTAATTCCAAGAATTTCATATTCTGCGTTTCCGTATGAGCTTTCTACTACGACGATATCGCCGGTAGTTTTTCCCATTAATTCTCTTCCGAGCGGTGACTCGTTGGAAATCTTATTATTTAAACTGTCTGTTTCGGTAGAACCAACTAAAGTATACTCTACTTCTTCATCGTATTCCTTGTCCAGTAATTTTACTGTACATCCGAGGTTTACCTTTGCAATATCGATATCGTCTTCATCTACGACCTCTACATTCTTAAGGATTTCCTTAATCTCTTCAATTCTGGAAACAATATCTCTCTGTTCTTCTCTTGCAGCATCATACTCGGCATTTTCTGATAAATCGCCCTGTTCTCTTGCTTCTTTAATCTTCTGGGCAACTTCCTTTAACTGTACTACCTCAAGATCCTGTAATTCATCCTGTAATTTCTTAAGGCCTTCGCCTGTAAGCATGCTTTTCTTTTCAGTCATTTCAATAACCTTCCTTTTATTTAAATTTCATTTTAGATATATTCATAAAATTGGGGTGAAACGGCTTTTGCCTTTTTTACCCCGGCATCGTATCATTATATACTAGGGACTTACGGCTTGTCAAGAAAACGGCGAAAAAAACCGGTCAGATTTTTCCGACCGATTTTATATCGTTACGCACCGGTGACAAAATACCTTTTGTCCCCATCATTCTTTTTAAGCATCCTTTGCCACTTCTGCAATGGATTTGACCGTTCCTGCAAGTCCCTGTATATCTGACGGGATAATAATCTTTGTTGCCTGACCGTCCGCTGCTTTGGCAAATGCTTCCAGACTCTTTAACTGGATAACTGCATCATCTGCCTCTGCTTCCTTAATAAAGCGGATACCATCTGCCTGTGCCTTCTGCACTGCCAGAATAGCAGAAGCCTGACCTTCCGCCTCACGGATCGTAGCTTCTTTCTTTGCTTCCGCACGAAGAATCTGTGCCTGTTTATCCGCTTCTGCATCCAGAATAGCAGAAGCTTTCTTACCTTCTGCCACAAGAATGGTTGATTTCTTCTCACCTTCTGCAATCAGGATCGCTTCTCTTCGTTCACGTTCTGCCTTCATCTGTTTTTCCATGGCATCCTGGATTGCTGCCGGAGGAATGATGTTCTTCAGTTCCACACGGTTGACTTTGATTCCCCATGGATCGGTTGCCATATCAAGAGAAGATCTCATCTTCGTGTTAATGGTTTCCCTGGATGTCAGTGTTTCATCCAGTTCCAGATCACCGATGATATTTCTAAGTGTTGTTGCCGTCAGATTTTCAATCGCCATAATCGGATTCTCTACTCCGTATGAGAAAAGCTTCGGATCTGTAATCTGGAAAAAGACTACGGTATCGATTCTCATGGTTACATTATCCTTTGTGATAACCGGCTGCGGCGGGAAATCCACTACCTGCTCTTTTAAAATCACTCTCTTTGCTACCTTGTCAATCAATGGCATCTTAAAATGCAGACCTACGGACCAGGTTTCCTTGTATCCACCCAGTCTTTCAATTACAAATGCCTGTGCCTGCGGCACAATCTTAATACATCCTGCGATAATCCAGATAACAATTACGATAATGGCTATCGTTGCTATAAATCCTGTTGTCATTGCTCTACCTCCAATTTTTTTCTAATCATTTTCTTTCTTTTCCTGTACCGGATGATTCATCATACTTACCGGCTGCACAATCGCTTTCACGCCGTTAATCTCCAGAATACATACCACCGTACCCTGCTGTATCAGCATCCCGTCATGTTTTGCCCTTGCCAGCCATTCTACACCGTTAATCATAACATGCCCCGTTTCATTGATATTATCAATCGTCTCTGAAACCTTTACATGCTTCCCGATCAGTTCTTCCACATTTGTCTTTGTCGTATTCTTATTCAGATACTTCGATGCCAGTGGCCGTGTCGTACAGAGCAGTATCACGGACACCAGGAAGAATACTATAATCTGCCATATAAAACCAATACCGGCAACCGACATCCAGAAAGAAATAAATGCTCCTCCGGCAAACCAGATGGTTGCAAGTCCTAAGGTAATTACCTCAAAAATCAGGAAAACAATAAACAGAATCAGCCAGAAATAAGATTCCACGGTTTCACCCTCCCTCTCATAATATTTATATTTATCATACAATATTTGACGCATACTTTCAAGGAGTTTCTGAAAAGTTTATATTTATGATACCAGGGTCAAAAAGTCTAAACCCACATGAGCTTGCTCATAAGTGGGTGAAAGACTTTGAGACCCGCCCCCGATATGAGCATAAAAGTGGAGCGTCAGCTTCACGATATGCGAATATTGGGGGATGCGGATTGTGGGAGTGCGCAGCGCGGAACAATCCGCTGGTATCACAAAATCCCTAGTCAAAAAGTCTAAACCCACATGAGCTTGCTCATATTGGGGGGGATGCGGATTGTGGGAGTGCGCAGCACCGAACAATCCGCTGGTATCACAAAATCCCCTGTTAAAAAACAGGGGATACAACATGCTAAAATTTATATTATTTTTATTTTAACGGTAAAATACCTGATTTCCAATCACAGAGTACGCACTGTATCTGCTGTACTTTGCAACTGCAAGTGTACAAAACGAAGTATAATCCGGAACATTATTCACTCCTGATAATGCTTCTTCTGCCGCCTGTACAGATCCTGAGTTCGGTCCGTTTGCGATTGCCTTATCCAAAGCACCGTTACGCACTACCGAAAACTGTCCGCTGGCATATATAACATCGCTTATACTGCTTCCGTATTTACCTGAATTCAATCTGTTCAACACAATATTTGCCACAGCGAGCTTTCCTTCGTAACACTCACCGCCTGCTTCTGCCATTACAAGGCTTGCCAGAAGGTAACTGTCCTCTACACCCAGCTGATATGCTGAAGTATATACGGTTTCTGCCTGCTCTTTCTTTGCTTCGGCTTCTTCCTGTGCCTGTTTTTCTGCCTGTGCTGCAGCTTCTGCTGCAATTCTTGCCTGTTCTGCTGCAAGCTGTGCCTGCTCTTCCGCGGTCGTAATTCCGGTTCCGATATCATACTGCATGGAAACAAATTCTTTTGCAGTATATCCGGTTACACCGGCATAGCTGACCAGAAGCCATTCACCATAATCTGCCATGACTGTCATGCACACACCCTGTTCCATAACGTCTTCTATTCCGTAATCAAGTCCCGGACCTTTTCTGAGTCTAAGGCTTTCTACGTTACTCGTTGCGATTAATGGACATACATTGGCAATATTTGCCTCCGCATCCTGTGCAAACCATGCATAATCATTTTTGATGTATCCTGTTACATTTCCCGACTGTATTCCGGACCATTCCCCGCCTTTTGCAAGCACCTGTCCGCCACCGCCGGCATAAATTTTCCCTACTACTTCCGCATCTTCCGATGGTTCAGCCCTGACATTCAGATAATCCGACACATTTACCATGAAAAAGTCTGCATAAGCATATGGCTCTTCTGCTTCCGTTGTTTCCTCCGTTGCAGTCTCTGCCTCTGTTTCCTGCTGTGTCTCTGTCTCCGTTTCTGTCGTCTGCTCTTCCGATGCAGTCTCTGTTTCCGTCGTTTCCTCTTCAGTGGTTTCTTCCGGAGTTTCTTTTCCTGCCATGCCTGATGCACCGTTGAAATCCTCCAGTGTAGCTCCCACAAGAATGTTATCCATTCTCTCAAGTGATAAAACGTTGTTCATTTCTTTCGAATCAACTTTTTCAAACGATTCAACACCTGCCGTTTGCGCTATTTCTTCACTTTTGTTTAAGCCACTGACAACAAGTCCGGCTGTTGCTGCAAACATAAAACCGCATGCAAGCAATGCAACTGCCTTATCGTGCTTTATAGCCTTCATAAAGTCCTCCAATCCGCTGTCTCCAGCATATAATAAAACGCTGCTTTCTGTGTTTGTAAACTCGAGAGCGACAATACACTCTGTTTTCTTCTGCGTTTTATTACATAATTGTTAAATTTATTGCAAGTTGTATTCAGCATAATAACAAATTAAATTTGATTTGTCAACCCTAACAGAAAATTTTTTTACGTTTTTTTCAGACAGAGATTTTCTTTTTTCCCGTATTTTCCACTATTTCCGCTTATTTTTCCTGCTTTCATACATTAAAAGTGCGGCACTTACAGCAGCATTTAACGACTCCAGCTGCCCCTCCATCGGTATCTTCACCAGACAATCTGCCATGGCTGTTATCTGTTCCGACAATCCTTTTGATTCATTTCCAATCAGAAATGCACTGGAGGTTTCGTAGGATTCCTCGTCATAATTATTCTTCCCATCCAAATGGGCCGCATACACTTTCACGCCATCTTTTTTTAATTCATTTACGGCTTCTCCCAAATCATCATATACCAGGAACGGTACCCGGAATACGGAGCCCATGGTGGAACGGATTACTTTCGGATTAAACAAATCCACCGTCTGTTTATTCATGATGACAGCATCCACACCTGCGCCCTCCGCCGTCCGCATAATTGTCCCGAGATTTCCAGGATCCTGCAGCGATTCCAGCAGAATAAATGTCTGTTTTTTACTTTTATTCAGAATTGTTTTTAAATTATACTCTCTTTGTCTGACAATACAGATAATTCCCTGTGGAGTAACGGTATCACTGATATCCTTAAATATATTGTCCTTGACAATGATATAACTTCCTTTTACCGTATCTTTATTTTCTTTCAGAAATGACTCAGAAACATAGGTATTTACAATATCCTGTTTCGGAATCTCACGGTAAAGTTTTATTCCTTCCGCCACAAAGAGCTTTTCCTTTTTTCTTGCAGAACTCTTTGTCTGCAGACGGTTAATATCTTTGATATGCTGGTTTGATAATGAGCTGATAAACATATTTTCTCCTTCTTATCTTGACAGCATCTTGCTTACTTCGTACTGATACTCTGGAATATCTTTTGTCATTGCCAGTGCTTCATCAATCTCAAAGTCTACATAGTCGCCGCCTTTGTAAGCAACTACTCTGTTGCTTGCTCCCTGGCAGAGCAGATCAGCCGCATATGCACCCATAATGGAAGCATACATTCTGTCTTTACAGGTCGGTGAACCACCTCGCTGCATATGTCCGAGAATGGTTGCTCTTGTTTCCATACCGGTAGCTGCTTCGATTCGTTTTGCCATGGAAGCGGAATGTCCAATTCCTTCTGCATTGATAATAATATGGTGCTTCTTTCCTTTTTTTCTTGATTCTATAATATGGTTGATTAACTTCTGTTCATCGTGATTGTAACGCTCCGGCAGAAGAATATCTTCCGCACCGTTTGCAATACCGCACCAGAGTGCAATGTATCCGGCATGTCTGCCCATAACCTCGATGATACTGCATCTCTCATGGGAAGTGGATGTATCCCTTACTTTATCAATCGCATCCATGGCAGTATTTACCGCAGTATCGAAACCAATGGTAAAGTCTGTACATGCGATATCCAGATCTATGGTTCCCGGTACACCGATGGTATTGATTCCAAGATGGGCAAGCTTCTGTGCTCCTCTGAATGAACCATCACCACCGATAACAACCAGTCCGTCAATTCCATGCTTTCTGCAGATATCTGCACCCTTCTGCTGACCTTCCGGTGTTACGAATTCCATACAGCGTGCTGTTCCAAGTATTGTTCCGCCCCGCTGGATGATATCGGAAACACTGTGTGCGTCCATGTCAATGATTTCTTCTTCAAGAAGTCCCTGATATCCACGCATGATTCCTTTTACCTTTTTTCCTTTGGAAAGTGCGGTACGCACTACTGCACGAATCGCAGCATTCATTCCAGGTGCATCTCCACCGCTTGTCAGTACGCCTATTGTATTAATTTCATGTGCCATAATAAAGTCCCTCCTAATTCAGGTTTTCAAGATATGCTCTTTTTCCTATTTTAATACTATTTATTCCCAATTTCAACATTTATTTTCAGGAAACAATCCGCACATTATTTTCTCCGAACAGAGCCTGCATTTTCTGCAGAAACTGCTGATCTGCGTTTACATTACAGGATGCCGGAAGTATTTTTTTCGCCTTCTCCTGATTCAGGTAAATCACGATTTTATCCTTTCCATTGGAAAGCTTTATCTGTTCCAGAAGCTGCGGGTATTTTTCCTCATACTCTTCCTTATTTTCGAAACGAATCCACAATTCTGACGATTTATCACTAAACAAAGTAATTATCTCACAAATTATCTTTGCATTTTCTTCACCGCCGGATGTCACCCGTCCGGTAATGAAAACTTTATTGTCTTCTGCAATGATTTGTCTGTATTTTTCGTACAATTTAGGAAATACTAATGCTTCTACTGTTCCATATAAATCTTCAATTGTGACAAATGCCATAACAGAATTCTGCTTTGTTACTTTTACGGTAACCTCGGAAATAATTCCTCCGATTATCTCCCTTGCATTGTCTGCCACGGCGGTTTCATCCTCATCATTCAGCTGGAAATCAAGACTTGTCCTTGTGATATTCTTTTTCCACATATTCTGGTATTCTTCCAGAGGATGTCCACTGACATATAATCCGATGACTTCTTTCTCAAAGACAAGTATTTCCTGTTTTGAAAATTCATTCACTTTCGGAAATTTTATTTCAAAATCTGACTTTAATTCATCGTCCACGATGTCAAAAAGGGACATCTGTCCTGCCATCATCTTCTTTTTTGACTGTGAGATATTGTCCATAATCGATGTGTAAATCATCATTTTCTGCCTTCGGTTTCCTTCCAGGCAGTCCAATGCTCCGGCCTTGATCAGACTTTCCACGATTCTCTTGCTCAGGTCACATTCGGAAATTCTTTCCAGAAATTCCTGAAGATTCTGAAACGGCCCTCTCGCATTTCTTTCTGCCACAAGCTGATCTACCATGGCTTTTCCGATACTTTTCAAAGCAGACAGACCATAGCGGATCGCACCGCCCTGTGCCGTGAAATTCCGTTCACTCTGGTTAATATCCGGCGGCAATATGTCAATGCCCATGCCTTTACAGGTCTGCACATATTCAATTACTTTGGATGAATTGTCGATGACACTGGTCAGAAGGGATGCCATAAATTCTACCGGATAGTAGTACTTCAGATATGCTGTCTGGTAAGATACCACACCATAGGCTGCCGCATGGGACTTATTGAATGCGTACTTTGCAAAATCGATCATTTCGTCATAGATTTTATTTGCCGTTGCTTCGTCAATTCCCCGCTTAATACAGCCATCCACACCTTCTTCTTCATTTCCGTAAACGAAGTTTTTCCTTTCCTTCTCCATGACCGCCTGCTTTTTCTTTGACATTGCTCTTCTTAAAAGATCACTTCGTCCCAGGGTGTAGCCAGCCAGATCCCTTACGATCTGCATAACCTGTTCCTGATAAACGATACACCCGTGTGTTGTCTTTAAAATCGGCTCCAGCTGCGGACAGTCATAGGTGATGGAATCCCGGTCATTTTTTCCTTTCAGATACTTTGGAATAAAGTCCATCGGTCCCGGACGGTATAATGCGATTCCGGCTATGATATCTTCCAGGCTCTCCGGCTTTAATTCTTTCATGAAACTCTTCATGCCGGCACTTTCTATCTGGAATATTCCATCGGTTTTACCGGTTCCGATGTAATCCAGCACCTGTTTATCGTTATAATCTATATCATGCAGATTTATCGTGACTCCTTTGTTTTTCTTCACGAGATTTACGGCATCCTGAATGACGGTAAGGGTACGCAGTCCGAGGAAGTCCATCTTGAGCAGTCCCAGCTCTTCCAGTGTGGTCATGATGTACTGGGTTGTAATCGTTCCATCCGAGGAACGGGACAGCGGCACATACTCATCTACTGCTTTCTGGCTGATTAATACGCCGGCAGCATGCATGGAAGTATGACGCGGCAGTCCTTCCAGCCTTTTTGACATATCGATGAGGTATTTTATCTGACTGTTTTCATCGTATTCCTTCTTTAATAAAGGGTTCATTTTCAATGCCTTGTCAATGGTGATATTGAGTTCTTTTGGTATCATCTTTGCAATGGCATCCACCTGTGCATACGGCATATCCAGCACACGCCCCACGTCACGGATAACACCCTTTGCGGCAAGTGTTCCAAAGGTTACAATCTGTGCCACATTGTCCTTGCCGTATTTTGATACTACATAGTCAATTACTTCCCCACGTCTTTCGTAGCAGAAATCCACGTCGATATCGGGCATGCTGACTCGCTCCGGATTCAGGAAACGTTCAAACAGAAGGTCATATTTTAACGGATCAATATCAGTAATTGCCAGTGTATATGCAACGATACTTCCCGCTGCCGAACCTCTTCCCGGACCTACTATGATTCCATTTGTCTTTGCATAATTAATGAAATCCCATACAATAAGGAAGTAATCGATAAATCCCATGTTCCGGATGACAGATAATTCATAATCCAGTCTTTCCGTCAGTTCCGGCTTTTCACTTCCATATCTCCGGTTTAATCCCTCATAACACAGATGATGAAGGTAGTGCCAGGAAGCCTCGCCTTCTTCTTCCTCACTGTCCCAGAATTCCTTTGGCACCTGGTATTTCGGAAGTTTGCGGACGCCAAATTCTATCTCCACATTACACCGTGCGGCTATTTTAGCCGTATTATCGATTGCCTGCAGGGCATATGGGAATAAGGCCCGCATCTCCTCTTCGCTTTTTAAATAATACTGACCGCCTTCGTATCTCATACGGTCCTCATCCATGACTTTTTTTCCGGTCTGTATACACAGAAGAATATCATGTGCCTCGTAGTCCGTGTCATAGATATAGTGGATATCGTTCGTCGTAACTAACTCGATACCCAGTTCTCTGCTCATCCGCAGCAAATCCATATTTACTTTTTTCTGCATATCAATGCCATGATCCTGCAGCTCCAGAAAGAAATTCCCCTTTCCAAAGATCTTCTGATATCTGAGGGCGGATTTGCATGCCTCATCATACATATTTCTGGCAAGGTATTTCTGGACTTCTCCCGCAAGACACGCACTCAGTGCTATAATGCCTTCCGAATACTGTTCTAATACTTCATAATCCACTCTCGGCTTATAATAATAACCTTCCGTAAATCCTTTTGATACGATTTTCATCAGATTGTGATAACCTTTGTCATTTTCCGCAAGCAGCACCAGATGATAATACCTGTCCTCATTATGCCCGGTCTCCCTTTCAAATCTCGATCCCGGCGAGACATAGATCTCACAGCCGATAATCGGTTTTATTCCGGCATCCTTCGCCGCCCGGTAGAAATCAATGACTCCATACATAACCCCATGATCGGTAATTGCAAGGCTGTCCATACCGAGTTCCTTCGCCCGTGCCACGAGTTCCTTTATTTTACTTGAACCATCCAGCAGACTATATTCCGTATGTACATGCAGATGTGTAAATGCCATGTTGCACTCCTTTCTGTTGATTGATAATAGTTAATTGCGAAACTCATAATTTATCTTTATTGTATATGCAAATTGAACAATT
>OGOW01003507.1_pt1 | contig 11159 bp, 6 predicted proteins | sample 1552781 | NCBI WGS metagenome assembly OGOW01 (sample SAMEA2580145, study PRJEB22360) | human gut metagenome | biome: human gut; feature: human-associated habitat; material: faeces | place: Denmark | collected 2008/2010
AATTTACCTGTCGGATAAAATCATGGGAAAATCCTTAAAGATATAGTATTTAATCTGATATAATTTAAATAATAATTTATTAAACATGATACAACGCGTATAATATTATAAAAAAAGTATAAAGAAGTCGAAACAGATACCTGAATATAGAAGAAACAGGAGAAAGGAAGATACAAAGGATAAAAATATGAGATATCTTATGGCAGATCATACGGATGTAGGGATCAAAAAAAAGACAAATCAGGATTCTTACATGATAAAAGAAGCACAGACAAAACTTGGAAGAGTATTTTTCTGTGTTTTGTGTGATGGTATGGGCGGATTGGCAAACGGAGAATTAGCCAGTGCCACCGTGATACGAGCGATGGAACAATGGTTTGAGACAGATTTTCCTCAGATACTCCGTCAGGTCACGGATGTTGAGGAGATTCTGGAAAAAGTAAAAAATAACTGGTACGGAACAGCGAACGCACTGAATCTGCAACTGGCACAGTATGTGGAAGGAACCGGTAAGCGGATGGGGACTACGATTGTTGCGCTGCTCATGATAAAAAATGAATATTTTATCATGAATGTTGGAGATTCCAGGGCGTATGCGATCAGCAATCAGGTATACCAGCTGACGAAAGATCAGAGCCTGGTGCAGCAGCAGATTGATCTGGGACGGGTTCGTCCGGAGGATGCGGAAAGACATCCGCAGAGAAATGTTCTGTTACAGTGTATCGGAGCATCGGAGGAGGTTCTTCCTGATTTTTACCGGGGAACTGTTTTGCCGGGAACCCTTTTCCTTTTGTGCAGTGATGGATTCCGGCATGAGATCAGTGAACAGGAGTTATTTATGCAGTTAAATCCTTCCGGATTGGTGAATGAGGAAAAAATGAAAGAACGGCTTGTATATCTGACAGAACTGGTGAAGTCCAGAATGGAGATGGATAATATCTCGGCTGTTGCGATCAAGGCTGCGCAGGAGGGGTAAAGATGCTGGAAATAGGATCTGTCATAGATGGAAAATACAAGATACTGAGCCAGATTGGTCAGGGTGGAATGAGTGTTGTATATCTGGCACTGAATGAACGTGCCAATAAGACATGGGCGATCAAAGAGGTCAGAAAAGACGGTGTGCAGGATTTTGCCACAGTCAAACAGGGACTGATCGCAGAAACCGATACGTTAAAGCAACTGAATCACAAATATCTGCCAAGTATCATCGATGTTATTGATGATGAGGATACTTTCCTGATTGTTATGGACTATATCGAGGGAAAATCCCTGAATAAAGTCCTGAAAGAAAGCATGGAACAGACCGGACTGCCGATCGGGATTGAAGATGTGCTCTCCTGGGGCATTCAGCTGTGTGATGTGCTGAATTACCTGCATACGAGGGAACAGCCGATTGTGTACCGTGACCTGAAACCATCGAACATTATGCTGCGGCCGAACGGTGAGATCACACTGATCGATTTTGGTACGGCAAGAGAATTTAAAATAGAAAATATAGAAGATACCACAAGTCTCGGAACGCCCGGTTATGCGGCACCGGAACAGTATGGAAGTCAGAATCACAAGGGAAAAGCCCGTCCGCAGAGCGACATTTACTGTCTGGGAGCAACGCTGCATCATCTGATCACCGGACGGAATCCGGCGGAATCGCCGTTTCATTTTCTGCCGATCACACAGTGCAGGAAAACGCTTTTGGAGGAGACACCGAGAGAATTCCGCAATGAACTGCTCGGACTTGAGATGATTCTTACCAAATGTACACAGCAGGAGCCGGAACAGCGGTATCAGAACTGTGCACAGCTGCAATATGATCTGGAACATCCGGAAGAACTGGGACTGCCGTACAGACGGAAACTGAAAAACAAGATGCTTGCATTTTCTGCAAGTCTGGCACTGGCGGCTGTGCTGGGAGCAGGATCTCTGACCGGCGCGGCACTGGCAAAGAACACAGAGACATCCGGGTACGACTATTATGTGGAGAGCGCACAGACAGCATCGACACAGGAGAAACTCAGCTGTTATAAAAAAGCGATTGCACTGAATCCGGAAGCGGAAGATGCGTGGCTGGGACTGGTGAATGCCGTCGGGGAAGACAATACATTCACCTCCGAGGAGGACAGCTACATTCTTTCTATATTAAGTTCCCGGGACAACGGAAGAATGAAAGACAATAAAACACTGTTTCAGAAAAATGAGGCGGGATATGTACGGTTTGCCTATAACATGGGTATGCTCTATTACTATACGGAAGGAACCGGACAGAACAAGGCATCTGCCGGAGGTTGGTTTGATATCGTAAGCAAGGCAGATCTGAACAGTCTGAATCTCGGCGAGGATGAAGATAAGAAGAACGCATGGAAGACGAGATCGGATATTCTGGGTAAGATCAGTGCGTATAACAGTAAGATCGGACAGACAAACCAGGCGGGGGACGCGCAGGTTTCCTATAAAGATTACTGGGAAGATCTGATGGCTCTGATGAGTGATGATATCGCGGGACAGGATAATGTGATCACAGAACTTCGTCTGTACAACGAGATCGTATATCAGATTTGTACCCATTATGATGCATTCCGGGAAGCAGGTCTTACACAGAATGAGATGCAAGAAGCACTTGACCGGATCACGGAAGCGGTAAATGCGGCGGACGTGACAGACAATCCGGTGGCAAAGGAACTGAAAGAAAATATTCTGGATGCTGCCGTTCTTGGAGAAAAGCAGATTCAGGCAATGTTTGCGGCAAATGCGGTAACACCTTCTGAAGGAGGTGAGGAATGATGACAGTAGTAGCAACAGCTGTGCAGGGATTTGAAGAGAAATACGCCTTTTACAGAAATATTTTTCTGTACTGCGGAATTGCAGCACTGGTTTTTTTGGCAATTGCCATCATTTTATTCTTCGCATTGCGAATTCCGCAGGTCTTCGGTGAACTGACTGGAAGAACTGCGCGGAAAGCAGTGGAGGAAATGGTCAGCGGGCAGACACCGACCGTGAGGAAAAAGACCGCTAAAAAAACAAAAAGAAAGACAGACACAAAGCGACCGGAAATCGAAGCCGGGCAGAAAAAACAGGTCTACAGCGATCTGATCGGAGAAAATGACACACCGGTCCGGCTGGTCACACACGATGACCTACCAACGCCAACTCTGATGCCGATGAGAGAAGAAGAAACAGAGATGCTGGACGGAACTGTGGCAGAAGGCGAGACAGAAGTACTCGAAACGGTTTCTTTAGAAGCGGGCGAACCGGAGACGGATGTATTACACCATGATGTGGACTTCGTGGTGATACGGAGTCTCGTGGAGATTCATACGGATGAGGTAATCGGGATATGAGAAAGAGAAAACGGAAAACTTTAAAATATATGAGATTATCGCTCCTTTGTTTCGGACTTCATGCCTGCTCCCTTTTTCTGGAGCCGTTTGCAATCAATGGAGAAAATGAAATGACGACTGCGGGGTATGCACTTGGAGGGATCTTCTGGGCATCGCTTCTGGCGGGGACAGTTCTTTTTGAAATCTGTCGGAGGAACCTGTCAGGAGATGCCGGTTACCGGGAGTGGAAACAGAAGAAGGTTCCGGGAATCTTTGGATTCTTTCGAACCAAGGCAGCACGGATTGTGGATCCGATCCTGTTACTGTCAATGGTCATCACCATCGTGAGCAATCTGACGGGAAACATCCCGGAGGGGCTTCTTCTGGTGGTTCTGGCTGTTATGGTATTCACTTTTTATCTGCACATGATGGTAAATGGCAGAGTTTACAGATATATGACACTAAGTGAAAGGAAGGAAAAGAAAAGTGAAAACAAAGAAAATTAAGAGGGTACTGGCATTTTTCCTGGCAGTGGTCTTCGCCTTTTCTACCTGTATGACGGCAAGTCCGTATACGGTACAGGCAACGGAGGAGCCGAAGCTTTCGGTGAATGTAACCCTGGAGGATGGTGTATCGACAGAGGATCTGATTTTTGATGGTCTGAATCTGGAATTTACGGACAGAAATGATCAGGAAATAGGAAGTATCAGTATTGCGAAAGAAGATCTGGGAACAACAAAAACTACAGAGATTTTGTATTCTAAAATTTCTGATATCAGCAATATTATAATCACGGATACAAAACAATTATATACTGTGACTACATCAGAAGCGGATTTTGATGATGAAACGCATACAATGGCGCTGGAAATTCAGAGTTTCAGTGTGAATACAAGTGAGAACAGCATCTCAGGAGCAGACAGTGTATATGCAGAGGATACAAATTCCTTTTCTGTACAGGGAACATGGGGATCATATATTGACGAATGGGTAATTGAAGATAACGCTGCAAAAGCGGAATTTTCAGATGGTAAGAATACGAATACAAGCTGTGTAATTAAAGCAGCAAATGGAAACGAAACAGCATTTACCCTTATAGCCAAAGCAAAGGGAAATGAGATTGCAAGAAAACAGATAGATGTTATCCGGAAAGACACAAATCTTGAGGTGACATGTAGTAATGAGTTACAGTCATGGGGCACTCCGGTAAAAGTTACTTTTAAACTGACTTCTAACGGACAGGCAGTTGCGGGAAAACAGATTCAATATCAGTATATAGACGGAAAGAACAATCAGATAACAGGAACGTGCCCGGAACTGACAAATGAAGAAGGTGTGACAACTGCGGAAATTACCTTAAATGGTTATCAGAGCACAGTTGAGGTGACCGGAAGTTTTGTAGGAGATGAGGTATATAAAGACTGTAAGAATTCTGATACATATAGGCCGAATAAGGAAGAAGGAACTATGGAGTTTGACAGAGAAAACAGTCCTGTTGAACAGTTAGAACTGACTTATGGAACGGATGCTACAGAACTCACGATCAAATTACAACATAAAACGGATAATATTGAGGAACCTTTTAGTTCTATTAATATTAACTATACAGCGGATTCAAATATCAGTGTAACTTCGAATCCGGAGGAGAGAACACTGACAATTACACCGCTTAAAGTTTCTGATGAAGAGATTCCGGTAACAATTGATGCAGAAACAGAAAGTTATATGTTTACAAAAACAATCTATGTAAAAGTAAAACCGTATCCACTAGCTGTGAAAGAAGGAAGTGTTCACGTTTTTGCGCCTGGAAAAGCAAATCTGGAAAATGCGGTTGAGGATGTGAAAATCTACGATGGCACATCAACGGTAGATGTAAAAGCAACGTTAGTAGATGCACAAGTAAAAGGTATAACTCCGACAACGGAAACAAAAGACGAGATTAAATTATTTCAGGAGATTGTTTTTGGAGGCTATGACAGCAAACTGAAAAATGTTCAGGGTGAGGAAGAGAAACAGAATATGATGTTTGCTCCGAAAAATCTCAGTACGGTATCAAATTTGCGGGAAGATCTGAAAACAAATTATAAGATCGAGGAAGTGGAAATGGAGGTTCCGCTGACGATTCAGAAACGAACACTGAAGCTTGGTGTGCGAGGTGTAAGCAGAGGATTCCGTGATCTGAAATATGTGTATGAAAACGAAGAGGAGACAGAGGGGAAAGATCTGAAAGACCTGAATCTGGTTTTTGCAACCGGTTTTGTGAACGGACAGGATGAAGACAAATTAAAAGTAGAAGGTTTTAAGTTTCCGAAGGTAGTGGATACAACAGCTACGGATCTGACAGAGGAAAATGTAAAGGAAAAGGATACGGCAGAATACGGTAAACATACAGGCGCTTTAGTGTTGCAGGAAGAAGATCAGATAACAAATCCGACAAACAATTACAAATTTGATCTGACAGCAACCGGAACACTGGAAATTACAGGAGAAAAAGACGCTGCTGGGTATCTGTCTGTTGATAACATTAATAGTACCCATGCATATGAAGCAGGTGGAAAGCGTTACTATGGAAAGAATGCAAATGGAAAGAATGCAACGGTTCGGTTTTCTGAAACTGGTGGATACAACAGGGTTTACTGGGTCAATGGAAAAGATAAAACGGATGTCACGGATTCCGGTCTGGAAATGAAGGAAAATAACGACATCAACCGTACTTTTTATCTGAGAAAAGTGGATGAAAGTGGAAAGATTCTTGCACAAACGGAGGAATTTGAACTTCAATTTATATACGATGCAGAGCCTCCAGAATGTGGCATTACGTTTGACAAAGATACCAAAAATGTAGTTCGTAACATAGAACAGGCAGTTACTTTTGGATTTTATAAAAAAGATACAATAGAAGCAAATGTGACACTCAGTGATACGCAATCAGGTGTGAATGAAATGTCTTACCTTGTAGTGAATACTTCTGAGGATAAAAATCACTATTGGGAATTATTGACAACGGAAGAGGACTATGAAACTGCGCTAAGTAAAGTGAAGTTCGAGAGTGGGGAAGGATTAAAAACATCTGGAAAAGAAAACTCATGGACAATCAAAAATATTGGAAAATTGAAAGGGGGAGAGGACCTCGAATGTAACAATTATATTGTCTTTGTAAAAGCAGAAGATAATGTAGGAAATGTAAAAATCTACGGATCTAACGGTGTCGTTCTGGAAAATAACACACAAGATATTTCAGTAACCTACAAAGAGACCCCAGAGAAAAATGATGATGGTAAAAATGGCAAATATGGGGATACAGATGTGGTCTATTATACGGGAAATGTCACTTTGCATATGCAAGCAGATGAAAGTGGATCTGTTTACTCAGGACTCACACAGATGGGATATCAGGTGTCTAATATCGATGGAAAAGGTAACAAGACCACAAACGAATTCGTTTCCTATCCAGAAGATAAACAATTTCCTAAGAATGTAACACTCGAAAAGCTGAACAATTATCGCAAAATCGAAGAGGATCTGTACTTTGAAAGTGATAAAGATAGCTCTCAGGTGATTACGGTTATTGCACCAGCCAGTGAGACGAAAGATAATGCAGGAAATACTATGGAAAACGATGCAGTCCATACCCTGGTTATTGATTCTAAGCCACCGACAGTTGAAGCCGAATATACACAGAAAAATCTGAATGAAAATAACGAACAACGTTTCAGAAACAAAAAATATGCAAACAGCGATGTGACTTATACCGTCACAGTGACGGAACGCTTTTTAACAGACATAAAAGTTTGCATTAACGGAAAAGCTTATTCGTTTGATAAACTGAAGAAAAATAAAGAGAGTCTCGGTATCAAAGAAATAACAAAAAATGAACTGCCGGATATTACCAAAACAACGGATCAGACAAAGTATGATTTTAGTATTGTATTTAATAAAGATGGTAAATATAAAGTAAAGACAATTGCAACGGATGCAGCAGGGAATAAGGGGTATGATGCTGGAGACATTGATGAAAATAATAACAACGGATTCGAATTTATCATCGACACCGTAGCACCAACCCTTGATCTTACTTACACAGCCAAACAAAACAACACAGAAACCCAGCTTGCGCTGGATCCGAAATATGACTGGTTTGGAGCGAACAATGCAACAGCAGGTGACAATGGTACGATTGGTATTACGGCTGTTCTGACCGAAGAAAACTTCTCAGCTGAATTTGCAGACATCGCTGTGGAAGCGACAGACAGTACCGGGGTGGCAGTTGATATTACCGATTATAAAAATGCTGTAACGAAGGCAGTCAAAACACAGGAAAGATGGACAGAGAGCAATACGGATGAGGGCAGAAAATATACGCTCGCACTTCCGGAGATCGCAGTGGATGCAAATTATAAAATCACCTATAGCTGTACAGACCTGGCGGGTAATTCGTTAGAAAAGATTACAGATCATGTGACACTGGACCGTAAGAATCCGGAAGGAGAAGTAAAAGCAGAAGATCTGGAGAATAACGGATCATCGGCGCAGATCTGGAACAGTCTGATAGAAACCATCACCTTTGGATACTTTGGAAAGAACAACGTGCGGGTGTCTATGACAAGCCAGGATGCGACTTCCGGAGTGGAATCCACACAGTATCTGAAATCAGCAGATGGACTGACAAGAGAAGAACTGGAAAACCGCACGGACTGGACACCGTATGTTTCCGGTCTGTCGTATGCGGCAAACCAGCACCTTGTAGTATATGAAAAAGTTACTGACAAAGTGGGCAATACAGAATACTTCAGCACCGATGGAATCATTGTTGACAATACCAGTCCGGTACCGGTTGTTATGATCACACCGACCAGTCCGGGATGGGGAAAAGGCGTTTACAGTGCAGGCGATCATCCGGGATTCAGTATTCGTGTGGAAGATCCGATTGTAAATGACGCGTATGCCGGATTGAAAAAGATCACCTATCGGATCGAGAACGGAACGACCGGATATGTGGAAAGCAATACACTGGCAGATGAAAATACCGGTTTATCCAAGGCAGCACACCAGAAAGTATGGACCGGTCAGGTGTCGATTGATCCGAACCTGTTCTATTCCAACGATGTGAAAGTCAGTGTGTACGCTGAAGACTGGTCAGCGAACAGCGTGACATCACAGCCACAAACACTCAAAGTCGATAACAAAGCACCGATTGTAAGTTTCAGCTTTGATAAGAGCGATGTACATAATGGAAAATATTACAAAAACGATAAGACACTGACGATCACGGTAGATGAGAGAAACTTCGATGAGTCCTATTTGCCGAGAGTAACTTCCACCACGGGAGGCGGATACAGTATCAGCGGATGGAGCCATAACGGAGAGCTCCATACCGCAACCGTTACGTTCTCCGGTGACAGTGATTATACGGTAAGTTATGACTGTTACGATCTTGCAGGAAACAAATCCAACACCGAAAATCTGGAAGAATTTACGGTGGATAAGACTGTTCCGGTTATCAAAGTTTCTTATAACAATAACAGTGCGCAGAACGGCAATTACTACAAAGCAGCAAGGACAGCGACCATTACCGTAACGGAACACAACTTTGACCCGTCAAAGATCACCGTGTCCACGACGGCTTCCGCAGGCGGTGCACCTTCCATCGGTGGATGGGCAAACAGTGGAGATACACATACCGCCAATGTGGTATTCAATCATGATGCAGATTATACCTTTACCGTCAGCGGACTGGATCTTGCAGACAACAAAGCCGCAGATTATGCACAGGATAAATTTACTGTGGATCTGAAGAATCCGGAAGTGAAGATCACCGGTGTAAAAGACAAATCGGCAAACAACGGTACGGTAGCCCCGCGGATCAGTATTTCTGATACGAACTTTATTGCAAGTGGCGTAAAGATCACACTGAAGGGTGTCAATAAAGGAGAAATCAAGATTGATTCTCTGGCAAGTATCTCAAGCAGTGCAATCGGCATGAATGTCATCTTTAAGGATTTCCCGGAGGGTATGGATGATATCTATACGCTGACTGCGAAAGCAACCGATAAAGCAGGAAATGAGACAAAATCTTCGATCACATTCTCTGTAAACCGTGACGGTTCTACCTATGAACTTGGCAGCGGTACAAAAGCGCTGGTTGACAAGAAATATACAAACAAACCACAGGATTTGGAAATCACGGAGATTAACGTAGATGATCTGACAACGATCGAGATCACCTACAGTCTGGATGGAAAAATCGTTACCCTGAAAGAAGGCGAAGATTACACCATCACAAAATCCGGTGAAGAGGGACAGTGGAAGAAATATCTGTACCGGATCAAAGCTTCCTGTTTTGAAGAGGAAGGAAATTATGTGATCAATATCTACTCTGAAGATGCGGCACATAACTCTACCACCAACAAGACAAAAGCAAAGACGATTGCATTTACCGTAGATAAGACCGCGCCGACGATGGTTGTATCCAACCTGACCGACAGAGGCCGTTACAAAGAAAACATGCATGAGTTCACTCTGAATGTGAAAGACAATATCTTCCTGGCTTATGTGGAAGTATATCTGGACGGGGAACTGTTCAAACGTTTTGAAGAAGATGAGATTGCACAGCTGAACGGAGAACTTCCGGTAGATATTGCCAGCAGCAACCAGTATCAGACTATCGAACTGGTATCGTGTGACAAAGCCGGTAATATCTCAAAAGAGGTATACGATCCGGAGACCAATGCACAGGTGCCGGCTTCTTACCGGGTACTGGTAACACAGAACAGCTTTGTACAGTTTATCAACAATACCCCGTTACTGGTCAGCGTGATCGTGATCATCGTTGCCATCGCAGGGATGATCGTTGTACTGGTGAAACGGAAGAAAGACAAAGAGAAATAAAACATCGCAGATAAAAGCAAAGAGACGGGCAGGAGCATGAAAATGCCCCTGCCCGTTATGAAAAAGGAGACAGCTTATGATCCAGGAAGACAGAGCATTATGGAAATATATAGTATTTGGACTATTAACCTGTGGAATCTATAACTTTTATTTTATCTATAAGATGGCGCAGGATGTCAATGAAATGTGTACGGGTGACGGGAAGAAGACCAGTGGTCTGGTTGCATTTATCCTGTTGTCTTATCTGACCTGTGGAATCTATCCGTTGATCTGGTACTACTCTCTGGGCAATCGTCTGGCAGAAAATGCACCGCGCTACGGACTGAATTTTCAGGAAAACGGAACGACCGTTCTTATGTGGCATATCTTCGGTATGCTCTTATGCGGACTTGGCGCTTATATCGCCATGAATATTCTGATTAAAAATACGAATGCAATGGCAAAAGCGTATAACGGTGGTCAGAAAAGGGAACCGGATCAGATAGAAAGCGTTACAGAGGTTCCGGTAAGAACCGTGTACCAGCAGAACAGTTATACGGAACGCGAAACCACGATGCTGTCTATGGAACAGGCACAAAAGCAGGCAGCGTCACAGATGCCGCCGAGAGGGGTGCTTTACTTTGTACAGACACAGCAGAGTGTTACCGTGGACAAAGACGAGTTCCGGATTGGTAAAAATGCGGGCATGTCTGATTATGTGATCACCAACAACAGTTTTGTAAGCCGCCAGCATGCGGTAATCCAGCGAAGAAACGGACAGTTCTTTGTGACAGATCTCGGATCAACGAAATGAAGACATTTTTTCTTTCCTGATTTGTCAGATCACGAATGTCATTGTTGACGATGTCGGCTGCAAGAAGAGAAGTAAAACGGAGCCAGTTTGTTTTTGCAGAATTAAGGAAACGGTAAAAAGTGTTCTTAGAAAAATCTTCCTTAAAAGAGCCGGTTCGTTGCTGC
>OGOW01003511.1_pt1 | contig 11154 bp, 10 predicted proteins | sample 1552781 | NCBI WGS metagenome assembly OGOW01 (sample SAMEA2580145, study PRJEB22360) | human gut metagenome | biome: human gut; feature: human-associated habitat; material: faeces | place: Denmark | collected 2008/2010
TTAATCTGCTCCATGCATTTGTATCTTTGTTATGTACCAGATAACTGTAGGTATAATCTCCCTTTCCTCCACTTGCTGTTCCGGTAATTGTTACCTTGCTTCCCTTTGTGACTGTGGATGCACTGCTCTTTGCTGTAATCGCCAGTGGTTCTATGGCACCTACACTCACACTGGCATCACTGACAGAACAGTTATATGCCTTATCAAGTGCAATGTTTTTCATTACGACTTTTTCCAGCTGGAAGTCACATTCCTTTGTCCCTGTATAACTGTCTTTTACCTTTAACTGGAAACTGAGAAAAGATCCTGCTGTTTCCGTTTCTGAAACCGCACCGGCAGAAACATCCTTATAAACAGCTGCCGTTCTTAATACACCATTTTTTATAACCGCGTCATTTCCGTCCGTATCTTCATCTGAATATATGTTGATATAACCACCTTTCAGAGATCCTTTTACATATTCAAATACATCCGTATCAAAAGGAAGCATAAACTGCATGGTAGTTATTATTTTTCCGGTATCTCCGCTTATGGTTGATTTGAATTTATCCAAATCAACGGATACAGTAACTACATCCCCGGGATTTAACTGCTGTTTGTCCGTTTTTACAGATATATAACAGTCACCTTCCTGTGTTGCTGCTATTACCATTTCCCCGTCACTGCCTGCTTCCGCATAGGCAGGAATTGTGCTGACTGAAAACATTGTCAGTGTCATCATTGTTGCAATCCATTTTTTTCTCATAACGATTCTCCTTGTCTTTTTTATTATTTTTTCAATATATGTTTACACTTTCTTACCGCACGCTTCCAGAATGATATATGTGAATATTTTTTTACCTGCCGTGAAAATGGATATTGATCAAGACTGATTAAAAAGTCCTCACTTCTCCGGTTTATGTGAACCGGTTTTTCAAAGCACTGATTTCCTGCATATATTTCAGAAAGTTCATGCCTGCTGTATTGCAATCGTTCCAGCGTGCCATTCATCCACTCCTTTCCCTTTTCAGAATTAACCAAAATCATTGATGTCCCCTTATCATCATCATACTTTTCCTCTATTCCCCAGAAATCTGCCAGTGTGATATCACCGCATCGCGGCAATCCCTTAAACTCACACTTTCCACAGCTGGGACGGATATATAGATTAGGTCCAAGATAACCTTCCATGAATAAATTATCTTTGCCTGTATATACTTTATAAGAACCATTCTTAAAATCCACTCTGGTACAACGCGGTGAACTTTTCCATCCATTCTCTTTGTATTTAAACCATACCCGGTCAACTTCCTGAGCTTCTCTTTTTTCTATTTCATCCAGCCATGCCCGGTATGCTTTCGGAGAATTCATTCCCCGGCAGATAAATTCTATCGTAAGTAATTTTTCATAATCATGTTCCAGGAATTTCTGCAATGCTGCAACCTGGCATGGTGCACCGCAAAATGCCACATATTCATTTTTTCCCAGAAGTTCCTTTATCTGTCTATAGATATCTTTCGTATCACTCTGGATATATTTTGACTGCCGGATTTTCTCCAATCCCTCCATATCATGAATCATGATATGTTCAACCATATTGTTTTTTCCATATGCAGCCCCAGCTACATAACCGCCCTTTTCAAGAACCTTTTTTGCAATTTCGGAAAATGCTCCTCCCGATGTACTGGCATAACGAATCTCACTGTCTTTTGACCACCCGGCATATACTTCCGGATGCACGGAACGGTTCCAGGAAGGTGGTTCAAATACCGGACAGGCTTTTTTACATTTTCCACAATTAATGCATTTATCCTGATTTATTATTGGATAGGAAAATCCTGTCCTGTCCGTTTTCATTTCTATCGCAGATTTTGGACAGACATTCCCACACCCATTACATCCCATGCATTTTTCTTTTGAAATCCACATTTCCATAAGCAAACTCCTATAACGACCACTCTACATTCTCTCTGATTACCTTTGCCGGACAGCCTCCCACAAGGGTATGTGCTTTCACATCTCCGGTTACAACACTGTTTGCTGCAATTACCGCCCCATCCCCAATCGTAACATTATTTAAAATAGTTACCCTGCTTCCAATCCATACATGATTTCCGATATGAATCGGATTCGTATGATTATCCCCCTCCAGATAATGTGCATCCGAATCCATGATGGTAAAATCATGGGAAATCGCACAGCCATCCCCAATCGTGATATTTTTATGACAGCGTATTTTACAGTCACTGTTAATAAAACTGCTGCCAATTTCCAGTGTTGCATTTTCAAATACGATAATGTCACTGCCATAGAAAACTGATGCATTTCCATGAGTCACTAATTTCGCATTTTTATCCATCCGGACGAGTACATTTCTCCCATTATTTAATACAATACTGTTATTTCCAAGTGATAAATTACCGTTTAATTCTATCCTTGCTGTATCTTCCAGAATAAATTTTGTTTTTCCTTCTATTTTCAGTTTTCCTTGATTCATCTGCAATTTTTTATGCAGCCTCACAGATGCCCATTTACTCCGCATCCGGTTACAAAGTTTTCTTAACTTTTTCTTCATTCTCATTTTTCCTCTTATAACTGATGAAAATCACAATTATCCGGATCATACCTTAGCCTGCTGTTAATATTGATCTTTTCTATTTCTTCTATTTCCTCAGCGGTCAGCATAAATCCGTCCAGATTAAGATTTTCTGCCAGATGGTTTTTATTAAAAGTTGCCACTACCGGTATATTTCCGATCTGCTGATGCCACTTCAAAATTACCTGTGTAATGCTTTTGTGATATTTCTGTGCAATCTTTACCAGTACGGTCTTTCTTAATCTTTCGTCTGCACGCGCCGTAGACGTATATGCCATTACCTGAATATTTTCATTCTTACAGTACTCTCTTAATTTTTTCTGTGTAAACAGCGGATGGCATTCGATCTGATTTATCACAGGCTGTATCTGTGCAATCTTTTTTATCTCTTCCAGATGATGTATGTTACAGTTACAGACTCCTATCGCCTTACATTTTCCTTCTTTATATAACTGCTCCATCTCTTTCCAGCTGTCCAGATAGGTTTCCGTTACCGGCCAGTGCATCAAATAAATATCCACATAATCCAGTCCCAGTTCTTTCAGACTTTTCTCCAGACCACCTCTTACATTTTTGTTATACTGGTCAGTATTTCCTAACTTTGTAATAACCGTATAATCTGACCTGTCATACTTTTTCAGTTCTTTTCCCAAAGCATACTCCGCTCCGCCATATGCCCTTGATGTATCAAACATAACTTTCCCGGTTTTCATGGCTTCTTCCACGATTCCGGAAAATGCTCTGTCCTTCTTTAACTGTCCCCTGTTTTTCAGAATATTTTTTATCCAGTATTTCATGGCATGTTTCGTATCCGTACTGCCATACCGGTAAGTATATACTATGCCTGTTCCAATACATATATCAGGTATGACAGTGCCATTTGCCAGTTCTATTTCTTTTTTCATTTTATCTCCTTTTCTTTATCATCCTCGTCATAAGTTTCACCGATTCCTTAAATTCCTTTGTATTTTTCAAAAAAACATATTGGATAGCATTTGGAATGACAAGTGCTATGAAACCATATAAAATAATAGCTGCAAGATTTGATACTTTTATCTGGTCACAAATAAACCATGTAATAAAAGCAGATATTATCGTTAAAATAATATATTTCAAAACAGTACCGACATATTGCCTGATATTCTGCCCACGGTACAGCAGAGAAAACAAATTATGCACAAGCCATGGCATTGATACAAAGGCATAACTTATAATGGTAGATAATAAAATACCATACAGTCCAATATACCTTACCAGAATAATATTCAGAATCAGATTAACAGTTGCCCCGGCCAATGGTCTGAACCGGTCGCTGTGCCACAGTCCTGCCGCATCTTTCACAGTTGCCCATACCATTGACAATTCGCATACATAAAAGTAAATGCAGAATAATATCAGCATATCAAAAGGAAGTAAAAACTTTTTTCCTACCCAGAGTTCCATGAAAGGCTGATACAATACAATAAAACAGCTACAACAGATACATAAAATCCAGCAGATAATAAAAGTAAACTTTTTCAGGTCGTTATAATTTTTTTCTTTTGATTCCGTAACCAGGCTGTTGCCGATTCCCGCAGTGACGGAGGTAAACACGACTGATATTACACCACAAATAGAATTCATAATAAAATAATAGTTCTGATAAACTGCCAGTAATGTTAAGCCAAGAAAGGAAGAAATTACTATTGTATCCGCCGATCCAACAATAACATTTCCAAATTTGGCAGTAAAAAGATCTTTTATTCTTTGATTAATGTTTTCAACTTTTCTTCTATTCAGGTTTCCTTTCGCTTTATACTGAGGAAACATTTTATCAACAATAAATGCAGTCAATATATTTGTAAATGCCTGTGTTATTAACATAACTATAATATAGAAATAATAATTTTTAAAAATAATAATAATTCCTATTTGTAATGCATACTGTATTGTTGATGTGATTAATAGCACCTTACTGGTAACGTCCGTTCTCTGATATGCTGCTAACAGACAGTTTTTATATGCAAACAGCCAATATGATAATACCGTAGCTGCAAGATTAAGCAAATACAATATGTATATATTGATACCCTGAGGTAAATCACTTTTTATCAGTTTTGGAATAAAAGGTAATATTGCGATACCTATAACGGCTATTACAATTCCTATAATATGATAATACTTCCGATATAAAGCCATTAATGCACAGATTGCCTTTTTATCATCTTCCGCAATCGGTTTATACATACTGTAAACCATGGCACTTCCAACACCAAGTTCCGCCAAATTAAGTACCTGGAGTATTGATGTAAATAAACTGTTTAATCCAAGATATTGTACTCCCATAAAATAAATCATTATGGTTCTCATTACAAACGGAATCAGTATTTGATATATTTTAAGCAGAACACCAAATATAACATTTCTTCCTGCATTTTTACTTCGGTCTATCTTCATATGTGTAAACTCCTGTTTCAAATCCTGCAGCCATCCAGCCTGCATATACAACATTTAATGTAATAATGGTGGTTTTCCATTCTCGTAGTTCATATTTTGTGTCCGTTTTTTAATAAATCTTGCAGGTACTCCTCCCCACACTTCATATGGCGGTATATCTTTTGTTACCACTGCACCTGCTGCAACCACTGCTCCGTCTCCAATGATAACTCCCTGCAAAATAATCGCACCAGTTCCAATCCAGCAATGATGACCTATTTTTATCGGCTGAAAATCCGCTTTATATTCTGACGAATCCACATCATGACTTCCTGTAATTAATTTTACATAACTGGATATATTCGTATCATGTCCCACTTCAATACCGGCTCTTGCATCAAGTTCTACGAACCACCCCACGGTAACTCTGTCTCCTAATACCAGACCTTTTGGCAATAGTACCTCAACCCTTCTAAACGGCAAAGTATCTTTTCCTAATTTTGCTCCCATCATAATATAAAACCATCTTCTGATATGTCTGCTCGGAATCTTATTAATCACTACATTTCCAAATAATGTCATAGAATAATAAATGCACTTTATAATTTTAGGCATATCACTTCCAAGACTTTTCCCATATTCTTTCATGCTTTTCTCCATTGCTAATTTTTTAAATCATAGTTTTCTACTGTTTCATTGACTTCTCTAAAAACTGATAAACTTTCTTACGTTCTTCCTGAAGTCTGATTTTTCCGGTTTTATAGTCGTTCTCAAGAATGTCGTTTTCTAATCCGCTTTCTACAAATTTCCTTTTCAAATCAAATATTTCAAACAAAGTATCCATTCTTGAAAGCATATCTTCATTTCCAATGCGGTTATATAACAAAAATGGTTTATTATATATAAAAGAAAAAACGCATGCATGAAAGGAATCTGTCACAACTAATCTGGCATGTGCAATCAAATAAATAAATCCTGTCGGATCTACGGAATATAATTCTTCCTGCTTTTTATCTAACAGATTATAAATATCTGCATTTATTTGTTTTCCGTATTTTTCTAAATCTCTATTTATTTGTTCGGAACGACCACCTAAAAAATATGTAAGGATATAATTCTTATTACAGTCTATATTTTCAGGTTTACATGCTATTTTATTCCAGTCAGCTTCATCTAACATTAATGTCGGATCGATTGTAACTTCTGCTTTCCTTCCTGTTAATTTCCGGATAATTTCTGCCCCGGCTTTCTCTCTGACAGAAATATATGGCATATCTGATAAATAATGTCTAAACCATTCTTCCCACTCATCGGGCAACCTGTCTATACTAAAACTAGGGGAAAAACAAATTTTCTGCTTTCTTTTTGCAAAAGTGAGTAAATAAATCTGTTTCTTTAACAGAGAGTTTCTATACCATTTGGGATTCCATACCTGATCCGAGCCTACTACAAAATAATCTGCATTACCTATTCGCTCTATTTTTTTTATTCTTTTTGTATTTATATATTTTTTATTAAATTTTTCAAACGAAATCATTCGTGGAACTTCTAATTTCCAGAATTCCTGATTTCCTCCTAATTTGTAATGTGCCATTTTCTGAATCAGATATTTAAATTTTTGTGATGATGACAGCCTGCTCTTTTCAAAAGAAAGAGTTTCAACCACACATCCCATTTTCTCCAATACAATTTGTACAGCATAATTTTGTAATCTGTTTCCATAATTTGGTATAGGATCATAAATTGTTACTATTATTGCTTTTTTCATATTTCCTATCTCACCTTTTCACATAAATTTGCATATACACTTTGGCAAGTATAAGCTTTAAAAATGCTTTTTTATCTAAACCTGTGTTTTTGGTATTTTCACCTAAATTGCAAACATATTCCTTTAAAATTTTCAATCTTTCAGAAGATTCTTTATTCAGTTCTTTTCCTTCTTTCCACAACATCTTTGCCATTGCACTTGTGTTTGTAAGAATATCTTTATAAAATATTTTATTATCTTTCTCAGCAATATAATTTTTATATTTTTTACAAAAATCTATTAACATATAAGTTGCATCAATTAATTTTTCCAGATTTCTTTTCGTATCATTTGTAACTGAATTAACATTTAGTGAATATATATACCCTCTATATTCTGTCAAACAGACTTTTTTGCAATTTAATAAAACTGTTCTTACAAACTGGGCATCCTCACTAAATTTCAAATCAGAAAACCGGTTATTATCAATGGCATCTTTCCGAAATAATTTACCCCAGACAGTATATGTATATATTTTATGTTCAGCACAATCCTTAACGATATCCGGAATATCCTGAATCATATAATCACTCTCTATCATATTATAATTACGATTATCTGCATTCAATCCTGTCACTTTAAAATTACATACCACCAAGTCTGCCATATGTAATTCTGTAAGTTTTATCAACTGCTCCAGATAATCTTTTTCAATATAGTCATCACTATCAATAAAACAAACATATTCACCATTTGCATTATCTAATCCTATATTTCTTGCATGTGATACACCTGAATTTTCCGTATGAATAATTCTGATTCTTTTATCATGTTTACTAAATTCACTGCATATTTGCAGACTTGAATCCTCAGAGCCATCATCTACTATAATAATTTCAAACTGTCCATAAGACTGTTCTAATATGCTTTCTATGCAATGCCCTATATATTTTTGTGCGTTATAAACAGGTATAATAATACTTATCATATCTATTTTCTCCCTAAAATTCTAAAATGTGATTTTATATATTTTAATACCATTATTATCATATAAATGACATATACAAGTCTGTATAGTTTGTTTTTATATAAAACCAAACATAATTTTTCTTTTTCTGTCCAATTTGTAAATTTCACATTTTTTATTGCAGTCTGAAATTCATCATTCAGAATCATGTCCTTAACTTTCTTCACTGCAAACCTGTTTTTTTTATTTTGCAACCCATATTTTACTGTACGCTGGATTACCTGATCACCAAATGCAAAATATATCTCATTTGTATTTTTAAATTCCTGTCCATAAAGCTCGCTTCCTATTTTATATGCATCTGTCAGTTCCTTCCAGAAATTTTCCCGATACCGATGGCTTGCTGATGTATTATCAACAATATAGCAATACAATACTTTTTCTATTACCTGAAATTTCTTTACATATTTAAAACAGTTCAGGCAAAACAGACAATCCTCTGCAAAATGGATACCTTCTTTAAAAGTAATCGCATTTTTCTCTAAAAACTGTTTTTTATATATATACTGATAAACTTTTCCTCCAAAATATCCACTTTTATAATTTTTTGAAAATTTATAATCATATAATCTCTCTATTAACTGATTTGCTTCCTTTCCTGTATATATCCCTTTTTTCAGCGGTAGCCTTATAACCTCTTTATGTATTCCATTCATACATTCATATTGAAACATAGTAAAATCAAGTTCAGAATTTATGTTAACGAATACTTCTTCATATATATCAGGATAAATATAGTCATCCACATCTACAAACGCAATATATTTTCCTGTTGCATTCTTTATTCCATTATTTCTTGCCCGTGACACTCCTCTATTTTTCTGCGTGAGCAACCGAATACGTTCATCTCCTATCTTTTGCACAATAGTGGGTGTACTATCCACAGATCCATCATCAACAACAACTACTTCTATATCTATTTTTTTTATTTTCAAAATTTCATGCAAACATTTTTCTATAACATTTTCTGCGTTATATGCCGGTATTACAAATGACAAATCTTTCATTTACTTTCTCCAACTAATATTCTTCTTTACAACCTGCGCAGGATTTCCTAAAATCAAAACATTCTTCTCATCAAAACATCTATTACTCATGCAGGATCTGTATCCCACCACACTTCCTTCGGATACTATACTTCCCTTTAGTATATCTACATATGATGCAAGCCAAACATTATCTTTTATAATAACATCTTTTTCCTGAATATTTTTGTATCCATCATTATATATAGTGTGTCCATCATTATCTCGAACATTTACATTCCATCCGAGTAAAACATCTTTTCCTATAATCACTTTTTTACTACAGGATATAAAACAATTTTTATTACAAAAAAAATTATTACCTATAACTAATTCTCCAGAATCAACTCTAATAGATGAACCAGCTGATATAATCGCTTTTCCATTAAATGTTATTATTCCGGTAACTTTAAAAAATGAATATTTATTTTCTATAACCCCTTCCGTACCTCCAAATCCAATTTGAATACCTAAAGTTTTTGGATTAATGATTCTAAGACTTTCTTTTTTTACTGTCCCAACTTTTGTATTATTTGATATTAATATAGGAATCTTTACACCATACCAGCCAAACCATTTTATATTTAAAACAAACGATCTTGGTACTGAAAGTATTTTTCTAATTTTCATTTAATTTTCCTCTTCATTTAACAAAGTTTTATAAACTTCCGGATATTTGTTTAACAATTTTTCTATAAAGAAATCATTTCTTCCTTCTCCTACATTTTTCTTATTTAAAGCAGTTTTCTGCGACTCTTCAACTTCTAATGGCATAACATATTTACTTCTAATCCAGACAACTGGTACATTATTTCTTACTTCCATTACCTTTAACCAAATATCATCTGCTTCCAGTGAAAGTTCTTTTATTAAACTAATATCCAGTGTTTCCTCTGGAAGCAGTCTTGCCGGATATAACACACCACCACAGCCTGTAGCGCACAAAAGTAATGACGGATTTTTTACATTTCTACACTCATACTCCCACATGAGATACGGTTCTAATTTATTTTCAGAATCAAAGGTTATTTTATGTACACGTCTTGCACAGATTGCATACGGATATTTTTCATGATACTGTATCATACTATTTACCAGGTCTTCCGGATAAATCACGTCATCATCCACTGTTATAACATTGGCATCCGGATATTCCAACATAGTATATAAATACTTTTTATGTGGTTTTAATCCATCCACCGTATATCTGTATTCCACACCATACTGCTTTAGCTGTTCCATCTCGGGTGTTATTTTATTTTCTTCATTTTCTTCATCCAGCCAGACAATAATTCTATCTGCTTTAATGCTCTGCAAAATCAGACTCTTCAATACAATCGGAAGTATATTATATCTCCCTTTATAACTTGCCATAGATATAATATATGTTGGATTTTTGACATTATCTCTGTTTAATCCATATTCTAATTTTGCATAAGATAAATATTTTTTTCTTCTTATTCCTCTATATTGATCTCTTATCCGATAATATTTAGCCTGTAGCCTTCTTGCAAATTTCATCTTCTACCTTCCTTTATTAATCCCTGATCCGTTACTGAATTAAGATAAATAAATAACATACAGGCCCACGTTGAATAATTCCCTTCAATCGCTTCAAACATTGCTGCAAATATCAATGCAATCCCTATTATCAAAGCAAATTCTGAATGTTTATTTTTTTTACTTTGAATCGCCTTGTATATCATAACAATGATACTCATAACACATATTATAAGTGATAAGCACCCATATTTAACCGCATAATCAAGGAACATATTATGTGCCGAATAAACAAATCTGTTATTTCCCCATACATTATACTGAACATCAAAACCCACACCCCATACTGGTGACTGCATAATATAATTAATAGCGGCATCCCATATTTTTCTTCTTCCGGAAAACGTAATATCACGGCCAAGTATGGATGTCAAAATTCCCATAAATGAATTATTTCCAGCATTCTGGATGACAACAAGATAGAAGAAACCCACTACTATTATCAATGCCAGTATAACAAATAATCTCTGCATTATTTGTTCCAGATTTCTGTTTATCGCTGCGATGCATATCGTTATAATATAAATATTTACTATAATCATTGCTGCCGTTGTTGTTGCTGAATTATTTACTACAGCGATAATAAGAAGCAGTATATTTAATACCAACATCTCTCTTCGATCTTTTTTATAATAAAAATTCGGTTTTCTATATAAAAACTGTGCTAAAACTGCAAACAAAATATATGTTGCAAGTGCATTTTTACCTCCCAGAAAATATACACGGCCGTCTCCATATAATCCAGGCACTAAACCATTTGAAAACATAAGCAGTGTCATAAAGTGAAGTACTATATATGCCATTA
>OGOW01003526.1_pt1 | contig 11107 bp, 6 predicted proteins | sample 1552781 | NCBI WGS metagenome assembly OGOW01 (sample SAMEA2580145, study PRJEB22360) | human gut metagenome | biome: human gut; feature: human-associated habitat; material: faeces | place: Denmark | collected 2008/2010
CTTCCGTGTGGATAAATCTCATTCCAGAGAGATCGGAGGAACAGGACTTGGACTTGCAATTGCGCGAAATGCTGTGATTGCACATAGAGGTGCGATTAAAGTATATAGTGAAGAAGGCGAAGGAACAACATTTACTGTGAGAATTCCACTGATCTATACAGCTTCTTAGGAGAAAAGTTATGAAAAAAAGAAAAGGAATCGCAGTGTTGCTTATTCTGATTCTTTCTCTCGCAGTAACTGCGTGTGGGAATCGTTATGGAGTAAAGGAAGGCGAATCTTACATTTACTGTATGAATACAGACAAGACAGGACTTGCAAAGGTTGCAGCTAAGATCAGCGGCAATTCTGCGATAAAAAAGGCGGAATCTGTAATCGATGAGATGAAGAAACCAACGAATGAAATTGAATATACACAGGCAATTCCGGAACAGGTGAAATTGCTCGACTGTGCTTTAAAGGGCAGTATCCTTGAGATTAATTTCAGCGAAGAATATTATGAAGTGAAATCCTTAGATGAGAAACTGATGCGGGCAGCAATTGTGCAGTCATTGCTTCAGATCGATGGAATTGATGCAGTATCTGTCCGTGTGGAAGGGGAACCGCTCAAAGATAATGAGGGAAATGATGTTGGCTTAATGAATGAGGATGACATTGTTGATGCAACAGGATCCTCATTAAGTTCTTATCAAACGGATACACTGACATTGTATTTTGCAGATCAGAATGGATCCAAATTGGTCAAGCAAGAGGTTGATGTTCATTACAGCAGTAATGTCTTGAAAGAAAAACTGATTGTAGAAAAGCTGATGCAAGGTCCATCTGAGGAGGGGGCATATCCGGCGGCTAATCTGTTGAGTGTAACGACAAAGGATGGAATCTGTTATGTGAATTTTGACAGCACATTTCTGATCAGTGCGTATGATGTACTGCCTGAGATCACGATTTATTCTATTGTGGATTCTCTTGTAGAGGGAGCAGGAGTAAGGCAGGTACAGATTACGATCAATGGTGAATCGAATGCAAAATACATGGAAAAGGTGGACTTGTCACAGCCATTGAATGAAGAGCAGGACTGGATAGCAGCAGATAACAAAGAATGAGAAAACGCCCGCTCTGTATGGTATGTCTTATATTGCTTGCCATACAGCTTGTAAGAGTGAGTTTTTTACAGAATACAAAAGATCAGAAACCGTCCCTTGCAGAAACATTGATTTCAGATGAGAAAGATGTGGTTTGCGAGGGCACGGTTTATAAAATTGAAAATAAATCACAATCAACTGCAATTTATCTGAAAGATGCGGTTGTTTCTTGTACAGATCAAAAGAGTAAGAATCAGATAATCAAAGAAAAGAAAATCCTTGTAACAATAAAAAATAATAAATCCGGTAAAAAAATCAGAATGAAAATAGGACAGAAGCTGAATGTGTGGGGGACAAAACAGTCGTTTCATCCGCCAAGGAATCCGGGTAATTTTAACCAAAAAAGTTATTATCAAAAACAGGGAATCCATGTTGGGGTTTTAACAAAGGCAGAACAGGTTGAGATAGTTTTGTCTGAAAAAGACAAGAACTGGATTGTATCACGATGGAATAGCATACGGAATCAGCTGGACTGGCTGAAAAATTACTGGAACTGGAAGATTGTAAGCCAGATGGGAAAAACACATGGCACGATGCTTTCTGCAATCTTGTTGGGAGAAAAGAGCGGACTTGATCCGGAGATGAAAAAATTGTATCAGAAGAACGGATTAGGACATCTGCTTGCAATTTCGGGATTACACATGTCACTGATCGGAATGTCTGTTTACCGGTTATTAAGAAAAATGGGAAATTCATTTCTGTTTTCCGGAATTGCAGGAGGAGGGATTCTGTTTTTTTATTTGGTTATGACAGGTCCACAGGTATCCAGTCTTCGTGCACTTCTTATGTTTTTTATCCGCATGGGGGCAGAAATTACCGGGAGAGATGTGGATCAACCTACAAGCCTGGCGGTTACAGCAGCTATCTTAAGCATATATCAACCGCTGTATCTGTTAGATGCAGCATTTTTACTTTCGTTTGGTGCAATTCTTGGGATTTTATTATTGTATCCAATTTTTGAACAGAAAACACGTTTGAAAGCATGGGAAGGATTTAAGATTAGTTTAGCTGTTAATGGAATGCTTCTGGGAATCATGCTGTATTATTATTTTGAGGTGCCGCCGTATGCACTCGTTTTGAATGTTATTTTAATTCCGTTGTTTCCATTTGTGATGTTGACAGGTATAGGTGGAATTTTGTTTTCAGAATTATCGGGAACCATAGGAAAAATTGGATTCAGAAGCTGTGATCGTCTGTTGTCCTTTTATGATAAATTATGTGAGCTGACATCAGTGCTTCCGGGCAGCAGGATCGTGACCGGACAGCCAGAGCTATGGTGGGTGCTTATTTACTATGGTGTGCTGTTGTTTTTGTGCTTCCTGTTTCATGCAATGAAAAATAAGACAGATAACCGAAGAAAACAGGCGGGATTTTCACTTCTTGTTTGTATTGTCATAGCAGGATCGATCTGCGGATGCGGAATACTCAATAATGATTCCAAAAACCTTCAGGTGACTGTTCTGGATGTTGGACAGGGGGACTGTATTTTTATAAGAGACAGGGAAGGAAAGAAAATGCTGGTGGATGGAGGAAGCAGTGATCTGTCTTCTGTCGGTACTTACCGGATAGAGCCGTTTCTATTATCGCAGGGGGTCAGAAAACTGGAGTATGTTTTTGTGACACATGGTGATGCGGATCACATCAATGGAATTCAGGAACTTCTGCAAAATCAGAAACAGGGAGTGGAAATCGATGCGCTTGTTCTGCCGCCGGAAGAGTATATGGATGAGAAATTACTCCATCTTGCAGAAATAGCGAAAGAAAACGGGACGAGAGTGTTGACAATTTATGCCGGAGAAAAAGCAGGAACGTATTTAAAATGCATCGCTCCGTTGACAACGAGGAAAAACGAGCGTATTCGTGGCAAGCAAGAAGAGATGCCTCGTCTGGAAGCGGGAAATGAAGCATCTGTTGTACTTGAATTGAAGGATGGGGCGTTTCAAATGCTTCTGACAGGAGATTTGGAAGGAAGAGGAGAGGAACAGCTGGTGGAAAGCGGAGCATTGGAAAGCTGTCCAATCTTAAAAGCAGGACATCATGGGTCGAAGAATTCGGGAAGTGAAGAATTTCTTCAGATTGTGAAACCCAGATTAACATTAATCTCAGCGGGGATAGAGAACCGCTACGGACATCCACATGAGGAGACGCTGGAACGCCTGCAGGAAATCGGAAGTGAAGTATTGTCCACGCAGGAATGTGGTGCAATTACACTAAGGAGCGATGGACGAAAAATAAAGGTTCACGAGTATTTATAAAACAGGAATAGGTGATAAAAAGGCTCTTGTCAAAGTGTTGGTTATTCATTTATAATAGAATAGTTATGAAGACCTTAAATGAAGATTTAAAATCAGGACAATTTAAGCAGGTATATCTTCTCTGTGGAGAAGAAGGATATCTGAAGAAACAGTATAAGAACCGTTTTGTGAAGGCAATGCTTCCGGAAGGTGATACGATGAACTATTCGTATTATGAAGGGAAGAATACGCCAGTGAAAGAAGCAATCGATCTTGCAGAGACCTTACCTTTCTTTGCAGAGCGCAGACTGATCGTATTTGAGAATACGGGATTTTTTAAAACTGCGGCAGGGGCAGATCTGGCGGATTATATTAAGGACATGCCAGAGACAACCTGTTTTATCTTTGTGGAAGAAGAGATTGATAAGAGAAATAAGCTCTATAAAGCAGTGAAATCAAAAGGATATATTGCAGAGCTGTCCACGCAGGATGCAGGAACTTTGAAACGCTGGGTTGCAGGTCTGGTCCGAAAAGAGCAGAAGCAGATTTCGGAGTCTGTGATAGTGTATTTTCTGGATAAAGTTGGAACAGATATGGAAAATATCCAGGGAGAGCTGGAAAAAGTATTCTGTTATGCACTGGAGCGGGATACAATCACGAAGGAAGATATTGATGCTGTCTGTGTGACGCAGATCACGAATCATATTTTTGAGATGGTAGATGCGGTTGCAGCCGGAAATCAGCAGAAAGCACTGGATCTGTATTATGAACTGCTGGCTTTAAAAGAACCGCCAATGCGTATTCTTTTTCTGCTGGTACGTCAGTACAGGATACTTTTCCATGTCAAGGCACTTGCAAACCAGGGGTATGGAAGAAAAGAGATTGCGTCTAAAGCAGGCTTACATCCATTTGTGGCAGGAAAGAACATGGAACAGGCGAAGCGGTTTAAGATGGGACAGCTGCGCCGTGTGATGGAAGAAGGGGCACAGTTGGAGCAGGATGTAAAGACAGGATTGCTGACAGACAATCTTGCGGTAGAACTTTTTATTGTAAAACAGTCAGAAAGATAGATGGAGGTAAGAAGTATTGTCAACAATTGATCAGAGTCATATTAGAAATTTTTGTATTATAGCACATATCGATCACGGTAAGTCTACACTGGCGGATCGTATCATTGAGCAGACAGGACTTTTGACTAGCAGAGAAATGCAGTCACAGGTTCTCGATAACATGGATTTGGAGAGAGAGCGTGGAATCACGATCAAAGCACAGGCAGTCCGTACTGTATATCAGGCAGATGACGGAGAAGAGTATATTTTCAACTTGATCGATACACCTGGACATGTCGATTTCAACTATGAGGTATCCCGAAGTCTGGCAGCCTGTGATGGAGCAATTCTTGTTGTTGATGCAGCACAGGGAGTTGAGGCACAGACGCTTGCGAATGTATATCTGGCACTCGATCATGATCTGGATGTTATGCCGGTTATCAACAAGATTGATCTACCAAGCGCAGAGCCGGAGCGTGTAAAAGAAGAGATAGAAGATGTGATCGGAATCGATGCGGAGAATGCACCACTGATTTCTGCTAAGACAGGACTGAATGTACATGAAGTTCTCGAGCAGATTGTACAGCAGATTCCGTCACCGGTCGGAGATCCGGATGCACCGCTTCAGGCACTGATCTTTGATTCCAAGTACGATTCTTACAAGGGAGTTATTGTATTCTGCCGTATCAAGGAAGGTACTGTCAAAAAAGGTACACCGATGCTTATGATGGCAACAGGTGCGAAAGCAGAAGTTGTAGAAGTTGGAACTTTTGGAGCGGGACAGTTCATTCCATGTGACGCACTTGAAGCAGGAATGGTAGGATATATCACAGCCAGTCTTAAGAATGTAAAGGATACCCGTGTCGGAGATACGATCACGAATGCAGAGAATCCTTGTGCAGAACCACTTCCGGGATATAAGAAAGTAAATCCGATGGTATATTGCGGACTTTATCCGGCAGACGGAGCAAAGTATCCGGACTTGAGAGATGCACTTGAGAAACTGCAGCTTAATGATGCTGCGCTTCAGTTTGAGGCAGAGACATCGGTAGCACTTGGATTCGGATTCCGTTGTGGATTCTTAGGACTCCTTCATCTGGAGATCATTCAGGAACGCCTGGAAAGAGAGTACAACCTTGATCTTGTTACAACAGCACCGAGTGTTATTTACAAGATCCATAAGACAAACGGTGATGTGATCGATCTGACAAACCCGACAAACATGCCGGACCCTGCAGAGATTGAATATATGGAAGAGCCTATGGTAAAGGCAGAGATCATGGTGACATCCGAGTACATCGGAGCGATCATGGATCTGTGTCAGGAACGCCGTGGAATCTATCAGGGAATGGAATATATCGAAGAGACAAGAGCCGTGTTGACATATCATCTGCCACTCAACGAGATTATTTATGATTTCTTTGATGCATTGAAATCAAGATCCAGAGGATACGCATCTTTTGATTATGAGATGCTTGGTTATGTACGTTCCGAGCTTGTCAAACTTGACATTCTGATTAACAAAGAAGAAGTGGATGCTCTTTCCTTTATTGTATTCGAAGGAAGCGCTTATGAGCGTGGAAGAAAGATGTGCGAGAAGCTGAAAGAAGAGATTCCAAGACAGCTTTTCGAGATTCCGATCCAGGCAGCAGTCGGAAGTAAGATTATTGCGAGAGAGACAGTTAAGGCAATGCGTAAGGACGTTCTTGCGAAATGTTACGGCGGTGATATTTCACGTAAGAAGAAACTGCTTGAAAAGCAGAAAGAAGGAAAGAAGAGAATGCGTCAGGTGGGAAATGTAGAGATTCCACAGAGTGCATTCATGAGTGTCCTGAAGCTGGATGAGAACTAGATAAAAGAAGGAAGGAAAAGATACTGTTTTTATCAGACAGTATCTTTCTGTATTTAAAGATGAAAAAGAGAAATTTAGAATTATATCTCCATATTCCGTTCTGCGTAAGAAAATGTAATTATTGTGATTTTTTTTCAGCAAGTGGAACAGAGGAAGAACAGGCAGCTTATGTCAGTGCTATGATTCAGGAGATTCAGAGTTATCAGGAATTATCTGGAGAGTATGAAGTTCAGACCATTTTCCTGGGAGGCGGAACACCGTCTCTTCTGACACCGGAACAGATAGAACAGATTTTTGATGCAATTTATCATACATTTTCAGTAAATAAGAATGCAGAGATTACGATGGAAATGAATCCGGGAACGGTTAATATTGAGAAACTTCATGCCATGAAAGCAGCAGGGGTGAACAGACTGAGTATTGGACTTCAGTCGGCACAAAATGAAGAACTGAAAATGCTAGGAAGAATCCATACATTTGAAGAATTCCTTGAGACTTGGAAACTGATAGAACAGGTTGGATTCAAAAACCGGAACATAGACCTCATGTCCGCACTTCCGGGACAGACGATAGAAAGCTACGAAGATACACTTTCAAAAGTTCTGTCACTTGAGCCGGAACATATATCCGCATATAGTCTGATCTTAGAGGAAGGTACTGTATTCTATGACTGGTATGAAAAAGGAAAGTTAGATCGTGGTGCATGGAAACTTCCATCTGAGGAAGAAGAATATGCGATGGGAGAGTTGACAATACTAAGACTTGCAGAAGCAGGAATGCATCGATATGAGATTTCCAATTATGCAAAGCAGGGAAAAGAATGCAGACATAATCTGGGATACTGGGACAGAACGGAATACCTTGGGATTGGAGCAGGGTCCTCCTCATTGATCAAAGGAGAGCGGTTTGATCATATTCGAGATCGGAAAGCATATATTGAAAAGATTAGAAATGGTGAGTCGATTCTTATTGACAGAGAAATTCTTTCCGTGGAATCGCAGATGGAAGAGTTCATGTATCTGGGGCTTCGAAAAGTAGAGGGGGTTTCGAGAACAGATTTTCAGAACTATTTTGGAAAGAATGTGGATGATGTTTATGGAAAGGTTCTTGATAAGTTAGAAGAAGAAAAGCTGTTGGAATATGAGGACGACAGAATCCGGCTTACGCACCGGGGGATGGATGTCAGCAATTGTGTGCTGGCGGAGTTCTTGTTCTAAAGGCAGAAAAAAACTAAAAATGTGCAAATTCCACCAAAAACAGTCATAAATTTTGTTGATTAGTTTGATTGACTATGAACGAGTTTGAACGTATAATACAAGCATAAAGAAAAACAATGGTCAGAGAGAAGGAGAATGCAAAATGATTTACACAGTAACATTTAATCCGTCATTGGATTACATTGTCTCTGTTGAGGACTTTAAGCTTGGACTTACGAATCGAACGAGTTCAGAGATGATCCTTCCAGGTGGAAAGGGCATCAATGTTTCTACAGTGCTCGGTAATCTTGGTATCGAGAATACTGCACTTGGATTTTTAGCCGGATTTACCGGAAAAGAGATTGAAAGAAGACTCAAAGAGATGGGAGTTGCATCTGATTTTATTGAGATTAATGAAGGTGTATCTCGAATCAACCTGAAGTTAAAATCTATCGATGGAACAGAGATTAACGGAAGCGGTCCGGTGATCTCAGCGGAAGATGTAGAGAAGCTGATGGAGAAGCTTGACAAACTTGGAGAAGGTGATGTCTTATTCCTGGCAGGAAGTATTCCATCATCTATGCCGGATGACATGTATCAGAAGATTATGGCGAAGCTTGATGGCAAAGGTGTCATGATCGTTGTAGACGCAACGAGAGATCTGCTGTTGAACGTTCTTGAATATCATCCATTTTTAATAAAACCGAACAATCATGAACTTGGAGAGATTTTTGATGTGGAACTTCTGACAAGAGAATCTGTTGTACCATATGCAAAGAAACTGCAGGAAAAAGGAGCAAGAAATGTTCTTGTATCCATGGCAGGAGAAGGTGCCGTTCTTGTAGCAGAAGATGGAAGTGTTTATGACACTCCGGCGCCGAAAGGGGAATTAAAAAACGGTGTTGGAGCAGGAGACTCTATGGTAGCCGGATTTATGGCAGGCTGGATGGAGAAACATGAATACAGACATGCATTCCACATGGGAGTTGCATCAGGAAGTGCAAGTGCATTTTCAGAGAATCTGGCAACAAAAGAGGAGATTGCCGGAGTATATCAACAGGTTGTAAAGGAGGAGCGGTAGGATGAGAATTACAGATTTGCTCGATAAAAGAAGCATTGCCTTTGACAAGAATCCGGCGAATAAGCAGGAAACTTTGGATATGGCCGTGGATTTGATGTGTGCAAGTGGTAAGATCAATGACACAGAAGCCTACAGAAAACAGGTTTACTTAAGAGAAGAGGAAAGCACAACAGGAATTGGTGAGGGAATTGCCATTCCACACGGAAAAGGTGATTGTGTAAGCAAGCCGGGACTTGCAGCAATGGTAATTAAAAATGGTGTTGATTTTGATTCTCTGGATGGAGATCCGGTAACACTCTTATTCCTGATCGCGGCACCGAATACAGAAGATAACGTTCATCTGGAAGTGCTTAGTAAATTGTCAATGATGCTGATGGATGAGCAGTTTACAGAAGCTCTGAGAAATGCAACCTCTGCGGAGGAATTCCTTTCTATTATTGATAAAGCAGATGATGAGAGAGCTGACATTGATGAGCAGCTGGCAGATACAGGAAATGCAGAGAGTGATTTCAAGATTCTTGCAGTAACAGCATGCCCGACAGGTATCGCACACACATATATGGCAGCAGAAGGAATCGAGAAAGCAGCAAAAGCTGCCGACTGTTTTGTGAAAATCGAGACAAGAGGAAGCGGTGGAGCGAAAAATGTGCTGACAGACCAGGAAATTGCTGATGCAGACTGCATTATCGTTGCAGCAGACACACAGGTTCCGATGGACCGTTTTGACGGAAAGAAAGTAATCATCTGTCAGGTATCAGACGGAATCAGTAAAGCAGATGAACTGGTAGCTCAGGCGAAAGCCGGAAATGTTCCGGTCTTCCACGGAAACAATCCGGCTGCAGCATCTTCTTCCGCAGGAAAGAAAAGCGGCGGAGTCGGACATCAGATTTACATGCAGCTGATGAACGGTGTTTCCCATATGCTTCCACTTGTTGTTGGTGGTGGTATTCTGATCGCGATCGCATTTCTGATTGACGGATTGTGCGTAGATCTGAATGCACTTCCGGCTGACCAGAGAGCAAATTTTGGTATGATCACTCCGGTTGCGGCAGTATTTAAACAGATCGGTGGAACAGCATTTGGATTCATGCTTCCGGTACTTGCAGGATTTATCGCAATGGCAATCGGTGACCGACCGGCGCTTGCAGTTGGTCTTGTAGGTGGTATGATGGCAGCAAGCGGAAAATCTGGATTCCTCGGAGCTCTTGTAGCCGGATTTCTTGCAGGATATATCATTGTACTTCTTCGTAAAGTATGCGACAAGCTTCCGGATGCACTGGAAAAAATCGCGCCGGTACTTATTTATCCATTGATCGGTGTTCTCCTGATCGGACTTGCTATGATGTTCGTGATCGAGCCAATCATGGGTGGAATCAACACAGGACTGAATAATGCATTGACAGGTATGGGAGATTCAAGTAAAGTAGTATTAGGACTGATTCTTGGAGGAATGATGTCCATCGATATGGGTGGCCCGTTCAACAAGGCAGCTTATGTATTCGGTACAGCATCAATCGCAGCTGGTAATTATGATATTATGGCAGCAGTTATGGTTGCAGGAATGGTTCCGCCATGTGCCATCGCCCTTTCCACACTGTTGTTTAAGGATAAGTTTACAAAAGAAGAAAGAGATGCAGGTCCGACAAACTTTATCATGGGTCTTGCATTTATCACAGAAGGAGCAATCCCATTTGCAGCATCTGATCCGCTGCATGTACTTCCATCTTGTATCATCGGTTCAGCAATTGCCGGTGGAATGTCAATGCTGTTTGGATGTACACTGATGGCACCACATGGTGGAATCTTCGTATTCCCGGTTGTTGGAAATGCAGTAATGTATCTTGTTTCCCTCGTAGTAGGAACAGTCATCTCCGCAGTACTGCTTGGATTGCTTAAGAAGAAAGTTGCATAAAGTAACAAATATTTGGATGAAATGCCGAATAAAATAATCTGTCAAAACCATTGAAAAGTTACAAGAATATAAGAATCAGGACCGGGAGTCATGGATCAAGAAGCAGGCGCTTGAGATTCATGGCTTCAGGTCCTTTTTTAAAAGGAGATAATAAAAATGCTTACAGAACAGAGATATCAGATTATTTTGGATTTGCTGAAAGAAAAGAAAAGTGTTACGGCGACAGAACTGAAAGAGATTTTAGACACATCAGAGTCTACGGTAAGAAGAGATATTACTGCACTTCATAAAGCCGGAAAGCTTATCAAGGTATTTGGCGGAGCGGTTGCGCTAGAAGATGAAGGCACTGTCTCTGCTTATGAACCGACAGTTGAGCAGAAGAGCGAACTCCATGTGGAAGAGAAACGGAAAATCGCGCAATATGCGGCAGAACTGATCGAGGAGGAAGACTTTATTTATCTCGATGCAGGAACAACGACAGGTTATATGATTGATGCTCTTGGACATACCAATGCAGTTTTTGTGACAAATGCTGTTTCACATGCACAGAGACTGGCAGCGAAGGGAATCAAAGTGTTTCTGATTGGCGGAGAACTCAAGAGTTCTAGAGAAGCAGTGATCGGTGCTCAGGCAATGAAGAATCT
>OGOW01003533.1_pt1 | contig 11099 bp, 6 predicted proteins | sample 1552781 | NCBI WGS metagenome assembly OGOW01 (sample SAMEA2580145, study PRJEB22360) | human gut metagenome | biome: human gut; feature: human-associated habitat; material: faeces | place: Denmark | collected 2008/2010
ATTATAAAGCATTATAAAGCGGAAAGAAAGCCGGGATATGTAAATGTGCATGTCCCGGTTTTTTGCACTTAAACAGCCTAGTTGTGAAACTTGTGTGAAAGCGTAGAAAACCCGGATTTTTTTGTTATAATAAGGGCGAAGTAAGTTTTTTATAAGTACATAAAATATCAGGAATGAGATTCAAATAATCTATTTCGAATGTTTTGGAATTGCGAGAGCTGTTTTTATTATTATACGTTGAATGGAGAAAATTATGTCAGCTTACATTTTTGTGCATTTTACCGGAGAGGATACGCCGGATGGAGAACAGATTTATTTTTCAGTGAGCAGGGATGGTCTTAATTGGAATGACCTGAATGGAGGAAAGCCGGTTCTTATTTCCGGGCTTGGCGAAGAAGGTGTAAGAGATCCGTTCATTGTCAGGCATCCGCACACAGGAAAGTTTTATCTTATTGCTACAGACCTGCGTATGTACACGAAAAAGGACTGGAATGCAGCAGTGCATGAAGGAAGCAGGGATATTATTGTATGGGAATCGGATGATCTGACAGAATGGTCCGGTGCAGCAAGCTATACAGTCGGTATTGAAAATGCAGGCTGCGTGTGGGCGCCGGAGGCTGTATATGATGAAAAGAGTGGCAGATTTATGGTATTTTTTGCGTCATTTACAAGAGCGGACGGAAAAAAGCCTGTGTGCGGCGCTGATGAGCCGGGGGACAAGCATATAATATACAGATGCTTTACGGACGATTTTAGGAGCTTTAGCGCACCTGAAAGATATATTGAGCGTGGGCAGAGTATAATAGACACAACTATAATAAATGATGGAACCGGATATTACAGATTTTCTAAGGATGAAGTGAGCAAGTGCCTTATTCTTGAGCATGGAGACAGTCTTGACAAGGATGCATTTTCAGTTATAGGAAGTGAGACACTTGACAGCCTGTATGGTCTTGAGGGACCGGAGTGCTATAGGCTGCCGGATGGACATTTCTGCCTGATTGCGGACAGATTTGCAGAACATAAGGGATATATGCCGATTATGATAGATGATATTACAGCTGGAAAAATGCATGTGATAGATGATGACAAGTACGATATGGGTGCATCAAGGAAGCGCCATGGCGGAGTTATGGAGATAACGGATGCTGAGTATGGCAGACTTGCAGAACATTTTGGAGTGGTTGAAGAAAGGCTTATATAGGATGATTGTACTTAAGAGCACAGCACGGCTGCGGCTTGTTTTTAACAAACTTATAAAGACGCTTTCGGTTCCGATTGACTGGAATGGAAATTTTATTGTCTCAGGGAATTTTCTCATTCTGCCGGGAAAAGAGCGCTCTGTTATATTTAATTATGATACAAGAAGAGTCACTACCAACCTTTCGGATGACAAGCTGGGAAGAAAAAGCGCAGAGACTATTGAGAATGATTCACAGCTTGTAAATATTTTTAACCTTGTATTGTATGCGTTTGGAAAATGGGGGGCATTAAAGGGTATAACGGTTGAAAAGGATTATAAGAAGATTAACTCTCTTTTTGCCGCTGTTTTTGGTGAGTTCGGTGTTGATGCCGATTATACTGCACAGCACTGCTTCTGGTATAAGGATGGAACAAGAATCACTTATGAGGATGCTATACAGTCAGCAATCGACAGTGAGCAGCAGAAGGTCATTGATGAAGAGCTTGCACAGGAGGAGATGGGTCTGTGGCACAGCACTGTATGGAAGGTTGAGGAAGAACAGTTCAAGTTTGAAAAGCTGCCTATGTCACAGAGAAGAAAAGGCAGGATAGGGCATAATTTTTATAAAGTCGGATATGACTGCCCACATTGTAATGGAAAGCTGTATATGGCATCTTTTTCAAAAAAGGAGAAGCCGGTTATAGATACAGTTGAAGGACGTGTACAGCTTGCAAGAGCATTCTTTTGCCCGGAATGTGTAATATTCTATACGCCGCTGCCGGATGCCGGGCTTGAGGATGAGGAAGTATATTGTCTGGATTTTGATGGCGATACAACAGCGGGCAATGACTACATGGAAATGTTAGGCAGGCTTGGAACTAAGGAGCCTAACAGTGAATTTAACAGATATGTTGACCGTGTAAAAGATGATGCGGATTCTAAGAAAAGAGAGAACCTCAACGATATTGACAAGGGAATATCGGACGATAGAAGAAGCCTTAACGGAATCGACAAGGGAATCTATGATGACGACAGAGACCTTAACGGAATCGACAAAGGAATCCGAGACGACAGAAGAAGCCTTAACGGAATTGACAAGGGAATCCGAGACGACGAGCGGGACTTGAACGGAATCGACAAAGGAATCCGGGACGATGAGCGGGACTTGAACGGAATCGACAAAGGAATCCGAGACGACAGAATAAGCCTTAACGGAATCGACAAGGGGATCCGAGACGACAGGAGAAGCCTTAACAGAATCGACAAGGGCATCGGAGACGAGAGAAGAAGCCTTAACGGAATCGACAAGGGAATCCGAGACGACAGAAGAAGCCTTAACGGAATCGACAAGGGAATCCGAGACGACAGGAGAAGCCTTAACGGAATCGATAAGGGAATCCGAGATGACAGGAGAAGCCTTAACGGAATCGACAAGGGCATCGGAGACGATAGAAGAAGCCTTAACAGAATTGACAAGGGAATCTATGATGACGAGCCGAAAAGTCTTAATAGTACAGAAAAATCCGATGATGAAGAATACGCTTTAGACAGCAGTTATGATGAAGCCGGAGCATCACCAAAACGGTGGGAAAAAGAAATTAATGCAGGCTCATCTGAGGTATCAAGGTCAGAAATGAACGATGAATCAGATAGACGTTTTGGCGGGCATAATACAGAGAAAGACAAAAAGAATTCCGGCATAAGACTTTTACGCAATATGCAGAATTTGTTTAAGAAAATATTTGCTGTGACAAAAATTTTTGCAAACAGAAAAAGCGATAAAAATGACAATCCGGAGGAAAAATCATTCGGAGCTTATTCTGATGACAGATGGCAGAGCGAAGAGATAGGCGATAACAGCCCGATGTACGCAGATGCGCACGAACCGGATGAAAATTCGGAATATAATGACGACACTGAACAGACCGGAGCTGAAAGACAGAAGGCACAGGAGCTTGTCGAGCAAAGCGAGAAGAATACGAGAAGTGATTTGTTAAGTCTCATTGCAAGGATAAAGGACAGGCATTTTAAACCGAAAGTCGAAAAGGAATATGTCGATAAAATACAGGATGAAATAGCCGGACTTGACAAAAGACGTATAGATGAGGCATGTGAAGGCTACCTTGATTATAATGGCGATGAGCTTAAGGAACTCTATGACAGGATAGATAATGAGGATTTTCTTCCGGAGATTAAAAAGAATGCGCTGTATAACATATCAAAAAGGCTCTGGAAGATAAGAAATGAGGAGGCGGAGCTTCTTGTCAAACGTCTAAAAAAAGCGCTTGAGGAAAACGGAGTGAGCGATGATAAAAGACTGTATTTCTATCCGGCACGCGAGGTTCTTGAGAATCGTGAAGATACGCTGTTAATGAACCATTTCGAATGTGCGAAGACATCATATGCGCCGGATATAGAGCAGTTCGAATATCCGATTATGATGGTTGATGTGACTAGAAAACAAAATGGCAGAAGAGGCATGTTATTAACACCGGATGCAATATATTATGGAAATCTTTATACTTATGGCAGGCTTAGTGTCGAAGATATTGAAAAAATTCAGGTAAATACCGGATTTATGGGCAGGCATGTGGCAGCATATCTTGCCGGTGGCAGCAGGAGACGGCTTGCAGATATAGCTGATTCTAAAGAGTTAGAAGCGTACGCTAAGACACTTGATGATTTTGCAGCTTATCTTAAGGAAAAACCTTTTTCAAGAAAGGAGAAATATCTTGTAAAGCAAAAACATGATGTTATATGCTGCTTCCGATGCGGCTATGTATATAAGAATATGAGGGAATGCCCGAAGTGCGGGTACAAGTTTAATTCATAAGTATAAACACTTAAATGAATTATGTTTGAAGTATGGAGGAAGAAAGTATGAAATCCGGTAACAGCGGTGACATAAATGAGAATACAGCACGATGTGTCAGTATAACAGATATAAAGAACGAGTGTATAATTCTTTATTGTGCGTGTGTGGTATTACATGTGGTTATGGCTTTATTTTTTATGAAGCTTAGAATAAAGGTTATGATGTATGAGAGCATTGCAGCAGCATTTTTTTACACTGCAGGTGCAGTAAGCATGCGCAATTCCATGCATACAAGAAGTTGGATATTTCTATTTGTAGCAGAGTTTCTTGTTGATGTGGCTATGAGCAATATCACAATCGGATGGGGATATGGATATATACTGTACGGTGTCATGATTGTTCCTATAGTATATTATTTCTTTTACCTTGACAATCAGAGTGTAAAATCAAGGATACCACATGTCATTGCCATTATAGATTTATTGGTAATTACATCTACGGCGGTGCTTGGATGGGAAGCTAATCTTATACCAAATGTGAAAATAGAGTCGGTGCTTGGCGTGTTCATGACTAATGCATTGTTTTCGGTTGTGGCACTTATATTCTATTCCGGAAGATTTATAACCGAAATAGATAATAAGACTAAGCATCTTGCGTACAGGGCTGACCACGATATGCTCACAGGCGTGTTAAACAGAGAAGGATTTATAGCAGAAGCCGGGAATGTTTTAGAAAGCCATCCTGACACGGATTATATTATTGTCTGCTCCGATGTAAAAGACTTTAAGATGATAAATGACATCTACGGCGATGAGGTAGGCGACAAGGTTCTTGTCAGGGAAGCCCAGCTTATTACAGATATGCTTGAGCCGGACACTGTTGCAGGAAGAATCGGTGATGACAGGTTTGCGCTATGCATGCCCAAAGCCAAATTTAATGAAGAGCAGTTTATAGACCGTATAGTTGCGATGAAAAAGGAATTTTCTACAGGATATTATCAGATGTTCATATATGTAGGTGTATATGACATTAAAGACAAGTCAGAGCCTATAGGAAACATGTGTGACAAAGCTAATATGGCTATCAAATGCATGAAAGGCAATTACCAGAAGGCTGTTACATATTATGACGAGGCTATTCTTGAGAAGGAGCTTGAGCAGAAGAAGCTTATTGCAGAATTTGACCGCGCACTTGAGAATGACGAATTCTGTGTATATTTGCAGCCACAGACGGATGCAGATGGTGTATGCCATGGCGCGGAGGCTCTTGTAAGATGGATACATCCTAAGAGCGGACTTATGTCGCCGGGAGCATTTGTGGACTGCTATGAGAAATGCGGTCTTATTCATAAGCTTGATGAGTATGTGTGGGAGCAGGCGGTAAAGACATTGAGGCGTTGGATGGACTTAGGACGTAATGATTTACATATTTCAATTAATATCTCTGCAAAAGATTTTTTCTACCTTGATGTGTATGAAGTTATCACAGGGCTGGTCAAAAAATATGGTGTAGATACCAGGAATCTGCGCCTTGAGCTTACGGAGACGGCGGTTGTGAATGAGAATGAGAACATGGAGGTCATCAGAAAGCTTCATGATGCCGGATTTATAATCGAGATTGACGACTTCGGAAGCGGATATTCATCTCTTAACATGTTAAAGGATGTGTGCAGTGATGTATTAAAGATTGACCGTGAATTTCTTCGCGAGACTGAGAACGCAGTGCGAAGCAGAGATATCCTTGAAGAGATTATAAGACTTTCTAACAGGATGAACATGACAGTAATAACAGAAGGTGTCGAGACTAAGGAGCAGGTTGAGATGCTTACGGATATGGGCTGCCGGGTATTTCAGGGCTTCTATTTTTCAAAGCCGATTTCCATACAGGAATTCGAAGACAAATATAAGGTAGTATAATATTTAATGTCCCCGGACAGGATTGTCCGGGGATTTTTTTACTTTATAGAGAGGGACGGGTGTCAACGCATAACACGTTATACACAGTTACGTTTAAGTAGCATGCTTTGACACCCTGATAAAAAACACTGCACAAAACATTGTGAAAGTTTTGCTAAAATTAAAAAATAATTGTGCATATTGCATAAAAACAGGAAACTAAAATCATGAAATGAGTTTCTTGTTAAAAGCCGGAGGCTATGTTACAATTTAGGAAACCAAAAGAGACAAGAGAGTTTCCACAATGAGTTTAACATTCTAATGTCGGATGCAGATTGTATGCGGCGATAGAGGGCAAGGAGAGACAGCAGCATAATGGCAGAGATGGATATACGAAGAGAGATACTAAGTGCTACCATACAGGTTTTTAATAAAAAAGGGATTAAGTTCACTATGGATGATGTGGCAAAAGAAGTAGGAATCAGCAAAAAGACCATATACACAGTGTTTGCGGACAAACAGGAGCTGGTATATGACATGGTTGATTATTGCTTTGATTCAATCAAGGAGAGTGAGGAACGTGTCATGAAGAATGCCGGGCTTACTACCGTTGAGAAGCTTCAGGCGATTCTCGGTGTTCTTCCGGACGGATATAAGGATATTGATTTTGCACAGCTGTATATACTGCGTGACAGGTACCCGCGGATATATAGCAGAGTTGAGGAGCGGTTAGAGAGCGGATGGGATACAACCATTGAGCTTTTGCGGCGGGGAATGGAGGAAGGCGTGGTAAGGCAGATTGACACTGCCATAGTCAAGGTCATGCTTGAGGCGACACTTGAACAGTTCTTCAGAAGAGATGTGCTTGTAAAGAATAAAATAAGCTACAGTGATGCACTTGCACAGGTGGTGGACATTATATGCAACGGAATTAAGCTGTAAGGATATAGAGGAGGCAGAAGATGGATAAGTCTAAGGTCATATTTGGAAATGCGATGAGCAGAGGAACCTACAAAAAGGCAGTCAGAGGAAAGAAAGGATATGTAAGGAAGTTCGGTGATGATTCGAAGGTCGATTATGAGCTTACAATAAGAGAGAATAAGCATATCGGCGATATTCTCGGAGTGAAGGATATTGTTGTGGCAAGATATAAAGATAACCAAAGCAAGGCTGTGAACAGTGCTGCCGGTGACACAACCGGAAGAAACAGTGTGGATACGGCAGTACAGTTTGACCATGAGAAGGGTATTATCGTGGGAAATATCAGAATGGGCTTCGGACATTACCGCATATCTATGGCGATTGCATCGGCAGCGCACAGCATGGGCTATACACCGTACTGGATGGATTTAAATTCATTTCCGGATACAACCTGCACTAAGGTTATCAGCGCGCAGAATGATTTGTATTCCTTAGGTTCAAGAATTTCCCAAAAGAGCAGGCTTTTTAACAGGCTTGTATGGGAGCCGATGAATTATGAAGGCTTCAGGAAGCTTTCTTACAATGCATGTGACCAGAAAAATGCGGAGCTTATGGCACCTGTGTACAGGAAGATTCCGAAGGATATACCTGTTGTCGGCACGCATGTATGGCCGGCGCAGGCGGCAGTGCACGCAGGGATGGAGCATGTTGTGAATGCGATTCCAGACAACTGGCCGATGGCTCTTCATCTGTCGGAAGGAAGCATACACACTATCCAGACGCACAATTCATATATGGGCTACAGGATACTAAATGGCATGGACGGAAAGAAAGTGCTAAAGCCTATGCCGGAAGACAGCCTTATATATACAGGGCATTACATTGACCATGAGCTTGTATCTAACATTGAGAATGACTGCGATGCGAGAACAGCCAGAAAGAAAAACGGTGAGCCGATGAGGTTTTTGCTCACAATAGGCGGAGCAGGAGCACAGAAGGAGATTTTTGCAGCCATAATAAAAAGACTTCTTCCGGCTGTACGTAATGGCAAGGCTGCACTTTATGTCAATGTAGGCGACTACAAAAATATGTGGGAGCAGTTAAAGACAGAGATTCCACAGCTTGGGCATATCGCAAAGGAGCATTTTGATAACTGGGACGAGACAAAGAAGTTCGCTGAACATGCACTCAGCGGGGAAGTCAAGGGAATACATGGCTTTTACCACTCTGACATTTTTGAGGCGGTCTACTGCACGAATCTTCTTTTGAGAAGCTGTGATGTCCTTGTGACGAAGCCGAGCGAGCTTGCATTTTACCCGGTGCCGAAGCTCTTTATAAAGAGGGTTGGCGGACATGAGCGCTGGGGTGCAATACATTCTGCCGAGATAGGTGACGGAACCTTAGAGTGTGAAGATATAGCACACACATTTCAGATGGTTGAACTTTTCATGAACGATGACAATCTCCTGAAAGACATGTGCGAGAATATTATAAAAAATAAACAGCTTGGAATCTATGACGGTGCATATAAGGTTGTAGAGCTTGCGATGAAAAGTAAAAACGACAATGTAAAATAGCATGGTAATTTATAAATATATTTTACGCAAATTAGGTACATGCGAAATTCTCATTTATAATGTTCAATTTTAAATATGGAGGTTCGTAATTGTCTATCTATAAAAATATCAAGGAGGTTCTATATGAAGCTTTCAGCAAAGGAAAAAGCATCCTACGGTCTTGGGGCTGTGGGAAAAGATATGGTTTATATGCTTTCAGCGAGCTATATACTGTACTATTATCAGGATTTACTGGGTGTGAGTTCGTGGGTTATGGGTGTCATTTTAATGGCGGCAAGAATATTTGATGCATTCAATGACCCGATTATGGGTGTCGTTGTGGCTAAGACACAGACGAAATGGGGAAAATTCAGACCATGGCTGCTTATTGGAACAGTTCTAAATGCCATTGTGTTGTTTTTCATGTTCGCAGTGCCTAAATCGGTCACGGGCGGCGGTCTTGCAGCGTATGCGGCAATTCTTTATATAACATGGGGAATTACGTATACTATGATGGATATACCGTTCTGGTCGATGATTCCTGCTTTTACCGAGGGCGGCAAGGAAAGAGAGAATCTCTCGACTCTTGCGCGTTCATGTGCAGGCGTAGGTTCAGCGATAATCACTGTCATCACAATGATATGTGTTCCGAAGCTCGGCGGGATAGGAAATGCCGATAAAGCGGCACTTGTCGCTGCCGGAAATGCGGAAGGTGCAGCGGACAGCGTGAAGCTTGCCGGAATTGAGGCAGGAAGAATCATAGAGCGGAGCGGCTTTAAGTGGTTCGCACTTATAATTGCTATACTCTTTGTAGTATTTATAACAGTGACATGTATATGTATCAAGGAAAAATCTACGGTCAATATGCAGTCGCCGACAGTGGGACAGATGTTTAAGGCACTTTTTTCAAATGACCAGGCAGTGACTGTTGTCATCACTATAGTGCTTATCAACTGCTCACTGTATATCACATCGAATCTTCTTATCTATTTTTTTAAGTATGATATAGGAGGAAGTAACTGGAATGCCAGCTATGTGCTGTTCAATACGGTTGGCGGAGCAGTGCAGATTATCTCAATGATGCTTTTTTATCCGTTTCTTAGAAAGTTCATGAGCTCTATAAAGGTATTTTATGTGAGCTTCGGAATGGCTATATCGGGATATCTTATTTTATTTGTCATGATGTGCCTTGGAGTATCAAGCGTGTATGTGCTTCTTGCACCGGGTTTTCTTATCTTTACTGCATTTGGTATGCTCACAGTGCTCACAACAGTATTTCTTGCCAATACGGTAGATTATGGTGAATTAAAAAATAAGCGCAGGGACGAGAGCATCATATTTTCAATGCAGACCTTTGTCGTAAAGCTTGCAAGCGGTGTCGCAGTTCTTGCGGCGAGCATATGTATATCGGTGGGCAAAATAAGTAAGGATACGACGGAAGCGGCGGCAGCGGCAGCACTCTCTGACAGTTCAAGAATGGTACTCAGGACAACGATGGCGATGATACCGATATTCGGATTATGTGCAGCACTTATCATATTTGCAAAGAAGTATATTCTTACTGACGAGAAGCTTGAAGAGATTTCAAAGGAGCTTGCGGCTGACAAAGCGAAAGGATAGATATGATTTCAGAAAATAAGAATGTATTTACTCTGGATACAAAAAATACGACATATGCATTCATGGTGCTACCGACAGGGCACCTTGAGCATCTTTATTATGGAAAAAGAATAAATATCGGAGGCTGTGCGGAAGCACTCTCTAGAAAGCAGACGATGGCTGTCGGAAACACAGTCAGTTATTCAGGCGATAATCCGGCATTTTCGCTTGAAGCGGCACGCCTTGAGATGTCATCGTATGGAAAGGGTGACATAAGGGAGCCTTTTATAGAGCTTATCCATGCTGACGGAGGTTTTTCATCAGATTTTCTATATGATGGTTATGAGATAAGAAAAGGCAGGGACGAGCTTGCGACTCTGCCATGCTCATATGGCAGTGAGGATGAAGTGGAACAGTTAAAGATAATCCTCAAGGATAAGAATTACAGGCTTACGCTTGAAATGTACTACTATGTGTACGAGGACTGTGATGTGATATGCAGAAGCTGCCGCCTTATAAATGAGAGCGAAGCTGACGTGAATATAAGACGAATTATGAGCATGCTGATGGATATTGACGGTACAGGCTATGTGTTCACTACATTTAACGGTGCATGGGCGCGGGAGATGGACAGGCATGATACAGTTGTAACAGCAGGAAAGCATGTCAATTCATCCTATACAGGAACTTCATCGAGCAGAGCAAATCCATTTGTAATGATATCTAAGCAGGATACAACGCAGGAGCAAGGAGAATGTATAGGGTTTAACCTTATATACAGCGGCAATCATTATGAAGCTGTCGAGACAGGGATGTGTGATATGACAAGGATAGTGGCAGGAATAAATCCTCAGTCATTTTCATATATGTTAGAGCCGGGCTGCGATTTTGAGGCACCGGAAGCAGTGATGACTTATTCGGGGTACGGCTTTAACCGGATGAGCCGGAATATGCACTCATTTGTAAGGAAGCATATTGTGCGCGGAAAGTGGCAGTATAAGGAGCGCCCTGTGCTTTTAAACAGCTGGGAAGCGGCTTATTTTGATATAAGTGAGAGGAAGCTTTATGAGCTTGCAAAGGCGGGAAAAAATGTCGGCGTTGAGCTTTTTGTCATGGATGACGGCTGGTTT
>OGOW01003539.1_pt1 | contig 11091 bp, 10 predicted proteins | sample 1552781 | NCBI WGS metagenome assembly OGOW01 (sample SAMEA2580145, study PRJEB22360) | human gut metagenome | biome: human gut; feature: human-associated habitat; material: faeces | place: Denmark | collected 2008/2010
ATAAGTAAACGAATTAAATTTAATAAAATCATAAAAAATTAAAATAAGAAGGTTTATAATGAAAAAAGAAGAAAATAGATTATCTTGGAGAAGGCTAGATAATTCTGCAAAAATTTTTCCAATTTCTGCTGGAAAAAAATATAGTACAGTATTTAGATTTTCTGCTGTAATGAAAGAAAAAGTTCACCCTAAAAAGTTAGAAAAAGCTGTAATAAAAACACTAGAAGAATATAAGTCATTTAAAGTAAGGATGAAAGCAGGATTTTTTTGGTATTATTTTGAAGAAAATCCAAAAAAGCCAATAATAGAAAAAGAAAAAGAATATCCATGTAAATATATAAATCCAAGAACAAACAATAATTACCAATTTAAAGTAACATATTTTGAAAACAAAATAAATATTGACATATTCCATTCTTTAACAGATGGAAATAGTGGAATGACATTTTTTAAAGAAATAATATATAACTATTTAGAAATACTACATCCAGAAGAGTTTAATGATGAGAGAACACTTAGAAAAATTGAATATGATACAGAAGATAGTTATATGAAAAATTATGATAAAAAATCAAAATCAAATGCATCATCTCAAAAAGCATATGAATTAAAAGGTAGAAAAATAGGCTTGGGAGCTATATCTGCTATTCATGAAATTATTAATTTAGAGCAATTAAAACAAGAATGTAAAAAATATGAAGCAACAATTACACAATATTTAACATCAGTTTTAATATATTCTATTTATGAAGAAAATTACAAAAAATATAATGGAAAAAAGCCAATAAAAGTATGCATACCAGTTAATTTAAAAAAATATTTTCAATCAAAAACAATGGCAAATTTCTTTTCATATATCACATTAATAGCGAAAAAGGAAAATATGGAAACATTTGATAAAATAGTAGAATTTGTGAAAAATGATTTTAAACAAAGACTAACAGAAGAAGAAATAATGAAAACAATGTCTGCTAATGTCAAATTAGGAAATAATATAGCAGTAAAAGTGGTCCCATTATTTTTGAAAAAGATATTAGTAAGATTAAGTTATTTAGAAATAAGAAAATATACAACAATAACATATTCAAATATAGGAAGAATAGGAATTATAGGTAAATACCAAGATTATATTGATTACTTCTTAATGTTAATTGCTCCAGAACCAGTAGAAAAAATAAAATGTTCAAGTTGTACATTTGAAAATAAAATGGTATTTACATTTACATCAATATTAAAAGATAATAGTATTGAAAAAAGATTTTATCAATTCTTACGAGAAAGAGGAATTGATGTAACAATAGAAAGCAATGGTGTTTTAGATGATATATCCAAAGAAATTAAGTAGTAAAAAAAGTGATATGATATTAAAAATATGTATGTTAGCCTCTGTTTTAATTGCCATATTATTAGTTGTAATAAACAGACTTACAACTCCAGGAATACCATGGGCAGCATTAACAAATGCGGGAATATTGTATATATGGATAACAGTAATGTATGCCATAAATAAAAATATAAATATTGCAGGCCATGTATTACTACAAACAATTGCAATATCAATTTTAGCAGTATATATAGATTACAATTTGAAATTTCGTGGTTGGTCAGTTAATATAGCAATTCCAATCTTAATAATAATTGCTAATATAACAATGTTTGTATTAACAATTGTAAGTCATAAAAAATATATAAAATATGCAATATATCAATTATTAATAGTAATATTTAGTATAATGCCAGTTGTATTCATACATGAAAATTTAATACATGATAAAACACTTAGTATAGTTGCAGTGGCTGTATCAGTAATGAATTTAATTGTAACACTTGCATTATGTGCAAAAGATGTAAAAGAAGCGGTCATAAGAAAGTTCCATTTATAAGGAGTAAACAGATAAATCTAGTAATAATATAAAAGCCTAGGATACATGGAATAAGAGAGGATTGAAGTAAAAATTGAAAAATATAAAAGATTATAATTTACCAGAATTAAAAAAAGAACTAGAAAACATGGGAGAAAAGCCATTTAGAGCAGAGCAAATATTCAAATGGATATTTCAAGAAAAAGTAAAATCATTTGACGAAATGACTAATATATCTTTAGAACTAAGAGAAAAACTAAAACAAAATTATACAATATGCAATTTTGAGATATTAAGAAAACAAGAATCAAAAGATGGAACAATAAAGTATTTATTTGATGTACTAGATGGAAATGCAATAGAAACAGTACTTATGAGTTATCATCATGGATATAGTATATGTGTATCATCTCAAATTGGATGTAAAATGGGATGTAAATTCTGTGCATCAACAGGAATAAATTTTGTAAGAAGTTTAACATCAGGAGAGATAGTTGAACAAATATTAGCAGTAGAACAAGATACAGGTGTTAGAATATCAAATGTAGTATTTATGGGGATTGGTGAACCACTAGACAATTATGATAATGTAATAAATGCAATACATATAATAAATAATCCTAAAGGATTAAATATTGGAGCAAGACATATAAGTGTTTCTACAAGTGGACTTGTACCTAAAATATATGAATTAGCAAAAGAAAATATTCCGTGTACACTTTCAATTTCATTACATGCAACCAATAACGAAAAAAGAAGTAGTATGATGCCAGTAAATAATGCCTATCCAATAGAAGAACTAATTCAAGCCTGTAAAGATTATATTGAATCAACAAACCGCAGAATATCATTTGAATATGCTTTAGCAAAAGACAATAATGATAATTTAGAAGATGCAAAACAATTAGTCAAATTGCTAAAAGGAATGTTATGTCATGTAAACTTAATACCAATTAACAAAATAGAAAATGGAGCATATACAAAAAGTTCAAATGATAATATAATGAAATTTAGAGATTATTTAAATGACCATGGAATTGTTGCAACAATAAGAAGAGAATTAGGCTCAGATATTGATGCAGCTTGTGGGCAATTACGTAGAAAAAACCTAAAACAATAGGAGGAAAAAGATGATATTAGACGATATAAAAGAAAAATTACCATTTATGAAAAAAATAAAAGTCTATGCTTTTGTAGGTCCATCTGGAACTGGAAAAAGTTATAGAGCACAAATGGTAGCAGGAGAAAAAGGAACACATTTTATAATAGATGATGGACTATTAATAAAAGATAATGAGGTAGTAGCAGGAGAATCTGCCAAAAAGGCTGAAACAAAAGTTGCAACAGTAAAACATGCATTATTTTATGAAGATAGTGAAAAAGAGACAATAACAAAAGCATTAAAAAAATATAAACCAGACAGCATTTTAATATTAGGAACATCTGATGGAATGGTACAAAAAATCGCTGCAAACCTTGGGTTGCCTCCTGTATCTGATACAACATATATTACAGATGTCGCAACACAAAAAGAAATGGAAACAGCTAGAAGAATAAGAGTTACAGAAGGAAAACACGTAATACCAGTACCAACATTTGAAATAAAAAAAGATTTTTCAGGATATTTGTTAGACCCATTACAAATATTTAAATCAAATGGAAAAGGGCAAAAACCATATATATCAGAAAAATCAATAATAAGACCAACTTTTAGTTATATGGGGAAATTCACAATATCAGATTTAGTATTTAGACAAATATTAGAATATCTAGCAGCACAAAGTCCTGCAATCCATAAAATATTAAAAACAAGAGTTGACAACTTTGGGGAAGGTGCAAGATTATATATGGAAGTAAGCATTGTTTATGGATATAATGTTGTAGAGGGACTTACAGAATTTAAGAAAAAAGCCAAAAAAGAAATTGAAAAATTAACAGCAATGAATGTTGTGGAATTAGAAGTTGTGGCAAAAAATATATATGTACCAAAAGATGAGGAGGAAGAGTAAAATGATAGTTGCAATTGATGGACCAGCTGGAAGCGGAAAAGGAACAATAACAGAAATAGTTAGTAAAGAATTAAATTTAGTAAATATAAGTTCAGGTGGAGCATATAGATGTGTTGCTTTGTTGGCAATACAAAACAATTTAGAAGTAGCACAAAAAGAAGAGATACTTAATGTTTTAAATAATTCAAAAATAGAGTTTAAAAATGAAAACGGAAAAGATTTAGTATATTTAAATGGAGAAGATGTAACAGATAGAATAAGAGAAAAAGATGTTGCAAAAATAGTATCACAAATATCATCAATAAAAGAAGTAAGGTTTAAATTAAACGAAATATTTAGACAATGTGCAAAAGATAAAAATGTCATTATGGAAGGAAGAGATATAGGAACATATGTATTTCCAAATGCAGATGTTAAGTTCTATTTAGATGCAAGTGAAGAAATAAGAGCCAAAAGACGTGTTAGACAAAACGAAGAACAAGGCATAGAAATGACATATAAAGAAGTTTTAGAAAATATAAAAATAAGAGATAAAAACGATAAGGAAAAAGAGATAGGAGCATTGAAACAGGCAGAAGATGCTATATATATAAATTCAGATAATATGACTCCACAACAAGAAGCAGATGAAGTCATAAAAATTATAAAAAACAAAATGAAAGGATTATAAAAAAGTGAAAAAGATAAAACAAGGTATAAGAGTTGTATTAAGAGGGATAGTTAAAGGAGCACTTTTTGCATTTTTTAAAGTAGTATATAGAGCAAAAATAGTTGGAACTGAAAACATTCCTAAAGAAGGGGCATTAATATTTTGTGGAAACCACAGAAGTTATTTGGATCCACCACTAATAGAAGCAACAGGAAAAAGAAATATGAGATTCCTAGCAAAAGAAGAATTATATAATAATAAATTTCTTGCATTTTTAGGCTGGGTATTTGAAGCAATTCCAGTAAAAAGAGATGAAAAAGATGTTGCAGCAATAAAAACATCATTAAAAGAACTAAAAGATGGAAAATGTATAGCATTATTCCCAGAAGGAACTAGAAATGGCATAGAAAAAGGCCAAAAAGTAAAAGATGGAGTTGCATTTTTTGCAGTAAGAAGTGGAGCTAAAGTAATTCCTTGTGGTATAAAAGGTGGAACAAAAGGAGATTGGAAAATGACAATTACATATGGAAAACCTTTAGATTACAGTGAATATAAATCACAAGCAAAAGACAAAGAAGTACTTGACAAAGTGACAAATGAAATAATGAATAATATATTAGAATTAGCAAAATAAATAACAAAATATAGGTGATATAATGTTAGAAAAAATAAAATCATCTGAGGATGTAAAAAAATTATCAAAACAAGAAAAAACCGAGTTAGCAGAAGAAATAAGAAAATACATATTAGAAGTAGTATCAGAAAATGGAGGCCATTTGGCCTCTAATTTGGGCGTGGTAGAACTTACAATCGCCTTACACAGTGTATTTGATATGTCAAAAGATAAAATTATATGGGATGTAGGACACCAAAGTTATGTACATAAAATTTTAACAGGAAGAAAAGAACAATTAAAAACATTAAGAAAATTAGATGGTATAGCAGGCTTTCCTAAAACTAACGAATGTGAAGCAGATTGTTTTAATACTGGTCATAGTAGCACATCAATATCAGCAGCATTAGGAATGGCAAGAGCTAGAGACATAAAAAAAGAAAACAATTCTGTTATTGCAGTAATAGGTGATGGAGCTTTAACAGGTGGAATGGCATTTGAAGCTCTAAATGATGCAGGATGTAATAAAACAAAACTAACAGTAATTTTAAATGATAATGAAATGAGCATTTCAAAAAATACTGGTGGCTTAAGTATGATGCTAAGTAAAATTAGAACTAGAAAAAGCTATACAAAACCTAATATATCTGCTAAAAAAGTAATTCTTAAAATTCCAGTAGTGGGTAAACCAGTAGTAAAAATTGTACAAAAATTCAAAGGAAGTATAAAGCAATTAGTAATACCTAAAATGTTTTTAGAAGATATAGGGTTTAGATATTTAGGCCCAGTAGATGGGCATAATGAAGCAGAATTAGAAAGAATGCTAAATATTACAAAAAAATTAGATGGACCTGTATTATTACATGTAATAACTAAAAAAGGAAAAGGATATAAAATAGCAGAAGAAAATCCAGATAAATTCCATGCAACAGGACCATTTGAAATTGATACAGGAAAAAGTAAAAAGGAAAAATCGAAAGATTATTCAAAAGTATTAGGGGATAAGTTAGTAGAATTAGCTCAAAATGATGATAAAATTGTGGCAATTACAGCAGCAATGAAAGATGGGACAGGTTTAACAGAATTTGCAAATAAATTTCCAGATAGATTTTTTGATGTTGGAATAGCAGAGCAACACGCATTATGTATGGCTGCAGGAATGGCAAAAGAAGGAATGAAACCAGTTGTACCAATATATTCATCATTTTATCAAAGAGGATATGATCAAGTAATTCATGACATAGCAATACAAAAGTTGCCAGTAGTTATGTGTGTAGATAGAGCAGGAATAGTTGGAGCAGATGGAGAAACACATCAAGGGCTATTAGATATGGCATTTTTTAGAATAGTTCCTAATTTAACAATTATGGCACCAAAAGATTTTGTAGAATTTGAAAACATGATAGAATTTGCAATAAAACTAGGAAAACCAGTGGTAATAAGATATCCACGAGGTGGAGAAGACAAATATAAATTTAATAAAGAAGAAAAAATAGAATTAGGAAAAGCAGAAACTTTAACATATGGAAAAAACGCAACAATAATTGCAATAGGTAAAACTGTATCTAAAGCAGTGAAAATAGCAGAAAAATTAGAAAAAGTAGAAGTAATAAATGCAAGATTTTTAAAACCATTAGATGTGGAGAAAATAAAGGAATCAATAGCAAAAACAAAAAACGTAATAGTAATAGAAGATGGAACATCAGTAGGAGGGCTTACAACAGCCATAAAAGAATTAATTGTAGATGAAAATTTGAAAAATATTAAATTTAAATCTTTTGCATATCCAGACAAGTTTATTGAACATGGAAGTGTAGAAGAATTAGAAAAAAGATATAATGTAGACGAAAATGCAATAAAAAGATATGTAGAACTACAAATAAAGGAAAAAGGAGAAGAATAATTAATATGGATAAACAACAATTATTACGAGACTATAAAAAACAAGAAGATAAAATGTGTTTGGCACAAATAATCGATAAAATAGAAATGTCTAGGACTAGAGGAAAAATAGAATGTACAGATTTTTTAGATATGTATCAAGTGTCACTTGCAGAAAGTTTTTTGAAGAAAAATCAAATTCAAAACTATAAATTATATGGTGGATATCCAGATAGTGAAAGAAAAATTTTAATAGCATACCCAGAAAATTATACAGAAGAAATGATTGCAAAAAATTATTCTAAATTCTTAAAAGTAGTTAAAATTGGACTAACAGAAGAAGATAAAGGAAAATTTACACATAGAAATTATTTGGGTGGAATAGTAAAACTTGGGTTAAAAAGGGAAAAAGTTGGAGACATAGTAGTGGCAGAAGATGGTGCAGATATTATAGTAGTATCTGAATTTGCAGAAATATTAAAAAAAGAATTACCAACACTTACAAGATTTGAAAATGCAACAATTACAATTAATGAAATTACAGAAATAAGAAAAAAAGAAATAAAAATAGAAAATATAGAAATAATAGTACCCTCACTAAGAATGGACAACATAGTATCAGACTTAGCAAGAACATCAAGAAGTAAAGCTGCACAAATAATAGCACAAGAAAGAGTATTTATAAATGGTCAAAATGAAACTAAAGTATCTAAACAAATAAAATTGGGTGATATTATAACAATAAGAGGAAAAGGAAGATTTATAATAAAAGAATTTAAGGGAACAACAAGAAGCGGAAGAACAGTAATTTTAATAGAAAAATATGTTTAAAGCTTTTGTAAGTACAGAAAAAATTAAGGATATGAAACATTTATAAATTGAAATAATTACCAAAATAAGAAGTTTTGTAGTATAATGAAAGGAAAATTTAGATAAATGAATAACATAAAATATGAATATACCAAAACACCACTAGATTACCAAATAACAGAATATGATTGTGGAACTACTACACTTTTAAATGCTCTAAGGTATTTGTTTAAAAGAAGTGAAATTTCTCCAGAGATATATAAACATATAATGCAATATACATTGGATCAAACTAATAGTTTTGGAGAAGTTGGAAAAGGTGGAACTTCAGTTAATGCAATGCAATTTTTATGTGAGTGGTTAAATATAAACGCCAATAGTATGGGAATGAATATAAAATGTACAAGTATTCAAAGAAATGATATTTCTATATATAATTTAAAACTACAAGAGAAGATAAACAATGGTGCAGTTGCTATAGTTAGGGTATTTCAGGATTGTGAACACTATTGCTTATTAACAAAAATAGATGAAGATTATGCATATCTATTTGATCCATATTATTTAAATATAAATTATTATGATTATGATAAAGATGTTGAGATAATAAAGGATAAACCATTTGAATTTAATAGAAAAGTAAGAAAAGAAAGAATGGAAGAAAATACAAAAAAAGATTTTACATTGGTAAAGAATGAGCATAGTGAAATTATAATAATTGAAAATCATAATAAGAGATGAATATAGAAAAAATATTGAGAAATAGTGAGATTTGGACAGTAAGTCTACAAGAAATAAAACAGTTACTAAAATATGATATTATTTCTTTCTTAGTAACTGTTTTAATAGATATTTCTATATAAAAATATATTATTTTAAATGGGTTCTATATTACGAAAAATACAAATAAAATATTTTGCTGAAAGGAATAATTATTTTAATTCAACAACAGTAACACCCATTTCACCTTCTCCATATGTTCCCATTCTAAAAGACTTAACATGTGGATTAGTTTTTAAAAATCTGTGAATTCCATCTTTCAATTTTCCTGTACCTTTACCATGAACAATGCGTACAGTTTGCAACTTTGATAAACTTGCATCATCTAAAAATTTATCAACAACAAAATTTGCTTCTTCTACATTATATCCAATAACATTGATTTCAGTTTTTACAGTCTTAGCTTTTGAAATACTAGAAAATGTAGAATTTAGAGAGTTGCTGTGTTTGGAAACATTTTCTGTAGCTGATTTTGAGGTGTTAGCATTATTAACTTTTTCTAAATCATTTATAGAAACATTTAATTTTAATGCACCTATTTGAACTTGAACTTCATTTGATTTAGAAATATGTGATACGATTATTCCATTTTTATTAAATGATTTTATAAATACTTCTGTATTAGGTTTAATATCAGCTTTATCTAATTTGTTAACATCATTATCAGAAGGTAATGCTTTTTCATTTTCATTATTTTCTAAAGTAATATCTTTAATTTTTTTATTCAATTTATTTCTGAAATTATTTGCCTGTGATGTAGAATTATTTTCTAATTCGTTTAAATTTTTGATAATTTCATTTGCATCTTCTTTAGCATCTAATAAAATATTTCTAGCTTTAATTTTTGCATTATTTATTATTTCGGCCTCTTGTTTTTTTAGATTTTCATTATCAAAAACTAAAGATTTTTCTAATTCTGATATATGTTGTAATTTTTTATCAATTTCAGTTTTTTCATTTTCTATAATACTTTTTTGGTCATAAATATTTTTTAATAATTCTTCAATATTTACTTGTTCTTCTGACATCATAGATTTTGCACGATTTATAATAGAAACAGGTAATCCAAGATTTTTGCTAATTGCAAAAGCATTGCTTTTTCCAGGTATTCCAACTAATAATTTATATGTTGGTTTTAATGTATCTACATTAAATTCAACAGAAGCATTCTCAAAACCATCTGTAACAAGTGCATAGTTTTTTAATTCTGGATAATGTGTAGTTACAATTGTTAAAACATCTAAAGAATGTAGTGTTTCCAAAATACTAATAGCTAAGTTGGCACCTTCAATAGGGTCTGTTCCTGAACCTAATTCGTCAATTAATACTAATGAATTTGTTGTAGCATTTTTTATAATTGACACAATATTTAACATATGAGAAGAGAAAGTGCTTAAAGAACTTAAAATACTTTGGTCATCTCCAATATCAGCAAATATCTGGTCAAAAACAAAAATACTAGAGTTTTCTTTTGCCGGTATATCTAAACCACTACAAGCCATTGCAGTAAGTAACCCAACTGTTTTTAAAGTTACAGTTTTTCCACCAGTATTAGGCCCTGTAATTAATAAAGTCGAAAAATCTGAACCTAAATTTATAGACATAGGAACAACTTGGCTTTTATCAATTAAAGGATGTCTTGCAGAAATTAAATTGATAAATTTGTTTTCATTTATTTTTGGAGTAATACCATTAATCAATTTAGAATATCTGGCTTTAGCAAAAATAAAATCTAATTTACTAATAATTTCAGTATCTAATATTAATTCATTTGTATATGGTTCAAATAAAAATGATAATTTTTGTAGAATTTTTTCAATTTCAATTTCTTCTTTAGATTTTAATTCAGCTATTTTATTATTCATTTCAAAAATAGAAATAGGTTCAATAAATAATGTAGAACCAGCATTAGAAACGTCGTGGACAAATCCCTTTATTTGAGAGCGATACTCTTCTTTTACAGGTATAACAAACCTATCATTTCTAATAGTAATGATATTATCTTGTAAATATTTTGAATTACTAGAATGAATAATATTATTTAAAGTTTTACGAATATCTTGTTCTAAAGATTTTTGCTTTCTTCGAATTGATTTTAATTCTGGCGAAGCATCATCAGAAATGGTAAATTCGTCAATAATAGATTTATCAATAGTTTCGATAATATTTATATTAGAATATAAACTATTAAATAATTCTGCCAAAATAGGATATTCTGTTATATCAATAAAATCTTTGTTAAAATAATTTTTTAGTTCATTTGCTGTTTTTAATATGGTATTCAAATTTAAAATAGCAGGACAATTTAGAGTTGAACCGTTTTGCAAGCTTTTTATAGAATATGAAATATCAGAAAATTCATAAAAAGAAGGAAAAGAGTTCCTATAACTTAAGTTTACAGCTTCTTCAGTTTCTGCTAATAATTTTTTTACTTCCATAGAACTATTGCTAGGCAATAATTCAAGTGCTAATTTTTTACCATTATCA
>OGOW01003551.1_pt1 | contig 11057 bp, 9 predicted proteins | sample 1552781 | NCBI WGS metagenome assembly OGOW01 (sample SAMEA2580145, study PRJEB22360) | human gut metagenome | biome: human gut; feature: human-associated habitat; material: faeces | place: Denmark | collected 2008/2010
AAGCCACGCCGGACAAAAACCACCCAGTCAAAAGCCGTCCCGGTCCAAAACCACGCCGGACAAAAAGCCGCATCGTTGTTCCGCCCCTGCCGCTGGGTTCGGAAACATCAGCCAGTCCCAAAGACGCCCGGCAAGAGCGGCTCTGCGAAGCCCCCTCCGCAAGACGCACAATTAAAGGCCGCCCTGCTAAAGCCCCCGCAAGACGCGCTATCAAGGACAGCCCGAAAAGACACCCGGCCCGGCAAAAGACATCCGGCAAATGCACCGGCAAATACCGCCCCGCGAAAACCGGCCCGAAAGACCCGCTCCGCACGCAACACCCGGAAAGCCCCCCCTGCAAACCATCCTGCGGACCGAAAATCGCTGGAAAATTTGGCGTTCCGCAGCAAAACCGTTATCTTCGCACATACCGAACGACGCCTGCGGCCGGGCAATATTCCCGCCCCAGCGACCGTTTATCGGGAAAAGCAACGCATGAAAAGATACTTTCTGTTTATATCGGCACTTCTCGCCGCAACGCTTCCCGTTGCGGCGCAGCAGCCTTTATATATAGTCAACGGCGTCGAAACCGAGCAGATCGCGTCGATCCCGCCCGACGACATCGAGAACGTCGAGATGCTCCCGGCCGACGAGGAGACCATCGCCCGCTACGGCCAGCGGGCCGCACACGGCGTGATGCTCATTACGCTGCGCTACGACCGGCCGGCTTCCTTTCCCGCGGACTCCGCCTTCGGCAGCTACATCGCCCGGCAGGTGCGCTGGGACGAGAGCGAACCCACGGCGCGCGTGGTGCTGCGCTACAAGATCACGCCCGACGGCGAGACCGTCGTCCAACAGGAGCTCGAATCGACCGACAGCCGCCTCAAGCGGCGCGTGCTGAAAGCCGTGGCGGAAGCCCCGCGCTGGCATCCGGCGCAGAAGAACGGCGCGCCGGTCGAAAGCGAAGGCGTGTTGAGCATCCAGCTTCCCGAAGGCCGGCGCATGCCGCGGCAGGCGGAGCTGGTCATCCGCTGACAACTCCGCTCCCGAAACCCGCAAACCTCATCTGCAAAAGCCCCTGAAAAACTCCGAAACGTGAAAACCAACTCCCTCTCCGCATGGATTCTGGCCGTCAGGCCGTACAGCCTCGGCAACTCCGTCATCCTCGTCCTGATCGGCTCCGCACTGGCTTGGACCGACCGCGGATTCCATTGGCTTCCGGCCGTGCTGTGCCTCGCATTCGCCCTGCTGATGCAGTGCACGGCCAACCTGGTGAACGATCTCTGGGACTTCCTGAAGGGGGCCGACCAGCCCGACCGGCTGGGTCCCGACCGCGCCTTCGCCAAAGGCTACATCACCCTCGGGGCCATGAAGGCGGGCATTGCGGGATTCACCCTCGCGGCCTGCGCCGCGGGCGTCGCGCTGCTCGTCTGGGCGCTCCACGCAGGCGCGCTCCGCTACGGAGGCTGGGAACTCGTCGCCGCAGGCGCCGCCTGCATCGTCTTCGCCTGGTTCTACACCGCAGGCCCTTACCCGCTGGCCTACCACGGGCTGGGCGACGCCGCGGTCATCCTCTTTTTCGGACTGGTCCCCGTGGGATTCACCTATTACATCCAGACCGGCGCGTGGACCCCGGAGGTTCTCGTCGCCGCGCTGGCCTGCGGCCTCGTGATCGACACAATGCTGATGATCAACAACTTCCGCGACCGCGAGGAGGACGCCCGCTGCAACAAACGCACGATCGTCGTCTGCCTCGGCGCAGGCGTCGGCCGCTGGGGTTATCTCGCCCTGGGAACCGCGGCCGTCGCGCTGTGTCTCACGCTGCTCTTCGCAGGCCGCACGTGGGCCGCCCTGCTTCCCCTTCCCTACCTCGCCGCACATATCTCCACATGGCGCAAGATGGTGCGCATCGACCACGGCGACGCGCTGAACGTCTGTCTGGGTGAAACGGCGCGCAACATCCTGCTGTTCGGAGCCTTGTTCACCCTCGGAATTCTGCTGGGCCGATGACTGAATCACAACACATTACCCTGCGCGAGTTGCAGCGCCGCGTGAAGTCGGCGCTCGAAGGGCAGTTCGCGCTACCCCTCTGGGTGAGCGCCGAGATTTCGGAAATCAAGGTCAACTACTCGGGCCACTGCTACCTGGAGCTTGTGGAGAAGGGCGGCGACAACGGCGTGCCGACAGCGCAGGCCCGAGCCGTCGTGTGGCGTTCGAACTACCCCCGCATCGCAGGCTATTTCGAGGCCGAAACGGGCCAGCGGCTCGCCGCGGGCATCAAAATACTTGCCAAGGCGCTGGTCACCTACCACGAACTTTACGGCTTCTCGCTCCAGATCACCGACATCGACCCCTCCTACACGCTGGGCGACATGGAGCGGCAGCGGCAGCAGACCATCGCGCAGTTGCAGCAGGAGGGCGTCTGGGACATGAACCGCGAGGCGCCGATGCCGGCCGTCGTGCAGCGCGTGGCCATCGTGTCGAGCGCCAACGCCGCCGGCTATCAGGACTTCTGCAAGGAGCTGGCCCGAAGCCCCTACCGTTTCGAGCTGACCCTGTTCGACGCCTTCATGCAGGGCGAAGCGGCCGAGGAATCCATCATCGAAGCCCTGTGCAACGTCGCGGCCCGGCCGGAAAAATTCGACGCCGTGGTGCTGATCCGCGGAGGCGGGTCGAGGAGCGACCTCAACTGCTTCAACGCCTACCGCCTCTGCGCCCACGTGGCGCAGTTCCCGCTGCCGGTGGTGACGGGTATCGGGCACGACAAGGACACCAGCGTGGCCGACATGGTGGCCCACACGGCGCTCAAGACCCCGACGGCGGTGGCCGGATGGCTGGTCGAACGGATGGCCGAAACCGACGGGTGGCTCGACTGCGCCGCCCTGCAACTAAACGACATGACGAAGGCCGCGATGCACGCCTCGGAGGTGCGTCTCGAACGCCTCTCGGGCGAAGTGCGGCGGCTGAGCGGCGAACTCCTCACGCGGCAGACGCTGCGTCTGGAACATTTCACAGGGCTGCTGCCCGACGCGGCGCGCGACTTCCTCGCGCGGCAGGGCGTGCGGCTCGGCAACGCCGCGGAACTGATCGCCGGACGTTCGCCCGAACGCATCCTCCGGCTGGGATTCGCCGTCCTGCGCGCCGGAGGCCGTGCCGTGACCTCGGCCGGAAGCGTCGCGGAGGGCGAGCAGGTCGAAATCGAGGTCTCCGACGGCAAGATAGACGCAACCGTAAATTCCGGAAAAATATGGCAAAAAAAGAAGTGACCTACGCCGAGGCGATGGGTGAGATCGAGAAGATTCTCGCACGCCTGCGCAACGAAGAGATGGACGTGGACAGCCTCGCCGCCGAGGTGAAGCGCGCCACGGAGCTGATCGCCTCGTGCAAGGCGCGGCTGCGCAAGGCCGAAGCCGACGTGAACAAGATTTTAGAGTAATCCCGCTGCATGCGTAAAATCCTCCGCCAGCCGCTCCTGAATGCGCCCGTTGCCGCCTGCGGCGTCATTGACAAATCCGACCCCACCCCGACCCTCCCCCGGGGAGGAAGATGGCGTACGCTCCGGAGGGTCGGCACAAAAAACAGATAGTCGCGCAATGATAAAACAACTGATCAAATTCTCGCTCAACCACATCCCGCGCCCCGTGCTGCAACGCATCGCGGGATGGGCCGTACCCGTGGCGGGGCTCTTCTACAAGGGGCGCGGAGCCGAATGCCCCGTGTGCGGCGCGAAATACCGGAAGTTCATGCCCTACGGCTACGTGCAGCCGCGGCCCAACGCGCTGTGTCCCAAGTGTCTGTCGCTGGAGCGGCACCGCCTGCTGTGGCTCTACCTGACGCGCGAAACCGATCTCCTGACGGCCTTTCCGCGCACGCTGCACATTGCTCCCGAGGTCTGTATCATGCGTCACCTCAAGCCCCACTTCAAGTCGCATCCGGGGCAGTATGTCACGGCCGATCTCGAAAGCCCGCTGGCCGACCTGCATTTCGACGTGCAGCAGATCCCGCTGGCCGACGGTTCGGTGGACGTGGTGATCTGCAACCACATCATGGAGCACGTCGCCGACGACCGGCGGGCGATGCGCGAACTGCACCGGGTCCTCAAACCCGGCGGCTGGGGCATCGTCCTCTCCCCGGTGGACAGGGACTACGAGCAGACCTACGAGGACGACTCGATCACCGATCCCGACGAGCGCACGCGCATCTTCGGACAGTACGACCACCGGCGCATCTACGGCGCCGACTATGCCGACCGCCTGCGCCAGGCGGGTTTCCAGGTCGCGGACATCGACTACGCCGCGACCTTCACCGAGGCCGAGCGCAGGCTATACGCCCTGCCGGCCGATCACATGTATGTGGTTTACAAAGTCTGACAGGCGGCTGTCGAAACGGCTGTCAGACGGGAATCGCCCGACGACGATCCGGGGCTTGGTCTTGCCGTGGAAATCGCTTCCGCAGGTCATGGAAGCGCCTTTGGAGAGGGCCAGCGAGGTGAAATAGACGGCCTGTTCGGGGGTGTGGTAGTTGTTGAAGACTTCTAGTCCCGCGGCCCCGCGGTCGAGCAGCCGCCCGGCGGTCTCCTCCCGGCCCCGGAAATTCAGCCCCGGATGCACCACGACGGGCACGCCCCCGTTGTCGCGGACCAGCTCCACCGCATCGCGGTAATCCATATACTCCACGGGCACGAACGCCGGACGGCCCTGTGCGAAATAATCGAGGTAGAAGTTGATGTAAGGCATGTCGCTCCGCTCGCCGCCCTCCATATAGGGCCGCAGCGGGGGCGTATGGCAGTTCGCGTCGGAGAGCATCACCTCGGCGATCAGTTCGCCCGTCGGCGGCGGCCAGCACCGCACCGGCATCGACCCGGAAGCCCAGTTTCAGCAGGTTGTCGACCATGGCCCCGAACGACGCCATGACCTTGGCGGCAACCTCCTCCTCCAACCGCGCGAAATCCGCCGAACGCCAGTCGATGCCGTAGCCCAGCAGGTGCAGGTCCGTCCCCCGGTAGTTGCAGTCGATCTCGATGCCGGGGACGAACCCGATGCCCCGCTCCCGGGCCAGCCGGGCGGCCTCGCCGACGCCCCGCACCGAGTTGTGGTCGGTCAGCGAAAAGGCGTCCAGCCCGCGGGCGGCGCACAGACCGACGATTGCGGCGACGGGAAGCTCCCCGTCGCTGCTGTATCCGGAATGGATGTGGAGGTCATATGCGGCCATAATCAGTAGAGGTAAAACACGATTCCGGCGAAGTGCGCCGCAACCGCGAGGTCGATCAGCAGATGCCACACCATGTGGTGGTAGCGGAAGCCCTTGCGGGCGTAGAACCACGCGCCGAGCGTATAGAGCACGCCGCCCAGCGCGATCAGCGCCACGAGAGGCGTCGAAGCGTGGCTGATGAACAGCGGCAGGAAGAAGACGATCGTCCAGCCCATGACCAGGTAGATGGTCAGACTGACGGCCGGTATCGACTTTCGGGAGAGCGACTTGTAGAACACCCCGAAAATCACCATCGCCCATTGCAGGACGGTGATGAACACCCCCTGCCAGCCGCCGATGACCGACAGCGCGATGGGCGTATAGCTGCCCGCGATGGCGACGTAGATGAAAATATGGTCGAGGATGTGGAAAACCTCCTTGTGCTTCGACTGCGGGTTCATCGAGTGATAGAGCGTCGAGGCGAGGAACATCAGGAAGATCGAAATGACGAAAACCGACACCGAAACCGAGGCCAGAACCCCGCCGGGGTCATGCGCATAGGCCCACACGGCGGCGAAAGGAAGGGCCAGCAACGATAACAGCGACATCACGCCGTGGGACACGGCATTGCCGATTTCCTCGCCTACGGTCGGCACGTAAACTGCCTTTTTCTTGTCCATAACACAACTGTTCAATTGTACATGCCAAATTTATGAAAAAATTTCATATCTTTGCGAGCATAGGTCATCTGGTTAGGTAAAAATGGACTTTTCACGGTACGAAAAACTCCGCACGCTCGTGCGCGCGAATTTCTCGGAGCAGACCCGGGCACTCGTCGACGAGGCGCTGGAGTATGCCGACGGGAAACTCGCCGGACTGGTGCGCTACGACGGCTCGCCCCTGCTGGAGCATGCCGCCGCGGTGGCTTCGATCGTGATCTCGGAGGTGGGCCTGGGCCGCAACTCCACCATCTCGGCGATCCTGCACGACGTGGTGCGCCTCGCTCACAAGCAGCTGCCCGCCGAAGAATTCCTCGCCCTGAGCGCCGACATCCGCAAACGCTTCGGCGATCAGGTCGTGGGCATCACGCTGGGTCTGGCCAACATCTCGGAGCTGAAGCTCAAGGTGGCCAAGGAGCAGGCCGACAATTTCCGGGACCTGATCGTGAGCTACTCCGAAGACCCGCGCGTCATCCTGATCAAACTGGCCGACCGGCTCGAAGTGATGCGTTCGCTCGAAATGTTCCCCCGCGAAAAGTGGCGCAAGAAGAGCTGGGAGTCGATGAACCTCTACGCCCAGATCGCCCACAAGCTGGGTCTCTACTCGATCAAGAGCGAGCTGGAGGACATCGCCCTGAAATACCTCGAACCGAAGGATTACGAGCACGTCGTCACAAAACTCGAAGAGAGCGCCGAGGAGCGCAAGGCCTTCATCGGGCGGTTCCTCGTGCCGATCGAGCAGCGGCTGAACCGCCTCGGCATCAAATACCACATCAAGAGCCGCACCAAATCGATCTTCTCGATCTGGAACAAGATGCACAAACAGCACGTCCCGTTCGAGGGCGTCTACGACATCTTCGCCATCCGCATCATCATCGACTGCCCGCAGGAGGCCGAGAAACAGCTCTGCTGGACGGCCTATTCGGTGGTGACGGACTTCTACACGCCCAATCCCAAGCGCATGCGCGACTGGATCTCGATCCCCAAGTCGAACGGCTACGAGTCGCTGCACACCACCGTGTCGGCCGAAGGCCGCTGGGTCGAGGTGCAGATCCGCACCGAGCGCATGGACGCCGTGGCCGAGCGAGGCATCGCCGCGCACTGGCGCTACAAGGGCGTCAATCAGGGGGCGCAGACCAGCGAAATGTGGCTGGGACATCTGCGCGAACTGATAGAGGACACGACCCACTCGCTGGCGCAGCGTTTCGACGCCAAGCCCGCGTCGGGCGAAATCTTCGTCTTCACGCCCAACGGCGACCTGCGCAAACTCCCCGAGGGGGCCACGCTCCTCGACTTCGCCTTCGACATCCACACCTCGCTCGGATCGACGTGCGTGGGCGGACGGGTCAACGGCCGCGCCGTGCCGATCCGCGAACAGCTGCGCAACGGCGACATCGTGGAGATCACCACCCAGAAAAACCAGACACCCAAGTCGGACTGGCTGTCGCTGGTGGTGACCTCGAAGGCCCGCAACAAGATCAAGTCCTACCTGCGCGAGGAGCAGGCCAAGCACACGCGCATGGGGCGCGAGGAGCTGGAACGCAAACTCAAGAACTGGAAATTCGCCATCACGATCGACGAGGCGGTGGCTTACCTGGCCAAATACTTCAAACTGCGCCTCGGCACGGAGGTCTACGCGCTGATCGCCACCCAGAAGCTCGACTTCGGGTCGATCAAGGAGATCCTCTCACGCCACCTTTCGGGCGAAGCCGAAGAGGAGCGCCGCGCCGCGGCCGCCGAAATCGAACGCCAGAAGGCCGCGCTGCACGGCACGCAGGAGAAGGCCGCTCCGCAGGACGCGCTGGTGATCGACGACGACATCTCGAAAATCCAGTACAAGCTGGCCAAATGCTGCAACCCGATCAAGGGCGACGACGTGTTCGGATTCGTGACGATCAGCGCGGGAATCACCATCCACCGCTGCGACTGCCCCAACGCCAAGCGCATGCGCGAGAATTACCCCTACCGCGTGATCGACGCCCGCTGGCGGCAGTCGGCCGAAGGGGCGTTCCGCGTCACGATCCGCATCGTGGCGGCCGACACCACGGGCATGGCCAACCACATCACCGAGGTCATCGTCCGCGATCTCAAACTGGGCATCCGCTCGATGAACTTCGCACCCGCCGGGAACGGCTGCGTGGCGGGAGAAGTGGCCGTCGAAGTGCCCGGTACGGCCGTCGTGGACACGCTCATACACCAGATCATGCGCATCAAGGGCGTGCAGCGCGCCTACCGCGTCAACTAATTCCGCAAACAACTTTTTACCCACACAAACGATAAATGAATAACAACACAATCAGCGTCGTTTTCGCCGACTCGTCGCACGCACATTACGCACCGCGTATTTGCGATCTGATCTACGAGTCGGCCCTGCAGCGGGGTACGGGCATCGCCAAGCGGTCGCCCGAATACATCGCCGCAAAAATGACCGGTGGCAAGGCCGTCGTGGCGCTGGACGGTGAAAAACTGGTCGGGTTCAGCTATATCGAGTGCTGGGGTCACGGCGACTTCGTCGCCACCTCGGGACTTATCGTCGATCCGGAGTACCGCCATATGGGACTCGCGGAACAGATCAAACGACGAACCTTCGAGCTGGCCCGACGACGATTCCCGTATGCCAAGTTATTCAGTATCACCACGTCGCTGCCGGTTATGAAGCTCAACTCGCGAATGGGCTACGTCCCCGTGACCTTCTCGGAACTGACCGAAGACGAGGAGTTCTGGCGCGGCTGCGAAGGCTGCTGCAACTACGACATCCTGCAACGCAACAACCGCCGCATGTGCCTCTGCACGGGCATGCTCTACGACCCGGCCAAGGAACCGCCCGCGAAACAGTCGCGGCTGGCCCCCTACCGGATGTTTTTCCGGAACAAAGTAAAAAAACTGTTTCACCTGAAATAACGGAAATATCATTCGAGACAACCCGGTCGCGTCGCGACAAGTCCCCTCCGAGGAGGGGATTCAGAGGAAGGTCAGAATTGCAAACGACGCCGAAGGCGGCGACAACGACCGGAGGATTTGCACTCCGGCAGCATGAATAAAAAAACAAAAAAACAGAATATCATGGAAACCAAGAAGAAAGTGGTTCTGGCGTTCAGCGGCGGTCTGGACACCTCGTTTTGTGTAAAATACCTCTCCGAGGAGAAGGGTTACGACGTTTACACGGCAATCGCCAACACGGGCGGGTTCTCGAAACCCGAACTCGAAAAGATCGAGAAGCGCGCCATGGAGCTGGGCGCCACGGCACACGCGACGCTCGACATCGAGCAGGAGTACTACGAGAAAAGCATCCGCTACATGGTCTTCGGCAACATCCTGCGCAACGGGACCTACCCCATTTCGGTAAGTTCGGAGCGCATTTTCCAGGCCATCGCCATCATCGAATACGCCAAACAGATCGGCGCCGACGCCGTGGCCCACGGTTCGACCGGCGCGGGCAACGACCAGGTGCGCTTCGACCTGACGTTCCAGATCCTCGCCCCCGAGATCGAGATCATCACCCCGACGCGCGACATGACCCTGACGCGCGAATACGAGATCGACTACCTCCGCAAGCACGGCATCACGGCCGACTACAAGAAGATGGAGTACTCGATCAACAAGGGGCTGTGGGGAACCTCGATCGGCGGCAAGGAGACCCTCCACTCGGAGCAGACACTCCCCGAGGAGGCCTATCCGAGCCAGATCACGGCCGAGGGCGAGGAGCGGCTCAAACTCACCTTCGAGCAGGGCGAGCTGGCGGCGGTCAACGGCACGCCCTACACGGACAAGGTCGAGGCCATCCGCGCCGTGGAGGCCATCGGGGCGAAATACGGCATCGGCCGCGACATGCACATCGGCGACACGATCATCGGCATCAAGGGCCGCGTGGGCTTCGAGGCCGCCGCGCCGATGCTGATCATCGCCGCGCACAAGATGCTCGAAAAACACACGCTGACCAAATGGCAGACCTACTGGAAAGACCAGGTGGCGACGTGGTACGGCATGTTCCTCCACGAAGCGCAGTACCTCGAACCGGTGATGCGCGACATCGAGGCGATGCTCCTCTCCTCGCAGCGCAACGTGACGGGAACCGTGGAGCTGATCCTGCGGCCGCGCAACTATACGCTCGTGGGCGTCGACTCGACGTTCGACCTGATGAAGACCGACTTCGGCGAGTACGGCGAGGTCAACAAGGCGTGGACGGCCGACGACGTGAAGGGATTCACGAAGATCCTCGGCAACCAGATCAAGATTTTCTACAACGTCCAGAAACGCAACAAGAAATGATCCGGGTCGGCATCATCGGAGGCGCCGGGTACACCGCCGGCGAACTGATCCGCCTGCTGGTGAACCATCCGCAGGCGGAGATCGCCTTCGTCCACAGCACTTCGAACGCGGGCAACCGCCTCGCGCAGGTGCACGGAGGACTGGAGGGCGACACCGGCATGCGGTTCTGCGACGCGTACGACCTCGGGGCGATCGACGTGCTGTTCCTCTGCTCGGCCCACGGGCAGAGCCGGGTCTGGATGGAAGAGAACACGATCCCCGCAGGCGTGAAGATCATCGACCTGGCGCAGGATTTCCGCGACGAGTCGTGCGGATTCGTCTACGGGCTTCCGGAGCTGAACCGCGAACGCATCCGCCGGGCGGAGCGCGTGGCCAACCCGGGCTGTTTCGCCACGGCGATCCAGCTGGCGCTGCTGCCGCTGGCCGCCGCGGGGCTGTTGCAGGACGAGGCGCACGTGACGGCGGTGACGGGTTCGACGGGCGCAGGCGTAAAACCCTCGGCCACGACCCATTTCAGCTGGCGGTCGGACAACATTTCGGTTTACAAGGCCTTCACGCACCAGCATCTCCTGGAGATCGGGCGCAACCTGCGGCTGCTGGAGCCGTCGTTCGACCGCGAAGTGAACTTCGTGCCGATGCGCGGCGACTTCACGCGGGGCATCCTGGCGAGTGTCTACACGGCGTGTCCGCTCGACGGCGAAGCGGCATCGAAGCTCTACGCCGACTTCTACGCCCCCTCGGCATTCACCCGCGTCACGGAACGCGACGTGGACCTCAAGCAGGTGGTCAACACCAACAAGGCGTTGCTCCACACAGCCAAATACGGCGGGAAACTGCACGTCGTCTCGGTCATCGACAACCTGCTGAAAGGCGCGTCGGGACAGGCCGTGCAGAACATGA
>OGOW01003552.1_pt1 | contig 11056 bp, 8 predicted proteins | sample 1552781 | NCBI WGS metagenome assembly OGOW01 (sample SAMEA2580145, study PRJEB22360) | human gut metagenome | biome: human gut; feature: human-associated habitat; material: faeces | place: Denmark | collected 2008/2010
TTGAAGCCCGTTGCCGGACTTCGTTGCCGACACCCTCTGTCTGGCTATTTTCATGCATGGAGGATAACTGCCTATGGCGAATAATAAGATGAATATTGAAGGAAAAAATTACTCGGATATTCCGGTGTGGCGTAGATATACGCTTACCATTGAGGAAGCAGCCAGATATTATCATATCGGCGAAGGAAAATTGAGAACGCTTATTGACACACATCCCAATGAGGATTTTTATGTGATGAACGGCAATCGTGCCCTCATTAAGCGTGAGAAATTTGAGAGGTATCTGGATCAGGCTACTGCTGTGTAAACAGAGCTGACAGATTTACCGATTTCACATGATATAACTATGCGGAGAGCTGGATTTGTGCTATGATAAGAGCGCAAGTCTGGCTCTCTTTTTTGAAAGGAGAGTTCACGATGAGTGAGAAAAGACGAGATAACCGTAATCGGATTTTGCGAGAGGGCGAGTACCAGCGTAAAGATGGGAGGTATCGGTTCCGCTATATTGATGAGGACGGAAAAGAGAAAAATGTATACAGTTGGCGTTTGGACAAGAATGACCCAATGCCAAAAGGGAAGAAGCGGGAGCCTTCCCTGCGTGAGAAAGAAAAACAGATTGAAGCGGATTTGTTTGACCGTATCGTAACCAACGGTGGCAACTATACTGTTTTGGAACTGGTAGAAAAGTATGTTTCATTGAAAACAGGAGTTCGTCACAATACGGTTGCCGGATATAAAACGGTCATCAATATGCTGAAAAAAGAGAGTTTTGGGAATCTGCGAATTGATAAGGTGCGTTTGTCAGATGCAAAGGCATGGTTGATTAAGCTCCAGCAGATTGATGGACGGGGATACAGTTCCATTCATTCTATCCGGGGAGTTCTAAGACCGGCATTTCAGATGGCAGTCGATGATGACCTGCTTCGTAAAAATCCATTTGAATTTGAGCTTGCATCCGTCATTGTCAATGATTCTGTTACCAGAGAAGCGATTACCCGAAAGCAGCAGAGAGATTTGCTGAAGTTTATTCAGGAGGATAAGCATTTCAGCAGATACTATGATGCAATCTATATTCTTTTTCACACAGGGCTTCGTATCTCAGAGTTCTGTGGGCTGACGGTTTCAGAAATCGAATTTGGAGAAATGCGTATCAAGGTAGACCATCAGTTACAGCGTACTGCACAGATGCAGTATGTGATTGAAGAACCAAAAACAGACAAAGGTATCCGCTATGTGCCGATGACAGAAGCTGTCGCAGCGTGTTTTCGCAGAATCATTGCCAACCGCAAGACACCAAAGGTCGAGCCGATGGTGGAAGGATATGCCGGATTTTTATTTCTGGATAAAAACGATATGCCGATGGTTGCCCTGCACTGGGAGAAGTATCTGGAGCATATCATTCAGAAATACAATAAAATTTACCGTATCCAGATGCCGAAAGTTACCCCTCATGTATGCAGGCACACCTTTTGCTCTAATATGGCAAAATCCGGGATGAATCCGAAAACCTTGCAGTATATCATGGGTCACGCAGACATCAGTGTAACCTTGAACACTTACACCCATGTGAATTTTGATGATGCAAAGGAAGAAGTATATCGGATAGCGAATAGTTAAAAAAGCCCGTTGGTAAGGACGCTTGCTTTACCAACGGATTTACCAAGATTGCAGGGAAAAACATAAGAAAATACGAGAAGATTTGAGAAGATACCTTGAAAAGAAAGGAAAACTCAAAAGTCGGAAAACCCTGAAATATCAAGCGTTTGAGAAGAAATACAAGACTTAAATGGAGATATAAAAAGATGATTAAAGTATTATTTATTTGCCACGGCAACATCTGTCGTTCCCCCATGGCGGAATTCATAATGAAAAAATTAGTATCCGATGCCGGTCTCGCCGCCTACTTCCAGATTGCCTCCGCGGCCACCAGCACAGAGGAAATCTGGAACGGCATCGGGAATCCGGTGTATCCGCCGGCGAAGGCGGAGCTGGCGAGGCATGGGATCTCCTGTGAGGGGAAGCGGGCCCGGCAGGTGACGAGAGCGGATTATGCGGAATATGATTATCTGATTGGTATGGATAGTGCGAATATCCGCAACATGCTGCGGATATTCGGGGGAGACCCAGAGGGGAAAGTAGCGAAGCTGCTTTCCTACGCGGAATCGGAACGGGATATCTCGGATCCATGGTACACGGGAGATTTTGGGACAACCTATGCGGATGTTCTGGAAGGCTGTACCGCATTCCTTGAATATTTACAACAAAACAGCAAAATCGACACATGATCTGACACTGTCAACACTGCATACATGACATGGATGTCATGCCTGAAAAATTCACAGAATCACCACATTTTTCTCACAATTCCTTCGCAGATGACCTTTATCATAAGAGACAGATAAGGGGAAGTAAATATTCACAAGTTTTTTAAGGAATGAATGGAACAGGAGGAATGAGAATATGAGAAGATGGAATTTACCCCAGGTGAATACAAAAGTAATGTGCGCAGTGTTGACTGCTGCCATGGTGATGACCGGATTTACAGCATGCGGAGGAACAACATCTGCGGGCACGGAGAGCGCAGCAAGTGAATCGGCAGAACAGGAGGAGACGATCGCGCCGGAGGGCACGACGGAACAGAGCACGGTGGAGCAAAGTACGGAAACAGAATCAGGTGAAGAGAAGGTGGAATCTTATCTCGGCCAGATCACTGCCATTGATGGCAATGTGATCTCCATCGCACTGGCAGAGAAGCCGGAAGCACCCAATGGTGAAGCTCCTACCGGTGAGGCACCCAGCGGAGAAAAGCCGGATGGCCAGGCTCCTGACGGCAACGGTGGCGCTCCCAATGGTGAAGCCCCTACCGGCGAAGCTCCAACCGGAGAAAAGCCGGATGGCCAGGCCCCTGATGGTAACGGTGGCGCACCCAACGGAGAAGCACCGAACGGTCAGAAACCTGAGAAAGACATGCTGGATGAGATGACCTTAACTCTCAGCGGAGATACTATGACTATCACAGTCAATGACGATACGATCATTACGATTGACGGAGAAGATGCCACTCTGGACGAACTTCAGGTAGGTGATACCGTATCCTTTTTCCTGGATGGTGAGACAGTGACTTCATTGAGCGTAGGTATGCCGGAGCCGACACAGCCTATGCAGGCCCCGGAGCAAAATTAAGCTGACGTAAGAGCATGGCACCGAGAATCTCTGCCATTTCTTCCGGGGACTGGGGATCGGATTCTTTCAGCCAGGTCTCTACGACACCGACACAGCCGGTGATAATGAAGGAGCAGAGATATTCATAATTAGCATCGGATTGCGCACTTTCCAGAACCTGGAGAGTGCGTTTTTCAATCTGATCTTTCAGGCGATTGACGAAAGCCAGATCCCCATGAGGGCCGATCATGACCTTGGCCAGATCCCTGTTTCGGTCCAGAAAACGGAAGAATTCCAACAACGGCCCCTGAGAGGCCAGAGAATTGGTAATGACCGGTTTCTGCTCCATGATTTCATTAAATTCCAGGAACATTTCATCCTCGATTTTATGGAGCATATCGTAGATATCATCATAATGCAGATAAAAGGTTCCGCGGTTGATATCCACCAGTTCGGTCAGCTCCTTGACGGAGATATCCTGAATATCATGGGTTTCTAACATTTTTACCAGCCCCTGTAATAAGAGAGCTCTTGTCTTGCGCACACGGCGATCCATTTTTTCCATAAGACAATCCACCAGCCTTTCCGGGAAAAGAAGAAATCATTTCCTATATGTAATACAAATCTGAATTTTTTCTAAAATAATAGACGAACATCACGAAAATGTCTAAAAATAAACAATCACAAAAAATCTGTAGCTTGCTTTTTCTTCCCCATTATTATATTTTGCATGTGGCAGAAAATCAACACAAGTTCATTAAATGACATTAATACAATTTCTTATCTTTGTAGTAAGTCTTTACAGATGTTCAAAAACATTTTAAACTAGAGGTGTATAAAATCAAATACATAAACAAGGGTACAAAGAGAGAAAAAGCAGGAGGGAACTATGGCAGACAACGCAGAAAAAGACAAAAAAGATAATTCCTTTATGATGAAACTTGCCACGCTCATTGTAGACAAACGAAAAGGATTTTATCTGATCTTTATTGTTTTATGCATATTTTGCGTATTATCCATGAACAGAGTCAAGGTTAATAACGATCTGACCACTTATTTGCCGGACACAACAGAGACCAGAAGGGGACTGGATCTGATGGATTCGGAATTTACCACGTATGGCTCCGCCCGGATCCTGATCTGTAACGTGACGTTTGACGAGGCACAGAAACTGGCAGATCAGGTGGAGGAGATGGACGGTGTCAGCATGTTGGATTTCGATGACACCGAGGATCATTATCATGACATGGAGGCTTTATTGTCTGTCACTTTTGATGAGGAAGCAGACACGGAAGCTACACAGCAGCATCTGGATGAGGTATTGGATGCATTGTCCGATTATGATGTTTACTATTCTTCCGATATCGGTCAGGAAGAGCGTGACGCGGATGACTTGAATAATGATATGATCGTCATTCTGTTGTTGGCAGCAGTGGTTATCGTAGCCGTATTGTTATTTACCTCTACGACTTATGCGGAAATCCCGGTTTATCTGACTACATTTATTGTGGCAGCTATTTTGAACAAAGGTACGAACTACTGGTTCGGAACCATCAGTTTTGTTACGAACTCCATCGCGGTGGTACTGCAGTTAGGTCTGGCGGTAGACTATGCCATCATTCTTGCTCACCGTTTTATGGAAGAACATGAGGACAAGGATGCCAGAGAGGCTGTGATTGTTGCTTTGAGTAAGGCAATCCCGGAGATTTCCTCCAGTTCCCTGACCACCATCTCCGGTATGGTAGCCATGATGTTCATGCAGTTTAGAATTGGTTATGATATGGGTATCATTCTGGCAAAATCCATTATTTTCAGTATGGTGGCCGTATTCTTCCTGATGCCCGGACTGCTTTTGACCTTTTCCAAGGCCATTGACAATACTCACCACAAGAGCTTCGTGCCGAAGATCACGGCGGTCGGTAAATTCTGTGTGGCTACCCGCTACATTATACCGCCTATTCTGATCGTAGGTGTTATTATAGCATTTTTCCTGTCCAATAAGGCAAACTACGTGTACGATACCAACACTCTGGAATCCAGTACTATGAGTGATAATAAATTTTCCGTCAGCATGGTAAATAAGGAATTCGGCATGGTGAACCAGCTGGCAGTCATTGTGCCCAACGGTGATTATGAAAAAGAGGCACAGACACTGAAAGCTCTGGAAAAGCTGGATGTGGTGAAATCCTGTCAGGGACTTGGCAATATCGAGGCCATGGACGGCTATATGCTGACGGATAAGCTGAATCCCAGACAGTTTGCGGAACTGATCGATCTGGATATTGAAGTGGCGGATATGTTGTATTCGGCATATGCACTGGATCAGAGTGATTATGGTGCGCTGGTCAGTGGCGTCAGTGAATACGAAGTTCCGTTTATTGATATGTTCCTGTTCATTTATGATCAGAAAGAAAGCGGCAACATCACACTGGACGATGATCTGGAAGAAACTCTGACGGATGCTTATTCCCAGATCTGTATTGCGAAAGATCAGCTGCTGGGCGAAGACAATTCCCGATTTGTTCTGGAATTGAATGTTCCTTATGAGGGAGAAGAGACCACAGCAGCACTGGATCAGATCCGTAATACCGTGGCAAAGTTCTATAATATAGATGACATTCTGCTGGTCGGTAACGCCACCAGTGATAAGGATCTGGGCGATTCCTTCGCAACGGATAATACGATCATCACGGTGCTGACAGCATTGTTTGTTATGATCATCCTGCTGTTTACCTTCCAGTCCGCCGGTCTGCCGGTACTGTTGGTTGTAACGATTCAGGGTAGTATCTGGATGAACTTCTCATTGCCGTATCTGTTGAATGAAAATGTATATTTCCTGGGATATCTGGTAGTATCTGCGATCCAGATGGGTGCAACGATCGACTACGCTATCGTTATCACCAGCCGTTACATGGATCTGAAGACCTATATGCCGATCAAGGAAGCCGCCATCGAAGCACTGAACCAGGCGTTCCCTACCATTGTTACCAGCGGATCCATGCTGGTATCTGCGGGATTTATTATCAGCTATGTATCTTCCAATGCAGCGGTAGCGGCCATCGGACTGGCTCTTGGTCGTGGTACTCTGACATCTATTTTGTTGGTACTGCTGGCATTGCCGCAGACACTGCTGATCGGAGATATCATTATTCAGAAGACAGCATTTACACTGAAACGGGATCTGGCAAAGCCCTTGCCCTCCGCCGGAAGAATCCGTATGAACGGTCACATCAAGGGTTATGTCAATGGTGTGTTGGAGGGTGATTTCATCGGTGTCATTGATGGTGAGATGGGTGCGGTGGTGCGTCCCAAGGATACCGTGACGATGGAGGAGCGGGACGATGCCCCGGAAGAAAGCTATCCCAGACTGGAAGCACAGGAGCTGCCGGAGGATGAGACAGCCGGACAGAAAGCAACCGGAGCAGATACAGAAGCTGCGGATAAGAAAGCTTCGGATAAAGAAAAAACAGCAGAAAGCGAGGGAACAGAAGATGAACAGTAAGAGATTATTATGTTTCCTGCTGGGAGCAGCATTGATCCTGCAGACACCGGCCACCGCCTATGCAGCAGAAACTTTGACCTATGAGCAGTACAGAGGCGGCAGCGGTTATAGCAGCACGATAAAGGAGCAGGATTATGCAGTCATAGAGATCAGCACGGAGGAGGATCTGCGGAAACTGGTGGAGAACTGTGTACTGGACAGTTGGTCCAGAGATAAAAAAGTAGTGTTGCAGAACGACATTGTTCTGAGCATGACAGGTGAACTCAGTATTCCTACGTTTGCAGGAATCTTTGACGGCAGCGGTTTTACTATTTCCAATGTGAAACTGACCGGAGACGGTTCGGCAGTGGGATTGTTCCGCTATGTACAGGAGGGAGCAAAAGTCCGCAACCTTACGGTCACGGGGGAAGTATCTCCCTCTGGAAGTCAGGATCAGGTCGGCGGTATCGTCGGTGTGAACTATGGCAGCATTGAAAATTGTAAATTTACCGGAAATGTGGTCGGTGATACGGATGTCGGCGGTATTGCCGGAGTCAATGCCGAGAGCGGAGAGATCCGTCGGTGTGAATCCTCCGGAAATGTGATCGGCAATCATTCCGCAGGCGGTATTGTGGGCAACAACCACGGTATTCTGAATAACTGCAGCAACAATGGCAATATCAATACGTACAGCACGGAAGTGACTTATGATCTGGAAGATATCACCATGGACAATCTGGAGCAGATCAACAGTACCTCCAATGTGGCAGCTCATACGGACACCGGCGGTATCGCAGGTATTTCGGATGGTAAGATTTATTATTGCTCCAATTCCGGTGCCATCGGCTACCAGCACGTAGGCTACAATACCGGAGGTATCGTAGGCAGACTGCATCAGGGCTATCTGCAGAACTGCACCAACACCGGATATGTGCAGGGCAGAAAAGATGTGGGCGGTATCGTGGGTCAGATGGAGCCGTTCCTGGAAATCCAGTATCTCAGTGACAAGCTGAAGGAACTGGATACGGAGACAGACAAATTCCTGGATATGTTGGATGCCACCCAGAAAGATGTGAGCAGCTATAGCAAACAGGCATCCAGTATTGCTAAGAGTATCAGTTCGAACCTGAAGGATGCCAACAATGCGGGAAGTTCTCTGACCGGGACCGCTCATGATCTGTGGTATATTTACAATCAAGAGTTGAACGGCGTCAGCAACGATCTGAAAGTCCTGAATGACGATCTGAACAAGCAGGCGGATAATGACAAGAATAACGGCAACAGTCATGACGTTACCATCAGTGGAAATGATATTTGGAATGGTAACTGGGGTGGCGACGGCGATCATGACGTCAGTGGCGGAAACATTACCATCACCGTACCGGACGATACGGAGAGCTATAAATCGGCACTGAAAAAATTCGGAGAGAATGCCACCAAGCGTCTGGATAACATGACGAATGCTTTCACGGATCGCAGTGGCGGTATCAAAGATAATCTGGATACACTGAATGACAGGCTCGACAAGGCTTTTGACCAGTTGGGTCAGTTGGGGGATGTACTGGAAGCCGGGACAGACAGCACCAGTGCCCACATGGATGAGCTGATGGATCAGGCCAGAGTTCTGCGGAATCTGGTCAGCGAAATCCGGGATGATCTCTTCCGGTATGAAGGAATTTCTGTAGAAGATACTTCGGATGAGTCAGCCAGCAAGGAAGAGGTGAACCCCGGAGATCCCGATGCGGAGGATGACACCGCAGAACCGGAAGGAACCGAAGAAGCGCGCTATGATACTTCCAGCTTCCAGAAGGGAAAGGTCACCTTATGTGTGAACCGCGGTACGGTGGAAGCCGATACGAATGTGGGCGGTATCGTTGGACAGGTGGCAACGGAATACGATTTTGACCCTGAGGACGATATCACTTTAACCGGAACGGAGAGTTTCGATGTGGAGCAGACGGTCAAGGCAGTCATCAGAGACAGCCGCAACCTTGGAGACGTGACCGGTAAAAAAGACTATGTCGGCGGTGTGGTCGGTAAAGCAGAATATGGCGCAGTCATTTCCTGTGAGTCTTATGCACCCGTAGAGAGTACCGGAGGCAGCTATGTGGGAGGAATTGCCGGATCTGCCAGCTATGCGATCCGCAGCTGTTACAGCATGGGCAGGATCACCGGTAAAAATAATATCGGAGGTATTGCCGGAGAAGGCTGTGATATTTTCTACAGCTATGCGTACAATGATCTGGATATGTCCGGCGAAGGCCAGGGCAGCATTGCCGGAAAAGTCAGTGATGATGGAACTCTGTATGGCAACTATTATGTGGAAGGCGGAGCCGGTGGCGTAGACGGCATTGGTTATCAGGGCGGTGCTACCCCGTTGTCCTACCAGGAATTCTGCAGCAAAGACGTTCCGGACGCTTTCTCACAGTTTACCATTACCTTCCAGGCGGATGGTGTAGAAGTGGCTTCCTATAAATGCGGTTACGGGGATTATCTGTCGGCAGACCAGATTCCGGAAGTACCGGAGAAGGATGGCTATTACGGTGTGTGGCCGGATTATGATTTCAGTGATATTACCGGTAATAAAGTGCTGGAAGCAGAGTATGAGGAATGGACCGCATCCATTGCTTCCGCAGAGAAAAACGATAACAATAAGGCACTGGTTATGGCAGAAGGCAACTTCTATCCCAATGCAGCATTGCATCTGCAGGTAGAGGGAAATACTTATACAGTATCCATGACCAATTCCATGGAAGAGGATGCACCGGACTATACCGGAGAAGCAACCTTGCGTGTCTACTGTGAGGATGCGGATAACACTGTCATAGAGGTAGCACAGGATGGAGAGTACACGGAAGTGGAATCCACTGTGATCGGCAGCTATAGACAGTTTACCATGGAAGTGCCCGGCAGCTTCCGCACGGTAGAGGTCGAGGGCAGTCATACACTGCTGATCGTACTTTGCATCGTCGGTGGTGCAGTCGTGATCCTGTTGATCGTATTGTTAGGGAAAAAAGCGGCAAAACGCCGGAAGACGCGCAAGGCGGCAAAACGTGACCGGAAAGCCGGAAAAGCTGACGAGGACCAGAGCGGCACAAACGAAAGTGATTCAAAGGACAGCCCAGCAGAAGGTACTGATGTTACGGATGCAACAGAAGATGCCGGACAGACGGCTGACGCAGAGGAATAACAATGATTCAGGCAGTTTTATTTGACATGGACGGTACGCTGATCGATACCGAAAAATATTACCGTATTTTCTGGCCGAAGGCACTGGCAGCCTGTGGGTATACCATGACAGATGAGCAGGCACTTACGATGCGCAGTCTGGGACGCCCCTTTGCCCCCAGACAGCTCAAGGACTGGTACGGTGAAGATTTTGACTATTATGTGGTGCGTGACAAACGAAAAGAGATGATGGAAGAAACACTGGACCGGGATGGCATCAAATGCAAGCCCGGTGCCGTGGAGCTTCTGGAAGATCTGAAAAAAAGGCATATCACCGCAGCGGTTGCCACAGCGACGGATCTGGAGCGGACGGAAAAATATCTGGCGATGGCAGGACTTCGGCCGTATTTTGAGAAACTGATTTCGGCCACTATGGTAGCAGAAGGTAAGCCGTCCCCGGATATTTATCTCTATGCCTGCAAGCAGCTGGGATTGGCACCGGAAGAGTGCATGGCCGTGGAGGATTCTCCCAACGGAGTCATGAGTGCTTACCGCGCCGGCTGTAAGGTCGTGATGGTGCCGGATCAGACACAGCCAGATGAAAAATTAAAAAAATGTCTGTACGCCTGCGTACCGACCCTGGCAGATATCAGCCACCTCATTTAGAGGTGGCTATATTTGTCATAGTAGCTTGATTTTTGTATTCCAGTGTGTTATTATTTTAACGATTAGAGTGACTATTCGGAAGACAATGAAATCAAGCGGGACTGCTTTGTCATGCTTGCATGTAAAAAGCAGTTTTGCTTGATTTTAGGTGACTCGAATAGAGTCACCGCCACACATATGAGCAAAAATAGCTGCGCAGCAGCGAAAGCACGATTTATCGTGCGATTTTGCGAATAATGTGTGGAATGTATTCATACTTGGAGCCCACGAGGGGCGGAAAGGAATGGAAGAAAATGAATTTTGATGACATCGTAGCAAAAGTAAAAGAGTGTGGGAAGAAGACCGTCGCAGTCTCCGTTGCACAAGACAGTGCAGTACTGGAAGCTGTACATGAGGCCAAGAGACTGGGCATTGCAGATGCAATCCTGGTAGGTGATGAGGCAAAGATCCGTGAGATTGCAGCCGGACTGAATATGGACCTCTCCGATTATGAGATCATCAATGAGCCGGATATGATCGAAGCTTCCCTGAAAGCTGTAAAGCTGGCACATGACGGCCGTGCAGATATGTATATGAAGG